>Ga0126342_10023080_pt1 | contig 10214 bp, 7 predicted proteins | sample Cyp1metagenome_FD_92528 | JGI IMG/M metagenome (GOLD analysis project Ga0126342, IMG submission 92528) | Coral microbial communities from Lord Howe Island, Old Settlement Bay, Australia - Cyphastrea 1 metagenome | ecosystem: Host-associated > Invertebrates > Cnidaria > Coral ... | reverse complement strand
TGCCAGAAAATATGCCAGAAAATATGCCAGATAGATATGCCAGAAGATATGCCAGAAGATATGCCAGAAGATATGCCAGAAGATATGTCAGAATATATGCCAGAAGATATGTCAGATAGAATGTCAGAAGATATGTCAGATAGAATGCCAGAAGATATAAATGTCATGGTGGGGATCACACGAAGTAAAGTAATGTTTAAAAATAACGCTATTAATATTATATACCTCTATCTTACGAATATACCACTATATTGGATTGGGTAAATCCCAATGTTTGACTGGCAGGGAGGCGGATGGCGAGCGCCAGTTGGCCGAGGTCACTGTGTGTCACCTTGGGTACCTTGGAAGCGAAGTCCTGCAGTGATGATGGTTCCCTGCAAAGGAAAAGGGTGAGGATGTTGGGACGCACACTCTTGGGGAAAAAGACAATGGTACCGTTTCTGTTTGGATGCAGGGATTTTATGGGATTTTGAGACTTAGACAAGGTTGAACTCCAACTTTTGTCGCAAAAACGTTTCCTCCGTGGCTTGCAGGTTCCCGAACACTTTCAAAGCCCGCTGCAAAGGCTCTTCGCATTTCTGGTCTTGAAAAACACAAAAGTATGCGCCGAAGGCACCCTTCCCAACAAAAACCGGTCCCGCTAGACCAGGCGTAGGCTGCAGCGAAGGCCTCTTGTAATTAGTGTAGCCCAAAAGAATCAACACTCATTTGGGCATGGCAGCTGGCGTCCGACCGGTTGCAGCGCTTTTGCATCTCTCAGGTCTACTGGCAGCGTCATCAGAGGCGTTTTTTCAGGAGGAAGGTGGGACGGCCACAGCTTCCAGCGGCTGGTTTCACCTGGCAAAGGTACAAGGAAACCTTGACCAATAGTAACGAACAGTGGCCAATTTAAAGAGAGTCCTTGGTTAATTATGTTGATTAGAGTTTCCAGGGCATTCATGAGCAATTGGGCCAATGAGTCAACCCTGTTGAACTTGACGGGTTGTTTCAAGTAAGTATGTGTTTATGTTCAACCCTATTTGGGATGATGATCACAACTGACGAATACTTTACCGAGGGGTTGAAACCACCAACCAAAGACCTCCAAAGGCCCAAAGACATTTATACTGAGATAATTTCCCACCATTTGCAGGATTTGCATGGCTGTGACACAGCAGGTGGTGGCGGACCTGCAGGGGCCTGCAAGTTCATCCTGCATGAGCTGGTCAAGGTTTCAGCTGCTTGGAATGAGATTTGATGGCTACTGTAGTGGATGCTCCTGGCGCTATTGGCAGACAGGTGCACCACATCATACAGTTCGATTAATCCCCCTTTAATGATTGTAATCACCAACCAAAGCCCTCATTCATCATATCACCACAAAGAAAAATGGGCACGAGGAATCTGTCATCGATTCTGCCAAGGAGCGGACCTGCTTCGACGAACTCCCAAAGTTCCTTTGTTGCCACCAGCCGCCCAGCATCGGTTGCTTCAAAGATCAAGCTCATCGAGATCTGTGTTGTGAGGCTTTTGCGGGGTGGAGTAGGGAGACCCGGTGGCCATCACCCAAGTCCCCTAGTTCTTGCGTTGGTTTGGTTATTCACAGTCTGCATGGAGTATTCGGAGTTGGCAAGTGCCTATGATAGCTATTTTTGAGGTACCCTTATGATCCCTTATGTAACTTAGGAGTTCCAACAGGCCGCCGACTCGTGATTATAGAGGGGTGGGGTGCCTTTGTCTCCAGCCATGCCAGGGACCTTTCTCCCAGAAAGTTTTGGCGCAGGACAGCCATGTTGGGTGCTTCGCCATATGTGGGGCCCCCAAACATCCCCCGCATTCATCCAAGGCCTGCCAGATTTGGGGAGATGGACAGAAACCGCTTCTATGCCGCATCTTTGGGCCGTCTTCTGTACCCAATTTGTCAGCATCCTTTCAGTAGTCACCAGGACTATCTCATCGGTTTGGTGATGCAAAAGCAGTGCCTTGGCGGCATTCCCTGCAGGCTGAGATGAGGTGGAGAGCTCCAAAAGAGATAAAAGATGGCGATGGGATGCTATGGGTGAAGATTTAAGAACCCTGGCAGGCAGCTTTGGTCATTTTTTAGTATTGAGCATCCACCAACTTGGCACCCCAACTTCGGCCCATACTTGGATGATGCAAGATAATGCCGTCAAGATGAATCCATAAGATGATATTGAACTAGTTCCGTCTTTTCCATGTGGTGATGGCTTAATTGCAGCTAGACTCCCGCTTAATTACAGTGCAAAGATCCAGTCAAATCCAGCTTGCGCAAGGTAAGCACACAGATATTTGAAAACTGCAGGGATTTAGCCCCCTTGGTCAATTTCTGTTGCACGTAGCACGCGCCGTCTCTTCGGACCATGATGGACTTCTCCTTATTTTGGACTAAGGTTTTTACTGAGCATTGTCCTTCCGGGCTTGCTACTTTTGATGTTTCATGCTTTTGCATAATGTTTTCCGGTCCCCACCGATGAAACAATTGTGTCAGCATGTGTCAGAAAATAGACTGTTTAATAGCATGCTGCCCAGTAGCAATTGTTCTCTATGTGAAGGCTTCGGTAGGACGGCATGAGTTAAGATGAGTGAGATTCTGCTTCCTGTGAGTGTTTGAGCTGCCTAGGGATGTCCTGCAGAGAAACTGTCCCTTTGCAGCTGCGCTGACTCAACTGATGCCTTATCAAATCGTTCCTGGGTCAGCAGGGTGAATGAGTCGGTTTCTCATCAATCCAGCCACGCGGCTTGCCCGGCTTGATGTGACCTTGGCCATGGCTGGAAATGATTGGTTGTCCTGGTAACCCCAGGGTTTTGCTATTACAATTTAAATGGTTTGGTCTATGAATAGTGCTTGGGGACAGGGTTGTTTGCTCTTCCTTGCCATACTTGCCCTGATTTTTTTAAGCGTTTGTTTTGACATAGGTAGCTAATGGTAGCTAGATCTTCAATGATTTTTCACACTTCAACGCTTCATGTATTTTGATGCGGAACAGTTATCGAACCTTTTGCATGGGGCAACGCGTTGTTCTTTCTGGCTTGGTTGTAATCTGAGGAAGACTTGAGGTTGAACAAGAAAACGTTGTTCGATCATGAGCTCACATGGTTGGCGCGGAGTCCAAGACCTTTTTGCTGATGCGCTGCAAAAACATTTTGCTGGGAATCAAGGGAAGAAGACCACTGTATGATCCCTACGTATGCTTGCAGAGTTTCCACAGTCTAATTAAATTCGTGAATAATTCCCTGAGATCGATGGGGGATGCTTCCACCAGGCCCGTGCTATGAGTTTTGCGGGCGCCGGATGGAGCAATTTGCTGCAGAACAAGTGGCCCGTCTTCGGAATTCTTCGCCGAATCCGTGACCACCTTTTGCGCACCTTGGAGGGGTTGACTGATGGTGGAGCTCCTGACCTTAAGGTGGACTGGTTGAGGGGATGCAGTGCTGGAAGGTGTTTGGTACAATAGATCTTCTGATGTTTTTCCTATAGGTTTTGCATTTTGAGACTTCAGGTTTACAAGACGATACAAGAAGCGTATTAGATGTCCTTAGATCATCTGAGATCATCTTATTACTCTTAGATCGGTGGGACGTTGAAGTCACAAGGTATTTCCAAGTCTTTGATTCGTTTCTTCAAGTCAAGGCAGACCGAGCAGCCAATTAGAAGCATCCCTGCGTTAGTTACAGCAGTTCTGTTGACCTTGAGATACCTTGAGGTACCGAGCCAAAGACAGAGATATTTGATGTCTATTATCAGCAACTGGAGACAGCACCATCTGAAGCCTCACAAGTCGGGAAGGCGCTTCGCTTCGGAATGACATGGACCCATTTTCTATCATTTTCTTATCTATTTTCTGGGTTTGCTGGAAGTTGTTTTTCCTGGCAAGTTTACTGTAGACTCAAATGCTTCAGTGTTTGAAAGTCACTAGTCTATGTTGTCAGCTATGAGTGGGTACATGTGGGTACTATTAACTGCAACAAAGCCTCTCCGTTGAACAATATCGGATTCGTTGGAAATCGCAGTTTTTAGTGCCAAATACCTGATCAACCCAATGATATACAAAGGCACTGTCAGAAAACGTGCGCCATGTGCCACCTCCACATACGTGCCTCATGTTTTGCAGAGCACCGACAACTGGACTTGCTGTTGTCAACTAGGTTTGCGCATGCGCCTGAGGCACTGTCACGTCTCAATGTAACGGAGGATTGTAGCTTGGAGCAGGGCACATCCTCATCTGGGTGCTTGAAATAGCTTTTGGTGACCATATAATGGGATGGACACAGGATGAAGATATTGTTGGGGTAGGTTGTCAACACCCTTTCAGAGTCGCAACATCTCGTCAAAACCAGGAGAATGGGGCACGGAATCTGGGCTCGGCATGTCTTAGTTTCAAATCCAAGGTTGGGGCGCGAATAAGTAGTCTTCAGATCTTCTTCTGCTTCCCTGGATCTTTGATAAGCTAACCGTTGCAAGCGCTGTCCGTATAATCACCAGAAGTTACTCCACAGCGCCTAGCCAAGCATTCCATATTGCCAGATGCACAGAACTCTTACATGTATTTTTGGCTTGAGATTTTCAGAGCGCGAGTTTCCACATGTTCTTTTGTTTTATCAGATCAAGCCCAATTGGCAAATACTGTTGGTATAGCCACCAATCAAAGGCATGGCTGGTGTCACTGCGCGTCTCCACTTGGCGCTGCTTTCGGAGATGGGGGGAGAGTTTCCCTCATCGCCCAGTGATGCTGGGCTAAACTTCAACCTGGAGATGTAGCTGGGAAAATGATTGGAAATCGCATGAAGTTTCCATCGGATGGAACGACATGGAACAAGTGTATCCAAGTGTAATGTAATCAAGGCGTTGCTGACTACACGCGACTGCGGTTTGTAGATGCACGACTTATTTTTGGTTATTGTAGATCCAGTCATGACTGTCGCAGATCCCGACTGGGGTTTGAGCATTTTGAACCCCAAATCGTTTGTACATACCTGTGCGCTGTATATGCATGTATACTATACATTGCATCGCATCGCATCGCATATGACACTTCCCCCGTTAACATGAGCCACGAAGTATGGACTGGATGAGCCCCTGGGACGGTACAGTACGGCAGTGTACTTTATTTATTTATTTTAATATTCCTGGAGCACCCAAACCCTAAGAATCCTTCGGGTCAATACAAGAACCCGAGGTATTTCAGAAAATCAGAAAACCTCGATTTTCGATTGAAGACCTCGGGTATTGATTTTCAAGCTATACCTAGCCCGTACCTAACCCGTACCTAATCCGTACTTAACCCTTACCTAACCCGTACCCAACCCGTACCTAACCCGTACTTTCAGCATGGGTAAAAATACCTCGGGTTTTGTCGCCCTAGGCTGGTGGCAGTTGCCCCCGCAGCCCAGTCTGCGAGGCGCAACTAGTTGAGGAAGCAGAACATTTGGCCGTCCGATGCCACCGAAAGCTGTTGCCGCGTTTGCGAGGGCCCGCTGACAGCCACGGCTTGTGGGGGGGGCGAATCCTGACCAGCTGCTGTGCAACAGTGACACTCTAAATGTAGCTTCAACGCATCAAGATGTGTCAAGCCGAATGATGAGCATGCAACAATTGCATACAATTTCCATGGCTTTGTCAAACAGAATTTGTTGCGTGATGTGATACTGTGATGTGATTTTCTTGTTTTGAGTTGCACCACAGTCTTATAAGCAACGAGCACTGGCCGCTCCGTGGAAGGCTCTTGATGAGTCCTGCACCGGTCCTGACGTTGTTGCACGAAATTTGGCGCAAACTGCGACCGAAAGGCAAAGCGCAGCGCTGCAAGGGTTTTATTTTGGATGGTTCTACGATGTGCTAATTACACCTAGAAGCAGGGCCTGGACGTGCCTGGACCAAGAAACTATGTTGTTGTTTTTTTTCTGCTGAGTATATTCAAATCGTTCATGTATTTGAGGCAGGCCTTGGGGAGAGTTGTTCTGATTTTGCGCTGTATTTGTTGTTTGTTTGAGATGCCATCGTTTCTTGTTGGACAAATCAGTTTGATGATGTTTTGGCATCAAATGGCCCAGCCTTGCATTGCCTTTGAATCATTTTTTTTTGCTACGCTGGTAGGTTGGGAGCATCTCGCTCAGCAAGCAAAAGTCCGGCAACCAACGTCTCTGACAGTCAACGCTTGCTTGTGCGGCTCACACGCACAAAACATCTGCATGTTGGAGTTAGCTGTGAGAAAGGGGCATCGGAAGTTGCAGAAAATCCAGTGAATCAGAAGGACCAGAACCATGCAGAGGTGGATAATCGCAGGTGATCCGTGAAACATTTTGAAATGCATAGTTACAGTTGATCCCTTGTACTTGGGCAGTTGAGTCAGGTGAGCTGGAGTGGGAGATGGACATGGGTTTGGGTGATGCTACCAGCCGCTGAGCTGCAGGGGCCCGCTGTGAAAACTCGTAAAGAAATGCTTCCAAGTTTGTCCTATATCTGTGGTCCTTGGATTGAAATTGATTCTGTACCTGCATTTCGGATGAATTTGGGTGGTTTAAGTCGTTTTTACCCGTTTTTACCCTTCGTTGTTTCACATTGTTTGTGCAATTGATATGATTTCGATGGGTCAGGGGTCCCTATCTCTGGAGCATAATGGAGCCATGCTGCTCATGCGATCCGAGCAGCCAGGGGACCTGGAAAAGTTCAAAGAATGCTTTGGCAAGGTGTCCTCAATCTATCTCAATATTATATTATATTGATTTATATTGATTTATATTGCATTTTTAATTGCAGCTACTAGTGCCTTCCACATGTTTTGATGTCAGCTGGTGTCAGGCCAGTGGGAGATTCTCAAGCATGAGAAATTCTGTTTCTTTTTGGCACATTTTGACTGAGAGTCATGCGGAGTCTTGTTGTAGAAAGTCCTGTCCACACTCCCAAGGCCCCAAAAATGCAAAGATTGTGCATTTTTAAGGCCAGACTTCTTTGGAGCTTTGCTCAGAACACATCCCCGAGGTAGGTTCTGCAAATACCTTTTAGCTTGGACCAGCCATGTTCTATATATAGTATTTCATTGCATTTCTATGTAATATCTTCTAATTTTAGTCGTTGAGCGAGGTTCCTTCCAGATTTAGTGAGTCGTTTCAAGCCATTGCGTCTCAAGGCTTCCGGCTCCTCGACTTTGCGGTGATGGGATATGCTGGTACTGGAAGGGTGGGCCAAGAGAAATTAATTTGCAATATCTTGGCAACTCATGGATGGGATGAATTTGCTCATTTTTTTTTTTGGATTGAAGCCACTTGAACATTCATGTACATTCATCAAGCGCAAGGCTAGAAAAGTCGGACTCTTGAAACAGATTGATAGGAAATAGAATCAACGATATATATATATATATATATAATGAATTATATGGGATTATAGATATTAAAAAAAACAAACATATAGATTCAGAAAACATATTTTAGTTTTTGAAGATGAAACATGTTTCTCACCTCCCAGTCCTCTTAGCTACCTTTGGAATCCTGGTGTCCCTGTTGGCCATACTGCCCGAGGTGCGAAGCAGCTTGGCATAGCTTGGCAGCGCCGCGGTGTGTGACTGTTGACATTTCAAATATGGTGAATTGTATCTTTATAATGGGTTCATATATGGTAATGTGGTAAACCCAACGTGATATAGATATCAGATGTTATAGTGTAAGAATGTATATAATTCGAACATACAAACATATAAAACCTCAATATACAGTTCCATATATGTGGTTTGCGTAGGCCCATATAAGCCTTAATCTCAATATGTTTCGTAATGGTAAACTGGTAAATCATCTGAAATATGGTGAAGCCCATCTTTGATAGCCTTTCATATAGGCCTTTCATGGCCCCAGAGCTCGGGATTGAGGGAAACTTGGGATGCTGCGATCCCTACGGCAATGGGGACTTCTTTTGCAAGACTCAGCCTGGATGCTATCAGGCTGGGATGGACCGCTGAATGGGGGAGAAAACGGAGAAAATGAAAGAACATGATGAGAAAATCATGGGATTGTGATGCCCTGTTCTCAAACATACCGTCACATACCCAGGTCAGGTTCTATTTCAGCACAATGAATGCTAGGCGCAATAGTGAAATACAGTGACAACTTGTGTTTGGCTTGCATGAAACCTTTTGGAAGCAAAAGTCCTTTCGCATTCCATCCCACAGTCCCACAGATGAGAAGCTAAGTGATTTTAAGTGTAGCTCGTGAGGCTTATGATAGCTGTTTTCCGCGGAAGTCAAAGATTGGAGGTCCAGGCCAAAAGAACTTGGGAGATCTTGGGAGCTGCAGTGGAAAAGAGTTGGTCTCGGATAGACTGAGATTGGACAAGACCGTTCTATTTTAAGTACGCAAGCTGAAATGCTGAAGTTGCTCTGCTAAGCGGGCTACCAGCTACAGTTTGGTTCGTGAGCTTTGTGGTAGCGACTTGTGATTCTGATCACCTGCTGGCACGCTGCAAGCCAGGCTTAGACTTCTTAATGGATGCTCAGAAGGACTTCTTGAACCACAAGCTGCAGGCGCTGGGCTTGTTAAGAGCTCATCACATCGGTTGAAAAGGTGTTGCACTTCCATGTTGTCACATTGGCGATACCGTATATGCTCCGTGATTCTTGCAAGAATATATGGAGTTCACTTGCAGTCAGACTCAATTGCATTAGAGCCGGATGAAACGATTGGAGTTCAATAGATTCAATAGATCAATGCTTGCGACTGTCCGCGCCACAACATGACACAACCATGAACAGTGGAGTTTTCACGTTGCATCACTGTTGTGACTTCATGTCATCACACAATCCCTCAGCCATGCAGGGTGGGTCCAATGACGACCTGATGAAGTGCCGGCAGATTGCCAGGGCCATTGAGGGAATGTCCTTGGAGACGAAGGCATGGTCTGGCGCATCAAAGGAGTCACCAGCGCATCAACGGCCTTCGCGCCACAGGTCTTAGATGTGGGAGCTGGCACTGCACCCTGCAAACCCATCATTCGATCCTTGGGCTATGGCTACACTGCCCAGGCATCAAGGGACGGCTTTCAGTTGAAACAAGTCGTTTCAGGATACGACAGGAAGATAAAAGGAACGGCCGCAGGCAACATGGACCGAGTTAATTTTGGAATTGAGTGGATTAGTATTTTGAGCACATGTTTATGTTTAGCGAGGAAGTATTAGCGAGGAAGTATTGGCGAGGAAGTATTGGACATGATATCCTTGGATCTCCATATGGTATAGGCCCCACCCTACCACTATGGACACGCTCCCTGCACCTTGGATAATCCGCTGCAGGATGCCAAAGAATACGTCGGCACCGAAGCCATTGCTGGGTCAGTTTTCCTGCAGCGTTGCTGCAGAGAGAGTCCCAAGACACGGAAAGAATAGGGATGTGACCTAACTATTGCGGCTTGGGTTGCAGATCCTCGAAGCAAAGGTGCCAATGGGCAAGAAAAGAATCTGTAACCAATGCGTTGACCACTCAATTTCAAGATGACATTTAGCGGCTTCGCCCTTCAATAGAATCCATTGTATCCCATTTTCTTCCTCCACACTTCACTATTTTGGTTTGGTTGGCCATATATCAAAATATCCCTAGGCACGGCTATGCGGACATTGACATCGTTTCGGATATTGCGGACATGCCGTTGCCCAACAAGTCCTTTAACGTCATCGTGTGCACCGACGTGCTGGAGCATGTCCTACGGCCCCGTGAGGCCATCCATGAGATGGGACGCCTACTGAAGAGACACGGCTGAATCAGGGCCAGTGGATGGCCATCAGGAGATGGAAACTTCTTATTGACTTACTGATTTTTAATGGGTGCTGAATTATCTGAATTGACCATGTGATTATGTCTGATATTGTCTGATTATTGGTGTCTCCTTCCAAAGATGGTTAAGACTCGACGTGTTAAGAGCGCAAAGATGTGTGTCAGCGCCTCCGTCGTTGCAAGGACTGGAGGTATGGCATTCATACAGGTTCCATTTGGAGGAGGGCGTGGCGTGGACAGTACGTGGACTGTGGTTCCATGCGCACTTGCCCGACTTCCCCTTCGATATCCTTTGATTGGAGAAATATGTCATCAACCTCTATCAGAATACTTATCATATCCTAGCATATTATCATATATTATCATATTTAAGGGCTGCCGCCCCTGCCGCCGACCCCGGAAGCAACTACTATCTCGCAGAGAAAGCCGGTCTATGAATATATATGTCCTCATTGTGA
>Ga0126342_10023079_pt1 | contig 10215 bp, 12 predicted proteins | sample Cyp1metagenome_FD_92528 | JGI IMG/M metagenome (GOLD analysis project Ga0126342, IMG submission 92528) | Coral microbial communities from Lord Howe Island, Old Settlement Bay, Australia - Cyphastrea 1 metagenome | ecosystem: Host-associated > Invertebrates > Cnidaria > Coral ... | reverse complement strand
TACAGCCCCAAAATGCCTCAAGTTCCCTCCAACTCCAGTATTTCAAGCCCTCCATGGTTGCTTTTAAGTGCTGTAGGTTGCCAACCTACAGCCCCAAAATGCCTCAAGTTCCCTCCAAACCCTGGTGTTTCAAGCACCCCCACGGGATGGAACCATCTGGCAATGGCCTGGCTCCCAGTCGCTCCTTGACCTGTTTGAGGATGGCTGGAACCAGCTCGAACATCCCCAAAAAAAATCACACGTCTTTCCCCCCTTATTTGGTGACAAAATGATAGAAAATGTGATAAACCATGATAAACATCATCCCTTCCCTGTGCCACTGCAGTTGGGAAAGCCAATGTTTGATGGAATGCTGCTCTCCGGCTGCCAGAGGTTCTCCAAAGGGGGGTACCATTCAACAACTACCTCGACCTCGATGATGGAAAATGAGAGAATCACCAACTCCGAAGCTCAAACTGCTAGCTTGGGCTCAATCCTGAAGTCAAAAACGTGGACCTCCTGGACCAAACATCTGCTGGAAGGATCTCGAATCATGCCCCGCTGCTTTCCAGCAGTTGACATATGCACTTTAAAAAATCGGGGCATTTCATCATCTCACCCATAGGATCCATGGTGCTGGTATATATGCTAACAAAAAGGGGGTATATTGATGGGATCCATGTTACCATATATAGCAGCACCATGGATCCGTCATGGGTCAGTTCAAACATGTTCAAACATCCTTGGGTATTTCACGAATCCCCACATCTAACATCCCTCAAGCCATCGCAACTTCGCAGAAAAAAAAGGCCTTGTGCAGGGAACGCTTGGTAGCAGACAGCAAGGACTGGTACATGCTCCAGTTGTAGTGGGCCTTCACCTACCAGAAATGCCCAAGATGGTATACAGGATGGTGCCCCCCAAGTTACGTTTGTTGGTTTCTAAACCCATCTAAATACAAGTATAATAACTATAAGTATCATACACTAGTGTATAACTATAACTATAATAGAATAAATATAATATTAATATAATAGTACAATAAATAATAGTTATAACAATAAATAGTTAAACAATAAATAATAGTTATAACAATAATATTATAATACAATAAATAGTTATAACAATAATCGTTAACTATACAACAATAATACAATAAATAGTTATGAGTTATAACTATAAGTATTATTATAGTTATACAATAACCCATAACTATTTATTGTATTATTGTTGTATATGTCTTGTTATACAATTATAATAACCCCATCGACTAAGGATCCCCCATGTTAAGAAACCTCCATTCAGCCATGATTAACAGCTGGTTGGTGGTATATCTACCCCCTGAAAAATATGACAACTCGTCAGTTGGGATGATGATATTCCCAACTGTTTCTGGAAAGCCATAAAATTCCATGGTTCCAAACCACCAAGCAGAATTTGGATCATATAAAATAAACGACCCCTGAAAAATATATGGTGTTCCCAATATATGGAAAGTCATAAACGACCTGGGGCACACCTTGATGATTTCACTCTCAGAGATCCCACGAACGTGCGGGTCCAAAGGAAACCTCAGCCCCAAAAAAAAGGTGCGCCCATTGGGTGGGTGTCCATGATGCACCAATAACGTGCCTCTATGGTGAAGAAATGATGAAAAAAATGCTTCTATTCTGGGTCAAGTAATGTCAAGTATCGTAACTCACCTGAATTTTGCGGCCATTTGGGGATGATTTCCCTATAAAAACCATGATTCCAGGGCTCGGTCGCAGGGCTCGGTCGTGATCAAATTTACCAGATTAATGGCTATGGGTCGAATGGTGTCGAACTGAAAGCGAAAAAGGAAGACATCAAACAGGTGACGCATAATATCATATGGTTGTGTCTCGAAAATGATGGCCGGGCCCATGTTTCAATGGTCAAGTTCGTGTTGGAAAAAAAACAACTGACAAAAATGTGTTTTTTCAGCAATAGTAAACCAAGCCCAATGTTTAACATGGGTGGTAACAACCATCAATCCATATGGGGTTTATGACATTGCTAGAAACTACCCTCCGGTAATTTGTTACAGTTTGCGACATAGAACATGGCCATAGCAATAGTTGATTTACACATTAAACATGTTGATTTTCCATAGTTTTTTGTATGTTACCACAGGGTACCCCCCAAATTAGTAGACTACAATGTGGGGCCCCCGTTCGATAGCTAAGTTGGTTTATAACTCCAATAACTATGGTTTATTATATTTGTAACTATAGTTCATAGATGTTAATAGGGTTTATAAACCAACTTATACCCTCTGGTAAACTAACATAGCGAACTGGAAAATCACCATCTTTAAGAACGGTAAATCAACGATTTCTATGGGCCATGTTCAATAGCTATTTTGACATAACCAGAGGGTAACATATATAGCAACTATGGATATACAATGTGCACAATGACTATATTTATAAATGGGCAATGTTCAATAGCTTTTTGTATGTACATCAACCCCTGTTGATGGTAAACCCCTGTTGATGTTAACCATTAGCCATAGATTATCCATATATTAACCAACTATTTTTCTCACCGGATCTTTCGAAAAATGGTTGGGACAACTCCGAGGAGGTGTCCCGGGGTGAGATCTGGGTCGCCAACGCCACAATGGTGCCTAACATGTCGTTGACCTCAGAAGAGTCATGAAAGTCATGGTGCCTTTCTGGGAAGATATCTATCTATATAAAATGTATATATTATATATGTATATATGTATATTATACTTTTATTATAAATGTGATAAATATTTATAAATGTTATAAGTACAATATACTTTCATTACTATCTACATATATATTGGGTATATATACATATATTGTATGATAGTATGAATTAATAGAACTATACTGTAGAATTGTGTAGGGATTACTATTAGCTATCTATATATATATATATTCTATGGATACATATATTCTTTTATCGCAGCAGAATTACTATCATTTTTTTGCTACATGGTGCCTTTTGGCGATTACTATCTATCTACATATTGGGGTTTCCATAAATGGGGATACCCAAAAATGGATGGTTTATAAGGGAAAATCCGACAATCAAATGGATGATTTGGGGGTCCTATTTTAGGAAACCATCATATATAAATATACATATTGTATGATAGTAATCCCAAATACACTGCATATCTCTCTCAAAAAAAAAAAACTTATATCATTTGCCACTATTCTAGGAATGGATTTTACGATTCTCCGCATTTTGTTTTGGGGAGATGCTAACTTCTACAGCTTTTGCACGGCAAAATCCTGGAACCACATCTTGGGCTCAAAATCTGGCTAGCCGTGTTTGACTATCTTTGACTACAAGGAAACAATACAAAACAAGTAACATGGTTCCAGTTTGATCAATGGATTTAAGAGAAAATCTACAGCAAACATCAGAAAACCCATGGTGTTTACCCAAATACATTAGGTTCCCCAAGCCGGCACCCAGCCACTTGACATTGCCACTGGGCTTCCCCCAACTGCTTCTTCGGTTTCTTGGTTTTTCGCCACCAGCCACTCCCTAGGTCGCACTGGTGAAAACTGCTTTCGTGGGAAAATCTACCTGTAGAGCCTGCAAGATCTGCTACCTATACAAAATTGGCAAAAAGTACTGAAATTATGGGGTAACATAGTAACATATAGTAACATATCAATCTTCATGGCACTTGGAGGTATAGGAAACCATGGCTTTTTCCACCGAAGTTTTGACTGGCAACCCATTGGAACCATACCATCATCCCCGTGCCACGGTTTTTTCCCATACCATGGGGAGAGAACACCAAGACGATTCAGAAGGGTATATTGCCATTGGCAGGGCTTCATTTGGGGTTTACATCAGTTCTACAATATTGATAAAATCAACCCCTGTGGAACAACTAACTATACTCCTATTAGGATTTCATGTAGAGATTCATACCCTACAGAGAAGTGCACATGGCTCTCCAGACTCCCCAAAAAAGTGAATAATGGGAAAAGGGCGACACGCATGAAGTCCGCAGAGGGTTCGTATTTCCGGCTGATTTTTCTCAGACAACTGTCTTGGGACATGCTAACGCCCAAATGCACCAATGTCATAAAACACTGCACCTGCGCGGTGAAATGAGCCTCCTTTGGACGTTATCATCAACATCATCCTGCTGTAGGATTGGTGATTCATCTCAAGTTTGTTGGGCAATTGAAAAAGAAGTGTGGTAGGAAGGTGGTAGGAGCTATGACACTATATAGCCGGTTGGTGGTTGACCTACCCCTCTTGAAAAATATGAGTTCGTCAGTTGGGATGATGACATTCCCAACATATGGAAAGTCATAAAGTTCATGTTCCAAACCACCAACCAGATAGCCATCACGGGCACATCCACGAAATATGGACCATCTCTATCCAGCTTATTTTTCCCAGTTGGTGTTGCGAAAATTGCCACTACCGTTATTAATGTTGGATGGACAATAGTAAAGCACGTGTTATTAATTTTAATGTCTGCTACTATGACTGTTATTACTATGATTACCCCTATCACTACTACTATATCTGTCAAAGTCTATCAACTATGCATTTATCGAAACAACAGAGCAATATGTTCATATTCTGCACCTATCAACATCTATCAACATCTAATCCATCAACATTTACCTCAAAATTACCACATTGTTTGGTATACCATCGTTGCTGTTTTTATTGGTTTTACCCTCCAGTAATCAAAGATGGCAATGGACAATTTCCCGTTGCCTTAAACTTAAACTTGGTTCGAGATGATTTTCCCAGCTGAACACCTCCATTAATAATCATTTATAGCCCAGGGGATCCATGTATGGTATATATGCTAACATTGGGGGTATATTGATGGTAAATGTTACCATATATAGCATACATGGATCCTATGGGTAGATATGTTTAGAAGATTTCCGAGCCAGCTACGTGTGATTACCACATTTACTAAGCTTTTCAACCAACTCGGACCCTTCGATTTGTCCATTCAAGCCATGCAAAACTGGGCTAGCCGAACGTGGTACGCCTGACATGTCTCTCTTGAATGTCCACCTTGGCATGCGGGAAGCAGTTTCGCGAGTGAATTCCTGGTAATTCAAAGCATTGGTTTAAGGGAAAAATTACAGGAAACAAGAGTTGTTACCATCAAACATGGAGGTTTCCTGATGTGTTTCCCGTAAACATCCTTAAACCAATCCAATGAACAATGGGATGTTAGGATATAAATTGGATAATATATATATATTATATCCAATTTATATATTGGTTTAATTGGGTTTAACCATCAAAAATGGTGATTTACTGGGATATGAATGGAGACATTGGTAAAATGGCTTACATTTCACCCGCACATTACCGAGATATTCGATATAATGGAATAATGTTGATATACCCTCTGGTAAACTAACATAGCTATGGAAAATTACAATCTTTAGTAGGTAAATCAACTATAAATGTGCCATTTTCAATAGCTATGTTAAATTACCAAAGGGTAGTGGGAGTGTATATCGATAATACAATAGAATGGGTTGATATATCGGAATATCCCTTCCTTCCTTCACATGAAAAATCATCAAAAAATCCACCCAGAAATTATGGGGGTAACCCATCATGGTGGTAATTTCGGAAAATTTGAGGATGGGATTCGTTTTTGATTTTTGATGAGCGATTTTTTTTGGGGATACTTCTGGTGATACCATGTGGGTATCAATCATGGGATATATGAGGATCTTGGCATGCCGTAGCTTTCCTTGATTTTGGGAGATTGCTATTCTGCAATCTGAGATACCCTCTGGGTATTTAACATAGCCATGGCATAAATGGCCCATAGAAATAGATGGTTTACCTATTGATAGCATGGTGATTTTCCATGGCAAACTGTTAGTCATAACCAGATGGTAAGATTTTCGTGAAGTTCTCCGGCAACAAGCTCTTCTTTTTCCAGAAATCGATGCTGCTGCTGCGGCATGCGGCTTTTAAAATGACCTGCAGGAGCCGGCAAGGATTGCACCATCCGTCACCCTGGTGAAGATCTTTCAAAAATAAGATGAATTTCAGCTGCTCATCATTGGGATATGATGATAGCTCATGAAGTTTTTTCGGATCAGCTCCGACGTTTTTCTTCGAGGATCAAATTTGCTATGTTTGCTGATGATCGAAGATCTTGAAATATGATCGTTCATGATCTTTCCTCAGTTGCCCGGCCTAGCCCTGCACATGATGATCCAGGATCACTAAAATAAAGAGATCAAATAGCACACCTTCGGACCTTAGAGCCATTGGAGCTGGGCAGCGATCAATGGATCAATGACTGCTTCGGAAAAGGAACATAAGAATATGGCAGAATCAAACTCTGCAACCATGAGTCACCATGGTGATTGATCTATTCGGATAGGGAAGCAAGTCATAGATTCACGATGCCCCACAGTCGGAGTATCTGCGGCCGTGACGAACTTCCGGGTTCCAATTCGGCCCAAAACACGGTGACCACAAAACACCAAACAGTCAATTTCAGTGGAAGAGTACGGTTCAAAAAAAGGATCATCTGAATATCATATGATCATATCATTTCACATGCATATATATATACATACAATAAACCCTTCGGTTATTTAACATAGCTATGGAACATCACCATTAAAATAATAGCTACATGTTATCGACCTAAATGGGTCGTTTTTTTTGGGTCATCTATACCGTAGCTATGTGAAATAACCAGGTTGGGCAGAGATGTCACCCCCTGGTGAAATCCTGCCAGGTGGCATAGCGTGCTTGTGGCTGGCGGCTGTGAGCAAAGCTCACCTGCTTTGCAAATGTGTATTCAGTGGGCTGAGGCAAAGGGTTGATTAGTTCAGCCGAAATTTATGCAAAGCAATTCCGGCTCAACAAGATTCCCATAAATTCATAAAAAATCCATTAAACAACAAAATCATGAAACAATGATTCCCACTTTTAGCACATAAACATCAAGAAACCAAAACACCTAGTTGTCCATGTTTTTGTTTCCGGCTGCAGTTCTAGGATTGGACAGGAAAAAATAGGATTATATTATGAAAAAACAGTCATGTCTTCCCCCTGGATAGTCACCTGAAACTGCGCTTGTTATCCAACATAAAGACGTCCAGTAGGAACAAATGATGTTTACTATTTTCAGGAGTCCATCTTTGATTTTTAGTGTTTGGCCCCTTAGAAAATGTAGTGGAAAGACATCGTATATCTCATCGTCATGGCACCATTGGAATAACTTACTCATCCTGGAATTACAGCCCTTCAAATTCAGGCCAGTAAGTGAACAGACCAACCCATCCTTTGTAACAATGCTGTGAAGAAAAGTCAACCAGGGCACTGTTCAAATCAAATGTCCCAGATGTTTTTCCAGCTTTCCTAGATTTTCCTAGCCATTTTGCTTCCGTGGAAAAAAACACTTCGCACATTTCAAATCGGCCAGGGCCACCTGCCACCCCCCCCTCTTTCCGCGCGCTTCAAATAGCACCGTTTCGCCCACTTCGAAATCACTCAAATCTTCCCCCGTGACGGCGTCACATCCACACCTCGTGAACCATCATTTCCATCACCCAGAAGGCCACGGAAATGACCAAATAGACCATGCTAGTCTTGGTTATCCATATGAAAAATGGTTAAAAATGGTTGATAATGGCTAATGACTTAATAAAACATAGCAATGGCTGATGATGGCTAATGATTACTATGGGTGATAATGGCTAATAATCCCATTCCCCGTACTAAACATGGGATTGATAGACCCCGAACAACTTCGCCTGAAAAACAGAACCTACATCAAACTGCATCAAAAAATACATGCGTTGAATTGTTTTGTTTGAACATTTTGAACCCAATCCCATGAAATATATGAAATCCAAAGCACGCTGAGGAGACCAAATCGGATTCAATGAAGCCATAGTTTTCGCTGTCGAAGGACTTGATTCGGCCTATGAGTACAGCAGTACCTTTGGCGCTGCTAGCGCCAGCAGAGTCTCGTGTCCAATTTTGGTGGGATCAAATGGTGATTTCAGGTGGGTAAATCACAATAAACCGTCCCCAAAGTTCACCATTTTAATAGGTGGTATAAATATGTATAGATATAAACCATTCTCGAATGGTTGGTTTATAGCAAAATACCCCCATTGATTGATGGGATTTTCATGAAGTGTTCGTGACTTTTTGTTTCAAGACGTTGCTGCAGCTTAGATACGTGACGCAGGGCTCGATCCTCCATAACCGCTATAGCCATTACCACTTTCCTGGCTGCTGTGCTTTGGTCCAAACTGGAATCTGGCCATAAGAATAATTGCTTGGTGGTTGACCTACCCCTCTGAAAAATGATGGAGTTCGTCAGTTGGGATTATGAAATTCCAAATGTATATGGGAAAATCCATTAAAATTCATTAAACCACTATAATTGCATATTATTCCCATATGGAAAGTCATATAAAATTCCATGGTTCCAGTCACCACCAACCAGTTGTTGTCATGTTGGGATCGGGATGATTCCCCCAAAACATTCACCATCATTTCAAACTGGAATCTGATGATTTCTGATGGCCATAAGAATAACCTTTACCCTCTGGTAAACGTTTACATTTTGCCATGGAAAATCACCATTTTTCATGGGAAAATCCACGAAGTAAATGGCCATGTTCAATAGCATTTTGTATGTTTACCAGAGTGTAAAAAGATTGGAATCCAGGAAACCCATGAAACTTCCCAGGTCCCAGCAACTTGGGCCCAGACCCCTGTGGGAAAGGATGGCTTGATGCCAGGGATAAAAATGGTAAAACACACCGACCGTACCGGAAAATTTCAAATGGGAAATCACCTGGGCGCCATCTACAACTTCGGAATTACATCCCGCAAAATAGGAATGTTCCCACCATGGTTTTAAGGGTGACCCCCTCCACAAATCTACCATTTTTTTCAAAAAAGGGACATCTATTGCTGGGATAGCTTGTCGTTATATATCGGCCCATCCACCCATCAAATACCATGGGCTAGGTGAGCACCCATTACATACCCAGTATCCATCCATTAACATTGCCAATGAGCTGAATTATTCATGAGGGCTTACTAACCATCTGCTATTAGCCTTTGAAAGGGGTTGGCTGGTTGAATCCAGATAATGAGTGGATACACTGATACACCCCTTAAATTCCAGGCTTATACATCAAATAGCCAACAACTATCCACTAAATGCATGCCTTTTTCAAAAGACAAATAGTAAATGCCTCAATTTGGCCGGATTGGTGGCCTCACCTTCTGAATATGCTTGCTGCTTGTCATTGGGGAGTTAAAAACCCATTGAACATTTATAAAGTTGAAATCATGGACCGAATAGCCCCATCACCATATAATATACAGTAATATATCCCCATTGCCAAAGATAGAAATGGGTTTCCAGCATGGTATTTTGATGACGTGTTCCCTAAACTTTCCTGATGACAGGGAATGGGGAGACGAAGCATCTGGACATATCTGGACAAATTGTATCATTCACTAACCTGAAATAGGGTTTCTTCTTTGGATAATTGTCCCTACTAAGCATTGTTCCAGTGAGGTCCCAGTGAGGTCGTTTTAATCTATCCAGATTCATAATATATATATATATAATATATATATATAATATATATATTATATATATATAATATATATATATATATATACATATAACCATGTGTCATAATTGTCATACATATATTAAATTGCATATATATATATGGCATATGTGCGGCATATATATATATACTTCAGGAGGAACAAAGTTTATGCTTCTTGAAAGCTTTACAAAACATCCATCTCGGTCAACTGCGGATCATATTTTCAAGTCCGTTTTGTGTGGCAGGTGTGGGACGGTCAATTATCACCCTCTTTTAAATATATAAGATTTTAAATAAAACTTTTGGAGGGTGGAAATGCGACCGGAGTACGACAAAGCTCCATGCTAGGATTCTACGGGGAAAGGGTGTGCAGAAGAAGAAACCAAACATGTTCACTGTGGGAAGCTCAACAAGCGCAACTTTTGTCCTACCAGTGTATTTATTCGTTTATTCATATTCATATCTATATCTATATTTATATTTATGCGGCTGTGAACTTTCATGCATGTATCCATGCCTACCTTGATGTGACTTGCCTTGCATGCCGGTCCCATGACTGCCCAAGCACCAGCGGAGGGTTGTGGTTGCGGCATTTTGGTGTTGGACACCATCG
>Ga0126342_10023078_pt1 | contig 10215 bp, 12 predicted proteins | sample Cyp1metagenome_FD_92528 | JGI IMG/M metagenome (GOLD analysis project Ga0126342, IMG submission 92528) | Coral microbial communities from Lord Howe Island, Old Settlement Bay, Australia - Cyphastrea 1 metagenome | ecosystem: Host-associated > Invertebrates > Cnidaria > Coral ... | reverse complement strand
TCTGTCGGTGTCTCTGTCTGTGTCTCTGTCTGTGTCTCTGTCTGTGTCTCTGTCTGTGTCTCTGTCTGTGTCTCTGTCTGTCTCTCTGTCCGTCTGTCCCTCCGTCCGTCCGTCCGTCCGTCCCTCCGTCCGTCCGTCCGTCCGTCCCTCCGTCCGTCCGTCCGTCTGTCTGTCTGTCTGTCTGTCAGACTGTCAGTCAGTCTGTGTCTGTCTGTTATCTATCTATCTATCTATCTATCTATCTGTCTGTCTGTCTGTCTATCTATCTGTCTGTCTGTCTGTCTGTCTATCTGTCTCTCTCTCTCTCTCTCTCTATCTGTCTGTCTGTCTATCTAATCTAATCTATTCTAATCTAATCTAATCTATCTGTATGTATGTCTCTCTATCCATCTATCTATCTACCTGTCTGCCTATCTATCTGTCTGTCTATCTATCTGTCTGTCTATCTATCTATCGATCTATCTATCTTTCTTTCTTTCTATCTTTCTATCTATCTATCGATCGATCTACCGATCTATCTATCTATCTATCTATCTATCGATCTATCGATCTATCGATCTATCGATCTATCGATCTATCCATCCATCCATCTATCCATCTACTTATCTTTCTGTCTATCCATCTCTCTATCCATCTATCTATCTATCTATCTATCTATCTACCTACCTACCTATCTGTCTATCTACCTATCTGTCTATCTGTCTATCTGTCTATCTGTCTATCTGTCTATCTATCTATCTGTCTGTCTATCTATCCGTCTATCTAATGGAGATGTGGCATATGATGTGGGAGTGTTCCATATTTGCGTGGCAATAACATGGTATATCAGTGTTCTATATAGAAAGATATACAGATAGACATAGAGATGGATAAAGATAACTCTTAGATAGATGGATAGCCATATTATGGTATGTTATGTTTCTAGATTATACATACACAGATATATATATATATACACATCATATATATATATATATAATGATATCATATAGGAACACATCCGCAGCTCGCCATCTTGCCGTCTCGCCACATCAGGTCCACTGTTGCCACAGAGCACTTTCACCAGCTCCGGCTTCTTGGCGCCACCCTTCAGGGTGTCGGAGGTGAAGAGCTGGACGGAGTCCTCCACCTGGCGTAGCTGTGACGGCGCCGCTGGCAGACCAGAGGTGGCCGAAAATCGGAAAAGATCATGGATACAACATAGTATGTATATATACGTGTATATATATATAACTCTATGTGGTTTGTATACATTATGATTTAATATGTATATATATATAATTATGTGTTTATCTATCGATTATACAGATATAGCATGATATAACCAGAGAAATGGGGAGATAATATTAGCACAAACCAGCGGAAAAGATGAAAATAATTAGAATATCAGTTGCCGAACTCGGGAGTAGAACTTCGGCAAAATGAGCGTGCAACCTAGCAAAAAAAAATCTGTCCACACAAGAACGGCCATTGACAGAGCAATCTGCGTGCATGTGCATCGCATTTAGTAACTAGTGCCTAACCACAAAACCCAGTGTTTTTTTCCAGACCATACCCCAGTTATATCTGGATTTTTTCCGGTTTAAGCCATCTTTAAACCGGTTTTTTCTGAGGCTATCCATCCACCATCCACCCTGTTGGGTCGCACCTTCTTGGCCTTCTGGGTCTGGGTCTCTGCTCCGTTGATGCCACTGGTGGCCTTGGTGCTGTTGCCTCCACAGAAGGCGCTCTTATCCACCAGGACCACTTTGCCGCCTCAGAATGCCGCGGAGCTACTTATTGTGGCTGGGGGTGTTGTGTTTGGTGTTGAAAGGTGTCTAAATAAGCCCCGAAAATTTGAAACCAATCTGCTGTGAAAGATCTGTGATTTAAGTTGAAGTTGAAGATGTCCGATGTGTTTATTGAACAGACATTGGAGGAAAAAAATGACCGATTTGTTCATTGAGACCTTGGAGAAGTCAGAACTTGGGTCCGAAAATCGGGGCTTGGTAAAGATGTCCTAGTTTATTGAACATCACCCAACTCTTGGGAATATGTGTGTATATATCATCTTCACCAGATGAACAAATTTGTTAGTGATGTTCGTTCAAATCCACAAAAACATTATATTTTATATTTACCAACCTTTGGAAGATCATGCTGTTCATATTCCTGGTAGCTTCCGCAGTCATGGTGGATGAACAGTGTTCAAACCCCTCTGTTCATGTTCATTATTCTGGTGAGTGAAGAACAGGATTCCCAGTGAAAATGGATAGTTTGTTCTATATACTGGGAATAGATTATCTATACTATATAGATTATAGATAGTCATACTCCCCAAAAAAAACATCTATATACTGGCAAGTTTGTCATCGCCGAACCAATCATCAACGCAGCCGCAGCCAAGTCACCACACTCCAGGACAGTGTTGGCTGCGGACACCCCAGCCAAGCCGCCACCCACCACAATCGCTTGCGCCATGGGAGAAATGGGCCACGTCAAAGGAAAACAATGGTTCTCAAAGCGAGCCAACAAAATGGCTGAGCCAAAATGGTAATGTTCTAGAAAACTAAAGATCAAAGCGCACTGTCCAGTCTCCGTGGTGGCTGCAGTATCTTATTGGCTTTAATTCTTGCCATTCTCAAGATTCGGGAGCCCCTGTTCATTATCAATATCTGTACATGCACTTGACTAAAATATAAAATAAGTACCATAACCACTCATATGCTAATCAACATTATTCCAGTGATCACATGATATCCCCGTGGCATCCCATTGAATCACCTTTAAATCACCATAAAACTCCCATTAAATCCCATGAAATCACCATAAAATGGGACAAATCACCCCATTTTGGGGGGGCCAATGAACCCCGGCATCCCCGGCACGCTCGCTCCTGCAAGACGGTCTTGACCTCATCCGGCACGCCTCCCATGGCTCGACCTGGGTGCATGATATGCACATAGATTGTGTATAACTATCATAATTCATGATAGTAAAGATAATATTAATGATTATAATTATATACAGTATATTGATAATAATCAACTATAATACGATTGATATTATATATATATACACATATGTTTGTACTATAGTAATTATATATAGATATGTAGCACTTCTAAACGTGACTATACACCGTGGATCATTTCCAGTACCTTGGTGGCCGCACTGATTTTGAGCATCAGAGGCTCGTTGTGGTAGTGCTGCATGGCAGCGGGGTTGCCACCACGTTTGATGTCCTGGAGAGCATCCTCAACTTCTCGCTGCTAGCCCTAAGAAAATGGCTGTTTATAATTCCCATCTGTATATGTGTATATAGATATATATGTGTATATTCTTGCTGGGAGCTCTTTGATGCAATTCGCAGCTCTGCACGGTCTGTGTGAATTCAAAGCGGCACTGTACTTATATATATATATGCATTTACTTATTTGTTAATTATGTTTTATCTATTTATCTATTTATGTATATATATATATCATATGTGTATTTATGTGTGTTTGTTTACATATAATCATATAAATATATATATATATAATATATGTATCTACATGTTAATATGTATATATATATGATATATAGTTTATAGTTGTATATGCACTGCGTGTATCAACGTCTCTAATGTGGAATTATATATATATATTATACTACATATATATATATACATATATACATATCCATTTATATGGTTCATTGTAGCCTATCATCGCATCCATGCACCTCTCTTTTCCACCCCTCCTCAAAGATGTGCGCCAGGTCCGGGTTCTTCTCCAGGGCATTGAATTTCCCAGTGACCACCTGCCGTCATCCCAGCGATCAATCAGGTTTTCTGACAGAGTCATCCGGGTGTATGCTAATTTGATGGTGATTGAATGGGATTTGACGGTGACTCAATGGGATTCTATAGGATTCTATGGGATTCTATGGTGATTGAATGGTGATTAACGAGGATTTTACAGCGATTTAATGGGATTTTATTGATGATTTGGTGGGAAATCATTAGATTTTATGGTGATTCTTGGGCATTTAACCAACAAGAATTGGGATATGATGGGAATTGACACTCTGGTAATTTGTTACAGCTTGCTATGGTATAGATGACCCATTTGGTTTGATCTGGGACTTCCCCCAAAGGCTGCGGGACTTTGGTATCTCACATGTTGGGTACCAAAGTTTTTCACCACACCAGGGTTTTATGGATCCCATTAGCAACTCCAACCATCGCACCTCGTCTCCGTTACTGAGCCTGGTGTTGTAGTGCTCCTTGGTGGCTGATGCTGCTGCCAGGGTTTTAGTGACACAGTCTCCCTTCATCCAGCTGATGCAGACTTGACCACAAACTGCAGAATGTCTCCCAAACTAATTCTGGCCCCAAAAGACTTCCATGATTTTTTCTTGATGTCAAGATCATGAACCCCCGGTTTGGATGATTAGATCACGCTGAATCCCGATTTCTTCTATGGCTTCCTCTCTGGGAACCAAACCGTGAAAATCATCTGGCCGACTGGAAAATCATGGAAAAAATCACGGCCCATTGTCGATGATTTTGCAATTGAAATGGTGAACAATCTCCAGCCAGATTAGATTTCCAGATGGTACATCCAGTTCAATCCATCCTCAATTTTGCATGCTAAAATCCCCACTTGTCATTGCGAAATCCCAATTCTTGAAGGCTAACATCCTTCAAAAATCCACTTTTGGTGATGAAAAAACCCAACTTCAGCTCTCATAGGAATGTGACAAAGAAACTAATGACAACAATAATAACATCGTATTTTAGTCGTACATAATATCCTCCAGTAATTGAACATAGCTATGGTATGGCCCATTTAGTTTGATGATTTACCTAAGTTCGATGGGTGGTATTTTCCATAGCAATAGGTAAATATCTATAGATAGCGATGAGGTATGGCTATAGATACCTATAGAGATATATGTGGTGGGTTCCTGAAATGGGGGTACCCCTAAATCATCTAGCTATTGGGTACCCCATTTCAGGAAACCTCCATATCCTATATATATATCAATATATATATATATATATCAGTATATATATATGTGTGTTAGTGGATATCTATAGATTGCCTTATTCCCACTTATGGAAAATATCTATAGATAGCCATCTTCGGTATGGCTATAGATACCCATATAAAATCATATAAATATATAAGCCTTAGACATGCGGAAAATAGCTTTACCCTCTGGTAAACTAACATAGCTATGGAAAATCACCATTCTTAATAGGTAAACCATCTATAAATGGACCATTTTCCATGGCTATGTTAAATAACCAGAGGGTATATCCCATTAATATCCCATTAAATCACTATAAAATCCCATTAAATCATTATAAAATAGCTTTATATCCATAATTTTCCCGTTCCGCAGTTTCCCTGCACCAAGTCTCTGTGATGGCCTGAGTTTGCATCCAGGCGCGTACTGCTTTCGCGTCCCGAGAGAATTGCTCCATTCTGGCACCGGCAAAATGCTTGGGTCCGATGGGTCCAACGGGAAATTCATGCTGGGTAATACCACTTCTATGGCTATCTATCTAGATAACTATTGATAACTATTAATCCAACTAGCTTGCTATCTATCTTTCTTATTGTCTATCTGTCTATCTGTCTACATATCTGTCTTCGTACCAGAAGAATGATGAGATCTGCCCGGCACCGACAAACAAGCGAATTCGCGTGGGCAGAACTGGAGAGGCCCGTTTCAGGACCCGTCCGCATGTGACGGAGAGTTTTCGGGTCAGGACATACATTGCCTTGGTGAACCCAAAGAATGTGTAAGTACCTTATATATACGTGTATATATATATAGCTTATGCCATACAAATAATATTATATATATTATGATTATTATTGTCATTATTATCACTATTATCATTATTATCATTATTATCAGTATTATCAGTATCATCATTATTATCATTATTATCATTATTATCATTATTATCATTATTATCAGTATTAATCATCATTATTATACATACACGCATTTCATAATGTATGCATACATACTATATGTAGGTAGAAGCCCATGCCATGGTTTCCATCCCCATTTTCCATCCCGCCTTCGGGCTTCCTCAGGATTGGCTTCCAGGTACTTCTTGGTGTCCTGCCACTCCTGGCGCGGAAGGACAGCATGGTGTTGTACCCACTTCATAACTGAGGGAATTTGCATCCAAGTAATATCAACCATGGATCTGTAAACCCTTGGTGGTTTCTACAATAATTTTCAATACGCCGAAGCACATATGCTAGTCCCAATCAGCAGTGGAAAATCCAAATGTTCACTGTTCACTGGGAAAATCATGGATTGATGAAAATGGATTGATGAAAATGTTGGATTGTCAATTGCCATGTTTGAGTACCAGGTAGTAAATCTCAATATTTGGTGGCCAAGATCCACATGTTTGCTTTTTTTTTGTCAGTCACCTGAAATACCTGAAAATTTTGGGATGCTTGCCCCAATCCATTCACCATAGAATCTACTTCATGCCTCGGAGAAACTAGTCCCCCGTGGCCCCGTGCCTTGTCTCCCATGCCGGGTGTTCGTGCGATTTTAAGGGCGGTGCCATCGCTGAGGTTCAACGCCTCCTGCAGAACTTGCTGTGGTCCACGCTGGCACCCGTGGGTGATGGGTCATGTTGTGTTTTGCGCAAAAAAAAATGGTGACTGAATGGATAATTAATGGAATATTAACGGGGATGTCATGGAATATATATAATATAACTCATAGATCATTGGATGGGTTTAAGGGAAAATCAGCAGGAAATTACATGATTTTACCATCAAATAAAGGCTCAATGGGGTTCCTGAACATTGTCCATTCAACCAATTCCGGGGGTTGAAGTACTTGGGATATGAACATGGCTGAGGTGAGGATTTTCCATAGCACCATCCCAGCCTACTGGTAGCCTATAACAGGGCAACTGGAGATCAGGCCTTGGAATTACTTTGGAAAATCCCAGAGAACTGCCCAGATGAATCTGATTTCACCCCAAAATTCTCTATGAAACTCATGGCCAGTGCCTCTAAATTTCGTTTTGGGCACTGGCTTCCAACCAGGGCGATTTTGGTCCTTCTCCAACCTAAGGTGCGCCATTGGACTAGCCGGGGCGGCTTCGACTTCAGCGTAGCAGTGGAACCAATGGCTGCAGGTGAAAATGCCATTGCTTTGCAGGTGAATTCAGTGTAAGATTCACATAGTATAGAGATATAACATGATTTCCTGCTGCTTTTTCCTTGAATCATCAAAATGATTTGGAGATTGACAAACAAACATGGGGATGTGAGGTTGGTATGCTGAACAACGAAAATGCGGACATTATTGGCAACACAAAACGGGGTGTTACGGAACACCAAGGGAGATACTAAGTTAAACCCAAAAGACTGATTCAACCAAACAAAAGCAAGGATATTTGACCGACAGCAATGGGATATGATACTATAGAATGAATATATGTATGTATATATATATAAAAGATGCTGTGTATTATATACATACATATATGAACAGGGATTCTCTAAGGGAGATCTACCTCAGAACAAAAATGCGTGTGAAGGGCCAGCTGGCCAATCACACCAAGAAAGCACATAAGAATGGGTGATCTCATAACGATGGTGATTAATACGTGATTAATAATGGCTAATGGGAATACAACAATCAACAATCAACAATCTATCATTAGATAGTAATCAGGGACAATAGTCATAATAACCATGGTTAACCATGGAATAGTGATTAATAATGCTTAACAGTGCTAATGATGGGGATATCATGCGGAAAATATCGTGGAACATACCTGACTAATTATAATAGATACAAGTACCAATATAATCATCTGTCAGGTGGGAAACTCCATCTGTTCCTTGGCTCCCAGCTCCTTGGCTCCAAACCACTGGATAAATCTGTGAGGAACCGCTGTCGGTCTGTCGCTATATTTTTCGAATCCCAAGGTCCGGTGGTGGGGTGGAAGCTTCCTTCGATCACTGGCCAGGTTGCTAAACTCAACTGACCCCAATCCACTCGAATTCATCCAATATTCTGGTCAGTACCTCTCAAATTTGGAACAAAACAACAAGAAAAAACTAGCGAACAAAGTTGAAAGAAAACATGAAAAATCCGGCCACGCTCAAGCCTGATAACTGCCTTTTTACACCAGAACAATCGCTTCCAAATGCGAACTCTTGCCGGGTCAAAGGGACCTGCTGCACCACTTTGCATTGTAAAGAAATGGGTCTTGGAAATATGTGTATGTGTATCTCTATCTACGAATATCTATATAGATATGTATATCCATATGTATGCACACATGTGTGTGTGTGATGTGTGTATGTGTGTGTGTGTATGTGTCTGCAAGTACATATTTCCTATTTATGTATTTATAGTGTATGTATGTGTACATATATATATATATACTGCATTATACTATATATATAGCCTGTACAAACTGTGTATATGTGTGTATATTATGTATATATATATATTGATAGATACAAGACTTGTAGAATCTCTCCTTCTCGCTAAGAATTCTGCGCGTCATGGTTCCCACCTTTGGAAGGCGGGGAGCCAACAGAATTGATGATGAATCCAACAAGAGCCACTTGGAGGTTTCCTAAGTCATGGGGGTACCCCCAGTTATCATCCATTTTAATAGGATGTTCATTAAAAATGTCCATGAAAATTATAAACCGTCCAGGTATTGGGGTAGCCCCTACCTTAATGGAAACCCCATACCTCAGCCACTTAGGAATCATTAAATTTCTCGATGATGATCGCAATTTCTATCACGGAGCAGGGGGAGCGGCCAGGGCCCAGCCCATCAGTCATGGTGACCGAGTCACAGCAACCATCACCACACAGCAGCCGCTCAGAAAGCGAGGACGGAGGGACGGAGTGGCTCTTCTTACCTGTCGACAGTATAAACTCTCCTTATATTGCTGCGAACGAAAGGCTGCCATGGGTTCAAGTTGGAAGATTAAAGCAACATGTTGTCATTATGGAGCTTCCCTTTCAGGGAGCATTCTACTGGAAGCATCCAAAGTGCTTCTGCTCAAGAACATTGCCATAGAATGATATGAAGATCATGGACTTTCCCATGATTCTAAATGAGCACATTTCTGAAAGCAACCAAATCTCTGCAACAAATCAGAACAAATCACTGCTGCATAGTACTGGATACTTCAATGTCAATGATGGGGAAACATGCCCCGAAAAAGAAAAAAAAACTTTCAGAAACGCTTTCAGCCATCTTTTAGGCCATGGCCCAGCCTTGAATTTCTCCACCTGTGCCCCCAGTTCAGAGGAATATGTCAAGGTCAAACCAATTGGTAAAATACTTGACCTCTATGGATAGTTTTTTGCTCGTTTTTTTAACAAAAAAACATATTTTTTCCGCAATTGGTGCTGGATAAATCCCCATGTTCGCTTGTGAAATCCATCATTGATGTTCGTTCAATCCTCATTTTCCTGGTCATAGCCCTTGATTTTTGTTGCCTCGCAGGTGAGTCTTGCAGGTCGCTTGTCACCACAATGAATGAAACGAATTCTTCATGCTCAGTGAGGCCATCTTGTCGCCTGCAACATCAAAGCTGCTGACCCCCATTACATGCTTGATATATGTTTAATACATGATTCATATAAGGTTGACTAATGTGATATGCTTCATGGTTACTATCTTGGAAGCGATTCAACTGTCATTCTCTTCTACCTGTTGTATATACATACATATGATATATATGTTTGAATATATACATACATATTATATATATATACATGTATATATATATGTATATATATATATGTATATTGATTATGTATGTATGTATGTATGTAAGTATGTATGTACGTACGTACGTACGTACGTATGTATGTATGAAGAACCATACCACCACCACAGGCCACAGGGGGGGGGACCATGGGTGGTGGGTGGGGGGGGGCTTGGGCGTCCTGGGTCATATATATGTATATATATATATTGTGCATATATATATATATTATGTATATATATATATATATTATATTATATGTATCATGTGTATATATATATATATTATGTATGTATATACTATGTATGTATAGATACATATATATATATATATTGTTTATATATATACATACTATGTATGTATATATATATTGTAAATATACATTATATATATATATATACATTATATATACATTATATATATACATTATATATATATATATACATTATAT
>Ga0126342_10023077_pt1 | contig 10216 bp, 10 predicted proteins | sample Cyp1metagenome_FD_92528 | JGI IMG/M metagenome (GOLD analysis project Ga0126342, IMG submission 92528) | Coral microbial communities from Lord Howe Island, Old Settlement Bay, Australia - Cyphastrea 1 metagenome | ecosystem: Host-associated > Invertebrates > Cnidaria > Coral ... | reverse complement strand
GCCATTGTCATGGTCCTCTGCATTTCAAGTCATTTCATTGCCCTACTTTATGTCGAGTGTCAGTGCTCGGAAACATGTGTAGCAATCGGCTGCCGGCAGACTTCGCAGTCACACGGTGCCGATGCTTTGTACCATTTTGATCTATTTTGTACAGGAAGTTGCTTTCAGCTTAGAGTAGGGACATCTTTGGGCTTCATAGCGAAACGCAGTGGGACTTGCGCTGCCAAAGGGTGGACGGTCGAAGCTCTTCGATCTTCACTTGCGCGGCCTCACCGGTGTACCCTGATCAGTGATCAGAAGCTGAGATATGGCGGTAGTTTTGGACAAGTATCACCACGACAGTCATTTGTACAAACTTCAAGAGGCAGAAAAAGTTGTCAGAGCAGAGTTTGTTTGAAAGACATATTTCTGATATTTGATGATATTAATAATTGCTTATTGTGTTCTGGAAGCACTTTCATCATGAGATATGCTGGGAAATGCTTCAACGCTTTTCCCACCTATTCTGCACATTTTTTGAACACGGTTTGTATCAGTATCAGCATCAGTATCGGTATCATCGAAGGACATTTAGAAGCCAAACTTCCGACAATATGGACAGATGGAAAAGCAGAGGTGGGAAGAGTGAGAGAAGAGAAAGGAAGAAAGAAGATCAGAGAAGAGGCAGAATCAGTAGAGAAAAGATCCAGGTGCGCGGAAAGGTAGAAAAGTTGCGAAACAGTGTGTTTTTACAATGTTTTGTGGCGACGCAGGCTCGAAAAGTCGGCTCGCTAAAGCGGCGGCGGAGCCATTTGAGGAGATGAGAGATAAAAGATTGCACGCCGGGTTTGGGGCACTTTTGGGAGTTGAAGTGTGGAAAAAGTGCACCCCATTGTGGCGCAAAGATGCGCAAAGCACATTTCGAAGTCAGAACGTGCAAAGCACTTCAGCTCCGGACCACTCTTGGAAGTTGAGATGTGGAAAAAGTGCGTGCCATTGTGGTGCCCAGATGTGCCCAGCACATTTCGAAGTCAAACATGTTAAAATCTGGCGGTCTCGGACCACTTTTGGAACTTGAAATGTCGAAAAAATGCACGCCACTGTGGTACGAAGCACATTTCCAAGTCAAAATGGTAAAAAACACCGCATGCGTGGGCCACTTTGGACGTTGAGATGTCGAAAAGGTGCACGCCGTTGTGGTGCAAAGCACATTTCCAAGTCAAAATGGTTAAGAACACCACATGTTCGGGCTACTTTTGGACGTTCACGACACGAATGCAACTACAACTACACCTACAACTACATCTACAACTACAAGTTCAAACGCGGCTACGGCTCCGATTACGGCTGCAGCTGCAACTACACTACACTAATTACATAACTTTTCAAAAGCAGGTTTAAGCAAACTAAATTGAAAGTAAATTTAAGAGATCTTGGGGAAAATGTCAAGCGCCAGTTAATGTGGTTTGTGATATAAAATCTAGAGACCCTCACCCGGCAGGTGGGGAATAGCAGATTGCAAAGAGAGGCTAGCATGCTCAGCACCCAAGAAACCGAGAAAAGCTGCCGTTTGCAACCTTGATTTTGGTTCCTTTTCTTTCTTCTACTCTCTCATCTCTATATTTGTCTCGTTGCGTTTCCTTTCTTGCAAGAGCATGGAACCCATGTATTTGGAAACTATGCCTTGTGAGAATGGAGCTGAAAGAGTATAGAAGAGCAGGTTTGAGTTGGCTAACTGTCGAGAGGAGCTGAGACAAGCTGAGACTGAGAAGGGCTGACTGAGAAGAGTGGAGCAGACATGTGGAGAGAAGAGTAGAGCAGAGCAGAGCAGAGAAGAGAAGAGACAAGAAGTAAATTCCAAGACAGAAGAGACCAAGAGCAAGAGTCGTGAACTGCCTTAAGCCAGCTTAAGCCATTTTTTTTCTGTTTCTAAGGGTTCCAAAAAAAAAACTAATGTAAAAAAACAAAACCACTGTTTGAAGAAAAACAATAACAAAAGCAACAAAAAATGCAAACGACTATTCTGAAAAAAAAAGTCAAAACCAAAAGCAAAAAAACAAAAATCACAAACCGGATATACATGTATATGCGGATGTTTTTTTTTCGCATTTTTTTTTCGTTTTTTCCCCTTTCGCACGTGGCATCATGACCGGGACCTTCGAAAATGAGAAAACTCGAGTAAAAAACGAAAAAAACGAAAACAAATAGCGGAAAAAAACAACCACATATAAATGTATGTTGGGTTTGCTTTTTGTTTGCTTTATTTTTGTTTTTGTTTTATTTTGGTTTTGTTTTTTGTTTTGTTTTTTCTTTTGAGTTGTTCTGATTGATTTGTTTTTTATTTTTTACTATATAAGTTGGGTTTGGATTTGCTTTTTGTTTTTGATTTGGTTTTGTTTTTTAGTTCATGTTATGTTTTTTAAATAAAAGTTGCCTGTAAGCCGCACCACAAAGCAAGAAATGCCCAGAGGAAGAGATGCAAAGAGAAAGAGATGTCAGGTGACGAAGATGTCAAGAGATTGTTTCTGCACCGCGCATTTTTTACGTCCTCTAGGCACATTCTGCTTTGTTTTGCCTGTATTTTTTGAACGTCTGAAATTTCTGCCCTTGGCTTGCCTGGGTACTACCTGTAATCTTATTCATGCCCATATTATCCCACATTCATGTTCGTACAAGTCCACCCCCCATGTTCGTACCGGAATATGGGTCAGGTTTTGCCTATAGGAGTTGCCGTGATTCCTCAAAACCAAGACACTTTGCATGCTATGTGCTTTGGTGCAAAACATCGCTGTTGAGTACCGCAGCTTTGGAAGATTCACTTGTGGTGACCAGCCCCGTGTCACTTGACATTCTTTCCCTCGACATCTCCTTCCCTTGAGGCCCTTGGTCGGAAATCCAATGCTGCTCTCTGGAAATCTTTTGTTACATCCATTTTTCTTCAGAGCCGTTTCTCTGGAAATTTCTTTCCCCTGGCATCTCTTTCTCTTGGCGGCCTGTTCTGATGATGTTTTCTCTTGACACCACGTTCTCTTGGCCTGGTTTTCCCTCGACATCTCTTTCTGTTGACGTGTCTTTCTTTCTTGTTCTTTTGACGACTCTCAATCTTGACGCCTCATTCTTTGGACAACCCTTCCTCTTGACAACTTTCTATTGGCATCTCTTTTCATGGGACCTCTTTCCCTTGACGCCTCTTTGTGTTGGTGCCTCTTTCTGTTGACGTGTCTTTCTTGGCATCTCTTTCTCTTGACAACCCTTTCTCCAAGTATCTCTTTCTCTGAACATATTTGTCGCTTGCCGTCGGTCCTGCCATTTCTGTCTCTTGACATCTGTTTCCTGTGGCATTTTTTCTTCGCGTCCATGTATGGCACCCTCACACAAATTTCAACTGATTGTAGTCCTTGTAACTCATCCTTGTCCGACCCCCTTAATGTTGGCTCAAACCATCACAGTGGGTCTAGCTGAATCCTTGTGAAGAGAACAGTCGGCACGTCGATGAAGAAAACCGCGCCTTAAAACCTTGAATTAAAAAACGTCATGGAGAGCCCGGCTGGTACAAGGTTTCGTCTCAGCCTTCTGCAAATCTATTGCTGACAATTACTTGGCCTCGAACAGAACTGAAACGGCCTAATTCTGAACATCCCTGAAGTTGCTGCATCATCAGAAACCTACAGCAGCATAGAAATGAGCCCGATATAATCGGAACGCGTTTTGCTTGTGGAAACCTTACTGACGTGCTCACAAGCTGCGCGCTGCATCTTGAGCAGCCATGGGAACCAATGGGGAAGGTATGACAGGATATGGCAGGCCAGGGGGGCATGGAGTGGACTAGTGCCAGAGACACCCTGGTTGGGGTGCCATAATTTGCTGAAATCCCATGTCAGAATTTCAGTGGTCTTCCCTTCAGGAATGCTGTTGCTGCGCTTTGGGTTTGCTTCGGGTTTTCGGTGAGGAAATTCATGTATTCGGCAGCATTGGGCCAGCTGGTTTTTGTGTTCATGTGGGAATGTGCTATAACAAAATGGGCATATGTGAAACCTGTAAAGATTCTGGGCCTTTCATCAGTGCAACACGCAGCGGGCAGTTCTCTAGCACGCACACGCACACGCACACACTCCCCACACTCCCCACACTCCCACACCCTCACGCATCCACACACGCAAATGTATTGCCTGTTCACATCGAAATCGACAAGCCGCAAGCCTCATCCGTAATCCTGATAATCCGCGTCCGTGCCGTAAACCAGTGTAATCCGCAACCCTTCATGAGAAAACCAAGGCAAGAAAATAAAGTTGATAGTGTAACTATAGTGATAGTGATACCAAAACGGACTGGCACCACTTTGGAGAAGCAATTATCTTGGGATCACCACTACCCACACAAACCCTTCACCGAGGAGCCACAAATACACACATCCGTGCCTATAACCGACCAATTAATAAATATTAATGGCGGTGCCCGTTTCAAGCTATTATGCACATAGGAGGGGGTGCTCGGAAAGGTACTGGTGATACGAAAACGAAGTGGTACTAAACCCAGAAGGCACTTCCTTGCGCTTGCCTACAATCTTGAAACTGCTTATGGTGCCCAAGCTAACGGAAAAATTGAAGCTCAGGGGGTGCTAGGAAGAGCACTGGTGATACCAAAACGAAGCGGTACTACCTGGGAGCACTCATGTTGGGACCACCAGTGCGCACGCAAACCCTCTCACTGATATTGGCAATGCACAAGAGTTATGTATTGTGTAGTCAGTGAAATCCAAAGGACGAGTTTAATGCTGCCGTTTGAGTAAAGGACCTTAAATGACTAGAGGCTTCAAAAAATCCTCATGATTTGAACAATTCACAACTTCCGCACCATAAGATCAGCAGCAGTCACATAAAGCGGGAGCACTCATGAACAATTTTGGTCACAAAACCGCAAAACCATGCAAAACCATCCTTTTTGCACAAACCTGATTTCGCGGGTTTTTCAAGGCCTTTTCACGAGGTTTTCACTGTTTTTTCGTGGCCTTTGCACGTTTTTTACGGCGTCGCTATTTTCGCATATTTGAAGGTGCGCCCTCAATTCTGCAAACATGGGATATCTTTGGGGGTGGGACCTCCCTCGGCTAACTATCACAACAAGATGGAAGCCACGAACCCGAATGTATTCACGTTCTTGGACTACGAGTAAAAACCTCTGCAATAGGAAACCAAACTTTTTTTTTCATACATCGTGCGCTCCACACTCCACACTTTACACTCCAGACTCCTTACTTTACACTCCGCGCTCCTTACTTTACACTCCGCACTCCACACTCCACACTCCACACTCTACACTGCACTCCACACTCCACACTCTACACTTTACACTCTACACTTTACACTCCGCACTCCACACTCCACACTCTACACTTTACACACTCTACACTCTACACTCCACACTCTACACTTTACACTCCACACTCTACACTCCCCACTCCACACTTTACACTCCACACTTTACACTCCACACTCCTGACTCCACACTCCACACTCCACACTCTACACTTTACACTCCGCACTCTACACTTCACACTCCACACTCCACACTCTGCACTTTCCACTCCACACTCCACACTCTACACTTTACACTTTACACTCCACACTCTACACTTTACACTTTATTACAGTCCTCACTCCACACTGTACACTCCACACTGTGCACTCCACACTGTGCACTCCACACTGTGCACTCCACACTGTGCACTCCACACTCGACACTCCCCACTCTACACTCTACACTTCACACTCCACACTTTGCACTCCACATTCCACACTCCAAACTCCTCACTCTACACTCTACACTCTACACTCTACAGTCCACACCCCACACTTTACACTCCACACTTTACACTCCACACTCCTCACTCCACACTCCTCACTCCACACTCTACACTCCACACTCCACATTCTACAGTCCACACTCCGCACTTTACACTCCACATTCCTTACTTTACACTCCACACTCCGCACTCTATACACTTTCCACTCCACACTCCGCAGTCTACACTACACGCTACACTCTACACTCCACACTCCACACTACACTTTACACACTCTACACTCCCCACTCCACACTTTACGCTCCACACTCCTTACTTTACACTCCACACTCCGCACCCCACACTCCACACTCTACACTTTCCACTCCGCACTCCACACTCTACACTTTACACACTCCACACTCCCCACTCCACACTTTACACTCCACACTCCTTACTTCACACTCCACACTCCACACTCTACACTTTCCACTCCACACTGCAGACTGGTAACAGGGGAAATGTGTACAAGTTTGTTCAAATAAACTATTGCAGAAAAGGGTTCTGCGTGACTGCATATCCATGTGTTTCGACATCTGTACCATTAACATACGTGTGAGCATTCGGGTTCGTGGGCTGAAACGACATGACAACCTTCTTCCCCCATAGACACGGCGACGCCACAGGAAAACCAGAGACTCGAGACGAGACACGTGGGCGCAGCAAAACGAGCATTTCGTGCGAGACATCCTCCAATTTTGACACTTTCGACACGTTAGCAGATAGGTTGGAATGTCACAAAGTGCCACGCTTGCCACGCAAAACGGCATGACAACGTGCTTGGAAAGCTTCGAAAAGGAGAGGTTTTGCAGCTTCCCCCACAGACACGGAATTAACGACCCCACACCGACCCGACGATGACGCGACGAGACACTCGAGGCGAACAAGGGCCCAGCCCTCAGACCCCCAGACTATAAACGGGAACCCTTCGTTACGCATTCGGGAAAAATATGACCTCAAAAATAATCACATAGAACCACCCTTAATCCTAAAGGCCTAGTTTAGCCAGGCCTTTAGCAAAGGCCTAGTTTAGCGAGGACTTGGACCGACAGGACGCGTATATCCGCAGACGCAAGAGAAACCCGTACTGACCGGCGAATGGTGCAAGTATTGGGACGGCACATCAGGCTAGAGGACTTGACCATGATGTCGGCAGCTTGTTTTTTTTTATTTCCTCCTGGAACCACCTTACTATACCTTATATACTGTAATCGGATGGCACGATAGCTAGAATTTGCAAAGGGGAAGCACGCTGCCAGGAGCTCTTCGGGAAGGAGCTTCGATCCACCAATCGCACAGCCCGGGAACCCAATACCGTATTGGGGGAATTGGGGATTTTGAGACATAGCGACCGAATATGTTGTTTTTGATTATGTAGATGATTGTGTATATACACATTGCATAAATACCAGTAGTACCGCACAAGGTGGTGGCGGAAGTTTCAAAAATAGGAAACCTATAGGAGAGGTTGGTTGTTGTGAATCAGGGATGGCAGAACGAATCCACTGATGGACCGAAAGGTGCTTGACGTCTCCTCTCTTTCTCTCTCTTTCTCTGACTATCTACCTACCTACCTATCTATGTATCTATGTATCTATGTATCTATGTATCTATGTATCTATGTATCTATCTATCTATGTATCTATGTATCTATGTATCTATGTATCTATCTATCTATCTACCTACCTATCTATCTATCTATCTCTCTCTCTCTCTTTTATCTGTCTACCTGTCTAGCTGTCTACCTGTCTATCTGTCTATCTATCTATCTGTCTATCTGTCTACCTGTCTATCTGTGGTGCAGTGTCATTCAGTGTAGTGTAGTGTAATGTAGTGTAGTGTAGTGGAATGTAGTGTAGTGTAGTGTAGCGCAATGTTGTGTAGCGTCGTGTAATTTAGTGTAGTGGAGTGTAGTGGAGTGTAGTTGTGTAGTCGTAGTTGTAGTTGTAGTGTAGTGGAGTGAAGTGTAGTGGAAGGTAGTGAAGTGTAGTGGAAGGTAGTGTAGTGTAGTGTAATGTAGTGTAGTGTAGTGTAATGTAGTGTAGTGGAGTGTAGTGGAGTCTAGTGGAGTGTAGTGGAGTGTAGTGGAGTGTAGTTGTGTAGTTGTAGTTGTAGTTGTAATGTAGTGGAGTGTAGTGTTGTGTAATGTAGTGAAGTGTAGTGGAAGGTAGTGTAATGTAGTGTAATGTAGTGTAGTGGAGTGTAGTGTAGTGTAATGTAGTGTAGTGTAATTTAGTGTAGTGGAGTGTAGTGGAGTCTAGTGGAGTGTAGTGGAGTGTAGTGGAGTGTAGTTGTGTAGTTGTAGTTGTAGTGTTGTGGAATGTAGTGTAGTGTAGTGTAGTGTAGTGTAGTGGAGTGTATAGTGTAGTGTAGTGAACCGAAGCGAAGCGACATCTGAACCTCCAAAAGTGGTCCGAAACCCCGGTGTTTTTAACATTTTGACTTCGAAATGTGCTTCGCGCCACAACGGCGCCCCCTTTTTCGACAACTGAACTTCCAAAAGTGGTCCGAACCCCTGGTGTTTTTATCATTTTGACTTCGAAATGTGCTTCGCGCCACAACGGCGTGCACTTTTTTGACATCTGAACCTCCAAAAGTGGTCCGAACCACTGGTGTTTTTAACATCTTGACTTCGAAATGTGCTTCGCGCCACAACGGCGTGCACTTTTTCGACATCTGAACCTCCAAAAGTGGTCCGAACCCCTGGTGTTTTGTACCTTTTGACTTGGAAATGTGCTTCGCGCCACAACGGCGTCCACTTTTTCGACATCTCAACTGCCAAAAGTGGTCCGGAGCTGGTGTGTTTTTTACATTTTGACTTGGAAGTGTGCTTCGCGCCACAACGGCGTGCAATTTTTCATCTCTCATCTGGCCACATGGCTCCGCACCCGCCGCTTTAGCGAGCCTACTTTTCGACCCTCCGGAGCCACAATGACACAGTGAATCGCGACTTTCCTACCTTTTCGCGCATCTGCAGCTTCTTTCTTCTGACTCTTTCTCTTCTCTGACCTCTCTTCTGTGACTCTTCCCATCTCTACTTTTCATCTGTCCATATTGTCGGAAGTTTGACTTCTAAACTTCCTTCGATAATTTGATAAATGCTTGATATTTGTTGTTATGTAGTGATATTCAAAAAATATTTATGATCCATGGTCTGCCGTTCTTGTGAATCACGGATGGCAGAGCGAAGCCACTGATGGATCGAAAGTTGATTGATGTCTCCTCTCTTTCTCTCTCTTTCTCTGACTATCTACCTACCTACCTACCTACCTACCTACCTACCAACCTATGTATCTATCGATCGATCTATCTATCTACCTATCTTTCTATCCATCCATCCATCCATCCATCTATCTATCTATCTGTCTGTCTGTCTATCTATCTATCTATCTATCTCTCTATGTATCTGTCTATCACTCCATGTATCTATCTATCTATCTATCTACCTACCTATCTATCTATCTATCTATCTATCTATCTCTCCATGTATCGATCTATGTATCTATGTATCTATGTATCTATCTATCGATCTATCTATCTATCTATCTATGTATCTATCTATCTATCTATCTACCTATCTATCTATCTATCTATCTATCTATCCACCCACCGTGTACTGATACAACCATCATATTCCTAAATTGAAGCTTCAACAGGTCCTACAGTGTTAACACAACAGACTACATTCGCATCATGCATGATGCTAAGAAAGCACATGAAGAAATCTAGCACATCCCTCCGACGTGTCTCCCTGACGGTGTCGCCGCAGTGGGTTATTTTCCCAAGCAACAACGGACACAAATCTTCGGCTGCCGCTGTGCTAGCATGCGCCATCGTGCCGTCAGAAAAGACAGACACGAGGCCGGGCTTGGCATGCGAATGCTGATGCGCCATCGTGCCGGCAGACACGAATGGCACGCTGGCAAGCAACGAATTCCGAATGCTGATGTGCCATCGTGCCGTCAGAAAAGACAGACACGAAGGCGAGTAACGAATTACGAATGCTATCTATCTATCTATCTATCTCTCTATGTATCTATCTATCTCTCCATGTATCGATCTATGTATCTATCGATATATCTATCTATCTATCTGTCTGTCTGTCTGTCTGTCTATCTGTCTAGCCATCTATCTATCTATCTCATCTACCCAGCTGGCCTCTATATCTCTCTCTCTCTCTCTCTCTCTTTCATCTAATTACCTATCTATCTATCTACCTACCTATCTATCTATCTCTCCCTTTCATCTGTCTATCTGTCTAGCTGTCTACCTGTCTATCTGTGTTGCAGTGTCATTCAATGTAATGTAGTGTGGTGTAGTGTAATTTAGTGTAGTGGAGTGTACTGGAGCGTAGTGTAGTGTAATGTAGTGTACTGGAGTGTAGTGTAGTGTAAT
>Ga0126342_10023076_pt1 | contig 10217 bp, 10 predicted proteins | sample Cyp1metagenome_FD_92528 | JGI IMG/M metagenome (GOLD analysis project Ga0126342, IMG submission 92528) | Coral microbial communities from Lord Howe Island, Old Settlement Bay, Australia - Cyphastrea 1 metagenome | ecosystem: Host-associated > Invertebrates > Cnidaria > Coral ... | reverse complement strand
GGTTAACTTTTACGCCATCGACGCTTGGCTCAAGTGCCCTTCTCAGGAAAAGGGTGCTTGGTTCGTTTAATGGGTGGGTTACTGGAGGATCTGGTTTGTCCTGTTTGTTCCCCGCTTTTCACTTTTTCATGTTCATTCTTAGTTGCTCAAAGCTCAAAAATGAACGCCGCTGCGGAGCTGCCAAATACAGGATGGAATGAACCAACGACTTTGGCCCCATGATCCTGTTCTATGCCACCTCCTCAGCAGAAAACTCGAATCATGTCTCCAAGGCCGGAGCATTGCGTTTTCACCTACTAATTACCATGTGTTGGTGCGTTTTGTTTCATTTTGTGTTTGCCGTCCAACTTCAAACGATCGACTTGAACCATACAAAGACCCTGTGTTGTTTTGCAGCAGAGGCTGGATGCCAGAAAAGGTCCAAACACGCTACTCAAAAAATGCTGAGGACATCGATTTCAACTTTACCCTTTCCATCGCAAGTAGCACAGTCCCATGGCATTCCAGCTACCAAAAGTGAAGCCGCGAGGCCTGTATAGCATCATAACCATCTACCTGGTACTCAGCTGCAACTTACCTTGCAAATGTGAAAGTTGCGCAGTAGTTTTTCGGCATCATCACGGGATCACCTAGTTGAGATGTGCTCACTTGTTGAGGCCCCTCTTTCCTGACAGCCCAGGTGATTCGCTAGCAATGCTGAGCAAGCGCTTGCTGCGCAAAGTTGGTCGCCAATTCTTGGTGGCACTGTTCGCAAGTATATGGATGCCCTGGATGTTCTACGCCTCCTCTCCCATGAACTGCATCAGGAAGAACTCGCTGAACTACTTGAAGCCTGGGAGGGACTCTTGTCTTGAACAGCGATGACATTTCACGCTGAGGGCCCCTAAAGGTTCCTATGGTTCCTGGTTTCCACTGGCAACTCATATTTTGATCCCTCACTATTAGCTTGCCAGAATGATGCCCCCGAACTGTATTTGGTGCCCAGTGCATTTTCTCTGACATATTTTTCAACCCGCCTCGAGCTGCAGACTGGCTTCCCTAGACATGATCGCATGCACATCTAGAACCAAGGTTTCGGCACAGAAAGCGGGTTGTACACTTGGTTCCCGTCGCCCTCTCGATGTAAGGCTGCGGGTTGGCTTCTGTTTCTTCTGACAGCAACAGCCAACGACACTTGTGCGTCACCGGACAAGAGAAACCGAAGGGGCCAAAGGAAAATTCTTTGACACAGCAAAAACGAAGTTGCCCCTTTTTCGGCCTGAAGAGCTTGGGAAAACATGGCGGTTGTGATTTGTAATTTGGTCCAGCTGGATTTGTTTTCAAAGCTGGTGAGTTCTGGATTCAGGGATTTATTCTTGTCTCGAAGACCCGAAGTTGAACACGAGACAGGCGGGATGTGCTTTTTGCTTTGTCAAATGGATATGCAGAACGAAGATACAATCTTCATACTCAGTTGTTTATCTGGCTCGACTGAACTTCGCCACAACTCCAACTTTAGTCTGGACCGAGGAAGGTGCACAAGTCACGGCGGACATGTGGCCAACATGCGTCTCTTGGTGGACCCGTCTGCTCAACGTGCATAGCCCTGCCAACCGGTAGAAAGACCCTCCCGGTTTCCTATTGGAGGTAAAGACCCTGAATCCTTGCCTCGGACATTAAACAGCCCCCAGAGACCATGGTTTAGTAGGGGGATGTAGGGGGTTACGCATACTTGGCACCAAATAGCGGATGTTTGATATGGGGAAGGGATTAGGTGAAACTTCCAAGGCTGCAGCTTTTCAGATCGACATGCAGGAGTTCCTGTTCATTGGAATCCTGGGTATTTTGAGGCGATGCAAAGCAATGCAGCAGTTCACTGCTCATCGATCATCACAGTAATTGCATGGTGCTAGTTTTATCCCTGCACCGTATTGTTTTTTAACCATGACCTTCGTCTTGGTTTCAAAGAAGAATTTGGCCTTGACTTGACGATTTAACCCCGCGTTGGAGCAGGGGCCATCCACACACTTCATACATGTCATATCCATACCGGCAAGGAGAATTTATTTTAGCATATTTTAGCGGGGTTTGCTGTTCCCTTCACTTGGATAAACTTTTTCAACTCAGGCGATTTCTGCGGGTTTTTTAGTCATGGCGGCCCTCAGCTGCTGCGGGCAGGCAAAATTACATAATGTTGAGGTCCGCTTTACAACTTCAATTGTTGTGCTCCAATTCCAGGAACCAAACACAACGAAGCCATACAGATGCAGAATCCACAGTTTTCGGGGCTCTTCAGAAAGAAGCGGAATCATTCCTAGTGGACGATTGCGTCAGCATTAGTCTTGGTGGGCCTCTTGGAAATCTTTTCCACTGAACCGAAATCACCAGCTCTTGGGCGCTGACTGATTGGTCTGCTCAAGGTGGAAAACTATAAAGCGGCCAACTATGCGTTACAAATGTTCAAACCATGTCTTCAGTCTTTTCCCTTGCTGAGCTCTAGCCCGAAGAGTTCCCGCAGAGCACCGCTAAGGTTATCGCAACATTCCTGTAAAGCTGGGTAAAGCCATAAAGTTCACAGTTCCCGAAAAAATCGCAGAAGGTTTGCAGCCATAGGCTGTGCATAGATGGCTTTGCCAGTGCAATCCAATGTAAGGCCGCAGCGAATTCGGGCCCCGGGCACATGTGCGATAATCTTTTGTGCCAATTTTGCCCAAACAAATTCTGCGGACTTGCCGAGTGGAAGATAAGGGGGAGACAAATCGGCGACAAACAAGCGAGAGAAGTGGGAGGCAAGCGGGAAACAAGCAGAGAAAAGGGGCGGGAAGCAGAAGACAAGAGGCAGACAAGTGGGAGGAGACAAGCGGGAAACAAGTGGGGAAACCAGCAGCGGACAAGGGGTGACGAGTGGGAGGTAAGTGGGAGACAAGCTGCAGATAAACGAGAGACACTTGGGAAAGGATTGGGCAGCAAGTGAAAGACAAGCGGGAGACAAGTGGGCGGGGGTAGCAAGGGCCATGTTTTGCAATACACAGATCAGAACGACGCCCCTGAATACGGTGTTACAACCTGAACATAGATTCATATCAGATGCATATGAGAAGCACAATAAGCCTTCAATAAGCATATTTGGTGCATTTGCTACATAGATGATGCCCGGATGAACTTTGCAAGTTCATGATGTGTCACAATATGTTGCAATGACATGGGAGGGCTGGGTTGACCTGGTGGAGGCCTCATCTTTGGCTCCACGTTCTACCAGCAGTGACGTTTCTGTACTGGGCATGTCTCTTGGGATCGCTTCATGGAACCTGTGACTCTACGACGGGTGAGGAACATGAAGGCCCCAGCCTGTTCCGCAGTGAAGCGTTGATTGAACATTTGACATCATTTGAGAATGTCATACCCGTCGCAAGAATAGTAAAGCTGCGGGAAACGCATTCAAACGTGGGCGAATGCACTGTGCATGGCAGGTGTCCAAGCTTCATTTTGGATGCATTGGTTTCCGACCTCGCTGATCCTCAGAGCATTTTTCACATCAGCCATTTCTGACAGGAATTTTGTTTGCGGTTCTTACCTTTTCGCATTGCCTTTTAATGTATTTTCCTCAACTGCTGTAAGGATCTTTCTGAACCTGGATACCTTGCTCCGATCTCCCAACGGACAGTCTTCCATGGCGCATGTGAAGACCGGTCTCGGACTATTCGGCAGTGCACTTCTCGTTGCTCTGGGTCTATGTGTAAGTTTCTGGGTTGGAATCGCACCTGTTTGGAGCTTTGACTGGCAGAAAGCGGGTTTCTTGTTTGCATTAATCAGGCAACACCGCAACATGAAAAAAGCTACCGAGCTGCAACATGAAAATGGCTGAGTCAGAGGCAAGTTGAAGCTGCCAAAACAGAAGCCAACCTGTTATTTTGATACACCATCAACATTCATTCCCAAGATACAGAACATGTATTGACTCAGCAGGAATGCAGATGGTTGCTTTCAAGCGCTCACCATGAGGCTTGGCAACCTGCGGGTCGTTCCCGCTAGGGGGCTTGCCGCCGCAACTACAACTCATGGCCGTCCCGACATGTTCTTGGGGTCATCCTAAGAGATTCGGAATATTCGCACAAAGCGCGTGCCGTTTCAAGATTTGCATCCGCCAGCCAGTGCCTGATATCCACCTTTGAGAGATTTACAACCCAAAGCAAAAGGATGCATTTTCTGCTTGCACATGCAAAGGATGTTCATTATTCATTGTGAAATCAGAAATTCAGAGAAACCTGTAGCTAGCGTGTATGGGAGTCTTGGCTATTAAAAATGTTTACACTAGCACATCAATTCAAAGCAGCGATATCCGTGTATTGTGCTTGGGCAATGTTTCAACCAAGTTATTTTGCAAGTTTCTTCGATTGATGCAGAAGCTGCGTGTCAATCTAGGAGGCCATGCTTTGTCAGATGGCTGCATGATGTGCAGGTCGACTTCCCCTTCGAAGTTGTTGCTTTCATGGCTTTGCATCTCGGCTCGGCCCCTGCGCAGCAAGCAAAGAATGCTGTGGAAGCATCCAACGGCTTCTCAGTGATGGCCTGTCTTTGGAGAAGTATTGGAAAATCTCGCCGCTTGCTCGCAGTTGCATAATACAAGGGACGGGTCACGGATAAGATGGCTTGCAGAACATGTTCAGGCAGCCAAGCTCATCACTTCCCATCGCCTCAGGCTTCCTGCATTTTTTGTGTTCATTCTTTTATGACCACCTCGGTTGCCTGAGAAACTTGGACAAAGCATGGCAACGCATGGCAACGCATGGCAACGCATGGCAAAGCAGCAAAGCGATTATTGTTGTGGTCAAAGACTGCGTTGTTGGTTCTTGCAGATTCATGGCAGGCAGTTTCTCCTTTTCTTCCATCATTGCCTTGGCCTTTTTGATTGAGGTTCTATGTGTAGTTTTACTTCTGCAGTTGATGGCATGTAGAATTTGTGGGATTGTTTTTTGCATCAAGTCTTCCACGAGTTCACAGCTTGCGCTGCTTGCGCCACCATGCTTTGATCTCATGCAGCATCCTCCTGGCAAGCGTTCGGTGCTTCTCCTTGGGGCGACACATGCATCAGTGCCAACTATCCAGCAGATCCGTGGATTTCTGCGGTTTTCTTTTTTTGAAACAACACTTCTTCAGCTTTGACTGTTGCAGCTCCATGCCCTTGGAATGGCATTTTGTAAGTTTTCTTCACTATGATGACATGCCACTGTCCACTTGATGTATGTTGAGTTGTGGGCGAAAAGTTTCCTTAGGTTCAGCAGAAGGTTGGTTTGGCTACAGGGACTGCGAAGTACATGGGAGTCATTCCTGAAGAGCAAAATAAATGAATTGCACCGTGATCCGATCTTGTGATTTGAACTGTGTTTAGCGCAGAAGCGCGGAGCTCTCCCAGATTTGACCCTGAAGGGGGCTGTGAGAAAAGGAGCAACTCAGCGTTGACAGAGGTCTTTTGAGTCCCAAACTTGTATGGTTTGCTCTTCGTCTCCGCCAGGAAAGGTTGCGCTGGCCTTTCAGATCTGGCATCACATTATTTTCACAACATTGAGGATCCACAGCCCGGTGTGGATGGAACTTTACTTCAACTCCAGCAGCCTCTTGTTTGATCTTGGGCCGGCACCTTCCAGAAAGCGCCCGAAAGAACACAATATTAGATACACCAATGGGTCAGGCCCTCAAGTATTTAAAAACCGTCGGTCCCTGTGCTTTCCACCACATGCTGCAATGCGATATGACATGATATCACATTACATCAATGCACAATCTCTTCTATCAAAATCGGAGCTGAATAGTCAGTCGCTTTGAGCAAGCAGCAGGTATAAAGGGTCTCCTGCACGGCTTGCAGAGTTGTCTCGGAAATTTTTTTTGGGGTTCCGTGCAGCAATGCCTCACAACACAGAACTTAAGGGAACCTGCGGTTTGCAAAGGACGCGAGGTTCAGGGGCTCTGCCCAACCCAAAGCACCCGGAGGGATTCAACAGCCCGCACACTTCTATAAAGGAATGAAGATGGATGAAGGTTCTAAAGTCCCCCATGCTCAGGCTTGTTCACATGCATGAACTGACAGATTCAAGAAGATGAAAATCCACCCGGCAATTACTTGGTCCAAAGATAAAGCTTCAACTGTCAGGTGTTTTCGAGCACCAGCTTCTGTTCGTTGCCCCAGTGATCTTTGCGAGCTGGAGCCTCGCTCCTCGGTTGCAGGCTAGATCTTTGAGCCTGTGCTCCCTTCGTTGGATATGACCCGTTTCAGCCACTCATTGCTTCCCGTTATTCACACATGCCATGAGTGAACGAAAAAAGGTTGTCCAGAGCATCTTTTTCGGGGGCTAGCTATCCTTTCACTAGTTTCCATCACGTTCCACATGTCAGACGTGTCAGAAAAGCTTTTAAAGCTCCTCCTCACAGCCGCTCGGACCATAGTGCCGCAGTGAATGCCTTAATCCGGCTCCGGCATATCAGGCATGGTTGACATACCACTTCATCCAAAAGCACTGGAGCAAACTAATCCGCCAAATCTCTGAGCATTGCTCGGACTTTGCCTCTCGTCAATACACAGTGCCCTTCAGCTTGCTTTGCTCCTAACTCATTACTTGCGAAGCATTGTTAGGGTCAAAGGGTTTGAAGAATGCAATAGTAAGTTCTTGTAGCTGAAGCCCTGATCATTGAAAAAGCGCGACAAGCGGCGTCTCTGCCGAACTTGCATTCAATGCGTGTGTCAAGTTTTGGAAACATCGAACAAAAACCCTGTCTTTTGCTCGGTCGGGTCACGGCTAAGGCCCTCTATTCTTTTGTGGCAGGATATGTCATCATGTGCTCAGTCATGTGGACAACAGCAGTGTGAGAAGTGCCATGCTACTCCCTGGCGGATGTTATGAAGGTGGAGATGTTTTAGTCCGGTTTCCGCGTGTTTGCCAGGAGCGGCTCAGCAATCTTAAAGATTTTGCGGCGTTGTAAGTTTTGTGCACATCAGGATAGTAGAGGGTGGAAGTCAATTTGTTGCTTCAAGCTCCTCTTCAGATTCAAAACATTTACATTCAGTGCCCGCAAGGCAGGTTTTTGGGCTGTCATTTCTTGCTGCATTAGTGATTAGCATACAGATCAATGTTGTGCCTGCGCGCATTCTTGCACATTGCAGCTTTCTACGAAGGTTTTGCAAGTTGTGGCAAGGCGGCCGTTTTGGCGAAAGATTGTTCAGGCCGATGCTACTTGGCTCACTGAACCTCGCGCGCTTTTACAGAATCATGTGGCGCCACTGGTTTTAGCTGTTCGGGAATTCTGCCAACGTTGTCCACCATTTTGCTGGGGAAAGGTGCCTTTTCAGCAATTGGATCCATCTTTTTGCTCAGGTCTGGAGTAGCTTCTTTGATTTTCCTCTGTTTTTTCCTTCTCTGGGTCAGGGCCGCGTGTTTTGGACGTAGAGACCCAACATTGCTTTCCGCATCCAAGATAGATTTTGTCCAGAAGCCAGATCCTGTCTTGCTTATGCTGAGACATTCACCTACAGCATGTTTGCATGTTTGTAACCATTGCATTTGGATCACGAGGTTTTAGCCTGGCCAAAGAACAGGCGCTAAGAAAACATAAAAAGTATATCAAAGTGTTTAATTCGTACCCTTTGCACATCACACAACAAAAAATCTGACGTTCGAGGAGTTGAAGGTGTGCTTGGTGGAAGGCGCGGTTTGTTGACTGGTGACAAAGTGTTGAAATATCCAATCGCAAGAGCCACCGGAGACGATGGAAAGATAGGAAGTTTCAAGCGAAAGACTCCTGCCTTTCAGCCCTATGCTTCGCTCTACAATGGGAGGTAATTCAGAGAGCGAAGTGTTGGGCGCACTGTCAGCTGCAAGATCTACAAGGACTGTTTCACGAGTACGAGCTGAAGCGTTTGCTCCAATTATGCGATACCATAAGTCATCATCAGCACAAGGCATCTGGTATGGAGTATGGAGCCCCATCCGGAAAGACACCTACGGCATATGCTAGCGTCCTATCTTGAAACAGCAGTGCCAACTCGACCCAGCCATTCAAAGGCCATTAGTCATTAATGTACTTCCTGATTCACCTTTGTCAATCTCTCCTCTTGCCAAGATAACTTTCCAGAGTTAGCATGATGGACTTCAGACTGCTTGAAGTTTCATGTTCAACTTGGAAAGGAATTCACCCAAAGCAGCTTTGCGTTCCGTGCGCAGGAACGCCAGGGGTTTCAACCTTCCTTGCAGAAGGATCGCCATTATGAGAGACTCTGTGACGTTGGAGTACGTATTCCAGGTGGCCTTGGGGGTTTATCGACGTCAAAGACTGTTGGAATGAGACGACATGAAATGAGATGAAATATCGCCATACAGCATGCCACGTAGCACGCCATATCGTGACTGCCAAAGAACCGGGCATTGACCTTTAGGCTGTGGATACCTGGTCTTCTGCAAGCAGACCCGCTTCTGTCACATGTTCAGGAGAATCTTGTGACAGACATTCGCACTCTTGTGACATCAGTCTCCCTGAGAGCTTATTGAAGTGGGTCTCTGATCGTCTCACATTCAGTATCTGGATTCATGAGTACGTAAAAGCATGTAAAAGCCATTTTTTAGGATTTTTTTGCCTACGAGGCGCAATGGGGTGCGCAAGTGGAATGCGCATGTGCGCGCGCAGGGTTTAAAAGTGAACGTGTAACAACGGGCGGGTGAATGCGCAAATGCGCAAGTGAGGTGCGGGAGTGGACGCGCGAGCGCGCGAGCCGAGTGCGCGGATTAACGTGTAACTGCGCACTTTCACATAATCATCTGTTTTTAAGGTCATATAATTTGCAAACATGACAATGGTTAATAAGGCCATATTCATGTAGTTGGCTCCAAGAATGCGTAGACAGGGTTTCTTGAAGATTTGGCAACGTACTGCACGGGTAGAGGTGCGCGGGCAGGGTAGTGCGCAAGTTAGCGCGCAAGTGGTGCAGAGAGCGCGGAGTATGTACACTTGATCCAAGACGAACAAAAAGATACAAAATGATTCAACTTCCATAGTGTGTCGTGTTAAACTTTTCCTATTGCAGTACTGCACATCATCTTGCAGCTTCGTGTTCAAGCATGTTTTATTCAGATCATCGCTTTTCAGACTATACCCGGGCAATTTTTCTTTTCAGATGGTATCTTTGTTTGGTAAGGTCTTTTCAGGTCATGTCTTTGCAGGTCGCTGATCTTTTCAGATTCTATGATTCTATCTTGGCAGATAAAATGCTATATTTCTTGATTCATGTAACAAGCTGCATCCAGTTTGATTTCTCACGTGTCCAAATACAGTACCCTTTCTGGCTTCTAAGCCGTACAAGCCGTTGCTAGTTCCCAAAGGTTGGTGTGTCACTACTAACTGCTGTCAGTAGTCAATAGACCAAGAGGTGGTGGTGGGCAAGGCTAGGGCGGCTGGGGTCACCTAAGTCTTGAAAAATCATATCCATCCAACCCAACAGGTATATACTAGAACGGTACGAAACACGTTCCCCTCTTGATGCCATGCAGCTTTACTTTCCTTACCTTGGGAATAAACTTTTCATGAAAAAACAACTTTTTAAAAAATGTGAAGGTGCAATCCAGTTGCGTAATTTCTGAGGGAAGGATATGCGCGTACTGTCTCTAAACTTCTGCAATTCAAGAAGTGTAAACTTGTGAAAAGTGGAGATCCTTCAGGAGTTCATCGAAAAGTTCTCCAGTAAACTAAGTTCAAACACCTGAAAACACAGACCTGCCAAGAGTTGAGACAGAGAGTTTCTCCAGCTTCATAAGCTTCAAAAACTTTAAAAAAAAACATGTGACGCTTCAGAAATTGTCTCCAGTTCCTGAAGCTCACCAATTTGAAACTTATCCCTTCCCAGAGTTGAGGCACTCCAAAAGCTGAGAGCTTCTCCAACTGAGAGCTTTGCAAATTAAAGCAATTCAAAGGGTGGAAAATTCATCCCTACTGAATGTTGAGACTGCAGAACTTAAGGGTTTTCCAATTTGGGAAAATGCGTTTTCCCCACATCTTTGCGTGGGGTTCTTGTTTTTGATTCTGAAACCCGCCTCCTCCGCCTCCTCCTCCTCCGCCCCCTCCTCCTCCTCCTTTCACACACTAGACAAGAATGGATCATTTGAGTGATCCGGCAGGAACTGAATCCTGAAACATGCAGATTAGATAGGAAACAAAGAAATCAACGATGCATCTTCAAATAATAGAAGTTCTCCTGC
>Ga0126342_10023075_pt1 | contig 10218 bp, 11 predicted proteins | sample Cyp1metagenome_FD_92528 | JGI IMG/M metagenome (GOLD analysis project Ga0126342, IMG submission 92528) | Coral microbial communities from Lord Howe Island, Old Settlement Bay, Australia - Cyphastrea 1 metagenome | ecosystem: Host-associated > Invertebrates > Cnidaria > Coral ... | reverse complement strand
CAGCTTTCCCATTGAACATGGTAATGCCACAATGCCATTGTTTATTTTCAAGTGATGTCATTTTGCACAAATAGAAGAATTGCCTCTGTGGCAGCAAGCGCCAACCCCTTTTTGCGCAAAAAGACCCGGCAAACTGTACAGTGTTTGGTGTGGACAATCGGCAACTGTGGAATCACAACTCATCAATGCCATGGACACAGGGTTAGTCAGGTCTCGACTCTTGACACTATCAAATTCATTGCCAGACTTTCTGGCTGGAGCGTTTCAATCCATCCAAAACATTGTGTGTGGGGTTGGAGCCAACATCCATATTAAGTAAGGCTGCGAAGTACGGGACAACATCATTAATATCAACATATTTCTGAACTTGTTTGGACTTAAGAGTTCAGAATTGTTTGTTTCCTACTTGCTATGTTGGGTTTGAACCAGATGATCACATGAGAGAATACTTGGGTACCCCATGAGACTCATAAATTGCTATGCATTTCTTGGATGCATCTCTTCATGGACATAACGCATCTATCTATATGTTTATCTATCTATCCATCCGTCCATCCATCCATCCATTTATCTATCTACGTACCTGCGTACCTGTATATATATATATGCACATTGTGTGCATGCATACAATTAGTTTTATAATGATTTATATATATATATATAACTGTTTATATTAATATACATACAAATACATACAAGATAAATAGGGATCGTGAGTCAGTTATGATCGAGTCACTGAGTGCATACGAAGGGAGCCCCGCTTCACGATTCCTCCAGTAGTCACTTGCCGACAGAAGGCATCCCGACTTACCAAGATGCAAGCCGGGCACGCACATGATTCGCCGGGAGAAGTTCGCAGCAATTTTGGCGTAGTTCTTCTGATTGATTCCTGCCACTTCTGCCATGCACCGATGAAGTCTTTTGAACTCAGGTCCTACTGATGGGTCCTTGCAAATCATTCGGATCCTCGTGGGCCTTTCCGTCAGGTTAAAGTAATTTGTGCCAATCATTCAGATACCGTGAAAAAAAAACGAGATAAGCCGTCAAAAATGAACGAATCCACTTTTTAAACATGAGATCTGACATACACTATAATATGGCACATGCGCACTGTACTACCTGTATGATTTTTCCCCAACAATTTACCCAAATCTCATTGGGATCATGGATCCTCTCAAGGAATCCATCAACGACCACTACCAGTTCACCAGCTCACTGGTCTGACTTCTTCAAATGCCTCCGCAGTCAGGTGACAAAAGCTGCAGCACCCAGCGATGTTGGTATAGCCACAGTAGAAATGTAACCACCCCAAATGCCGAAAAGCAACAAACGCTACGACAAATACTCGTCTCATTGGGGACAGGAATTATAAACGTCGGCTGTTGCAAGGAAAACTATAGGCAAACAAGTTGGATTTCCCTTGGACCAAAAGCCCCAGCCGCATGTCAAGCCATGCACATACAATGATCATCAATAATTAATCAATACAATCAACAAAAAGATTGACCACACAATTCTTGTGAAAACAGGTGGAATACTGTTGAATTGCAGCACAGAGTGACTAAAACCAATGGAATGTTTTGGGATAAGGCATTTACTGGTTGTCCCTGGCCTAAAGCGAACCTATGAAAGAAACAACACGTGTATTATATATATATGCAAGACATAAAGCAAGACTGTTCAATTCAAGAATAAATGTTTGGGGTATTCATATGTTTTTTTCTGAAATTATATCCATCTGTTGATCCATCAATAAAGCTCCAACTCACCGTTGACTCCCGGGCAGATCGCCTACGAAGAAGCCAAGCAGACGCCTGGTCGAAGGATGGGCAAATTGCCGACGTTTGATGCAGATTTCCACAGGTTTTGCAGCAGGATCTGTGAAAGGTATCTTTGTGGACACAGCCGGGCTAACATGGGCTAACTATCATAGGTTGAAAAGGAGAGGGTATATCAAACTAGCTAAGTGTGTTTATAATCCAATAAATAACTGGTTCGCACCACTTTGCGGAAGTCTTACAGTATCTGGCATTTGTGCATAATTTTGTCTGGACACTTTACAGGAAACACATGGTGAAACTGCATGCAGAAGAAGAAAACGTCTGCGCAAACTCTGTGCTTGGCAATGCAACTCCTCCTGATGGGACAAGAACGGCAGATCCCCCTCTGCTCTCCGGTTGAAGCGTTTTGCAAGTTCCAAGACTTTTTTTCTTACATCCATGATTCTTGGTTTCTATAAATCTCCACACAATTTGACTAGCAGACTGTTTCCTTTGGAAACGCTTGTCTTGGGATTTTGCAAGTCTGGAAAACACTCATTTGTTCTGGTTCCTACCGTCCATTCCAAATTAGAGGCTCTGGAGTTTTGGGAAACAACCAGGTGGGGTGGTTGAGCCACCAAGAACATGGAAAATTGGTGGTCATCATCACAGAGATTGAAATTGATTGAACAAAATGGAAGAAACATATGACATGATGACATGATATGACTAAACACATAAAACCAACAACAAAAACATTAGTCATGAACATGTCATGACCATATTGCTATCTCCATGACTCCATGACTCTTCATTTCACATATTTCTGAAAACAGTTCCTATGAATTGCAACGTGCAACCAGTTGGCATCTCCTAGCTCCACTCCAGAATGGAGCTCCTCCGGTGTCATCAAACGAGAACATGTTTTGGTGATCTTCCCGGCTAGTTTGGGGATTTTCCAGCTAGCCATGTTTGATTTACCGGAGGCTAGCCAAGGGAATCTGGAATCCCAAACTCCAAACCTTTTCACTGAGTAAACGGGGTCCCAAAAATGGGGTACCCCTGATCAAATGGATGATCATTATGTTCCTATGTTCTTCGTAAAAAATGCATATTTGCGGGTGTGCCCGATTTTCAGACACACCCAAATCATAATATTGTTTGTTATATAAGTATATACCGCATTCATGTACCATGTATATCCCCAATTATATCTCATTAACTCCGTATTGCTAATGTTGAAATCACTATGATTCATTATTACTCCACATTAATTATTCCACTATATTCCAATGAATATCCCATGATGGCCTCAAATTCACATTTTCAGATACACCCAAAAGTCATCATTTCAACCATCCAAGAGACTCCAAGAAGAGCCACCACTCCGGTCAAAGCCAGGGCGGTTTTCACTTGTCCTGGAGGAAATTTTGGTGCAAAACCATTCCCCAGTAATGTGGATGTCCCGTTGGGAAAAATTAAACATCATCTTCAGAAAACCCAGGTATGTTAGCTGGTTGTAAATAAACAATTCATTCAACTGTAGGTATACATATATATATATATATATATAAATGGTCCAGCATTCCAACCCGCCCGGCCATGGTCATGGGTCAGCCATAGTACTGTCCCCCTTCCCACCCGTGGTGTGGTGGGTGTGTGGTACTGTCCCCCTCCCTCCCTGTGGTGTGGTGGGGTGTGTGTGTTGCGGGGCGTGTGGTGCGGGGGGGGTGGAGTGTATGTATGACCATCTATATGGCATGGTATGTAGTGGTATGTAATTATCTCATGTACGGTATGGTTGATATGTATGGTATGTTTGGCATGTATGGTTGGTATGGTATGTATGGTATGTTTGGAATGCATGGTATGTTTGGTATATATGGCAGGTATGGTATGCATGGCATGTATGGCATGTATGGCATGTATGGCATGTATGGTTGGTGTTGTATTGATGGTAGGTGTGGTGTGTAATTATGTTGGGTATGATATGTTTGGTATGACGGTATGTATGGTGTGTACGGTCGGTCTGGTATGGCATGTATGGTTGGTATGGTATGTTCGGTATGCATTGTAGGTATGGTATGTATGGCATGAATGATTGGTATTGTATGGATGGTAGGTATGGTGTGTAAGTCTGTTGGGTATGGTATGTTTGATATGACATTATGTATGGTCTGTATGGTATGTATGGTTACTATGATGGGTATGGAATGTTTGTTATGTAAGGTATGTACGGTAGGTGTGGTAATTATGTTTCATATGTATGGTATGTGTGGTATGTATGATACTTGTGATAGGTATGGTATGTATGATCAAAGTTCGTATGGTATGTGTGGTATGTCTACCAGAGTAAGGCATGTATGGTTGGTATGGTATGTATGGTAGGTTTGGTAGGTTTTGGTATGTATGGTACAGTAGTTATGGTAGTAAGGGCCAGGGGGTGGGGCTGATGGTACAGACCGTCGTTAGATCGTATACGGGCAGTTCATAAGTACAATATAGAAGCATGCGCGTAGTAAGTCCCTAGTATGCAAGAAAGATATGTTAAACACATGTAGCGTTGTGAGAGTACACAGGTAGTAAATAGGAAGTAGATACATAGCACATGTATATATGACTATAGGTAGCACGTAGGTACTTTGGGGAAATATGTGTGCTAAGTAGGTCGTCTAAAAGGTAGCATGGACCTAGTAAATGCGAGGCTGGTAGTCAGAAATGCTGCAAAGAGCTAGCAAATACGAGGCTGGACCGCAGAAATGCCGCCAATAGCTTGAAAATAGAAGTGAAGGGGGTGCTACCTGGGGACCCATACCATTGTGGGGGGGTAGGAACACGGAACACGAGGCCTATATATATATATAAATAGGCATATCCTCCCACAAGTTCACCTAGTTCCCCTATGTAACCACCAAGTTACAGGGCGTTGGCCTTCGTGAATAAACAAACCACCCGAATTCTAAGTACAAGTCCAGCATGGTCCACCGATATTCAACGATATGTGTTTGGTTTTATCGTTGTCATAGTATCAATGACAATATTGTACATCATTTACTGTCAAACGCACAAATAATACGGAAACCATGTCTTAAAATTGCTAGTTCCACCCCACATGGGATTGTCAGAAAATGGTGTGTAGCAAAATCCAAGGGTTTGCAATTTGTTCATTGAAATTGCAACTTTGGCTATCCACCATTTTTGACGATATTTTGGACACACCCAACATCTTGGTAGTCTGAATACTTCGATTTGCACAAGGGTTAAAAAAAAAAAGGCATCCCCAGTAGATCCCCCATGTCCGTGGGATTGACCCTTGGGGGAAAAACCTTCAAAATTTCAGGCACTACCAAGATTGGATAAGGGCAAAATGTGCATTTGAACCATATGAAAATCCCATTGCATATCCCCATATCATCTTAAAACCGTGAATTTCCCATTGATTTCCCATTAATTTCTCATTCATTTTCCCTTCAAGTCTGACGGCAGCGCATGCTCCAACTAGGCTTTGCCGCAGGCCCTGCCTCGTCGCTTCACCACAGTCTCATCACGCTGCATCACGCGATCCGCCGCCTTGCAGGCGCTTGCAAATTGGGTTGCAAATGGCTTCTTCATGCACTTTAAATGGTTGTAAATTGGGTTTGCAAATATATATATATATAGTTGTTCACATATGGTTGCATATATATATATACATATATATATACATATATATATACATATATATATACATATATATATATACATATATATATATATATATATATATATACATATATATATATATATATATATATATATATACATATATATATACATATATATATATATATATATTGCTCGGAATTGTTCCATCACTTCACTCGGCCCACTGTGGTCAAACAATGAAAAACATGCCAAATGATTTCCATGTCTGAGTGACTGTTTGTTGGTGAAGCAGCCATCACTTGCCAGTAAAACGAATGAGTCAACATCACCAGCAACAATCAACTATTGGCTAGAAACCGACCCAGAAACAAAGTAAAACGCACATCAACACTGCTTACCTGTGACTGAGTGGCTTGGGTATGATATATTATTTCTGGCCAAAAAAAACGCATACTGCACTACCAGTTGCTAGTTGTCTTGCCAGAAACTCCGTGGCCAATCGTAGATACCCCGCTTGTTTTTAAGTTTGCTGTTAAATTCCTATTTATCCGCTGTCCACTGCCTAGCTTTGGCCTGGGCGTGGCGGCGCCTGGGATCACCGCAGGTGTGCCACCTTGCAACTGGCTCTACCTTTGTCTGCTGCCAACTTTGTCAAGCCAAAGGCATCGCTGCAGCTTCAAAAGCTCCAAAATCTCCAAAGCCTTTGCCAGGTCCTATTTCCAGTCCCAACTCTTTGGTTCTACAAGGGCCGACCTGCCCAACTCTGCAGCTGCTCCTCAACGCCCTGCCCAGGAGGCCCACTTTTGGTTCTACAGGGGCCGACTGCCAAGGCTGAAGTTGCTCACGCAAGGCCTCAAGTAGGGCCAGGTTCTTCTCTTTTAGCGGTTCCGGACCTGCTCGTTGGGACTTTTGGTTCTACAGGGGCCGTCTTTTAAAGATTCCGGACCTGCTGGTTGGCACTTTTGGTTCTACAGGGGCCGACTGCCAAGGCATTTGTTGCTTATCGGAACCATGTTGAATACCACATAGATTCATACAATTTGATGCTGGTTTATATGTTTCTTGATATTTCTTGGAAATGTCCAAAATCCAATATTTTACAAAGTGCCTTACTTTCCAAAGAGACCTGTACTTTTTTTTCAAAACTCGGGTCTGACCTATTTCTGCAGGTTGTTTGGGTTCTAGGTATTTATATTATATATGACGCATTCCTTCTTCCCCCCTTGAAAGGGTGTCGGCGGCACCAGGGCGTTAGCCCTTTTATAAACAACAATTCAACATGTGGTTTAACATGGTTTGACCAAAGGAACACGCTTTAATGTCATATATATACTGAATATATACTGTATATATATATATATACACATACTGAATGTATACTGTGTATATATATATATATACTGTATATATATACTGTATATATATATACTGTATATATATATATATATATACTGTATATATATATATACACTGTATGTATATATATATATACACTGTATGTATACTGTATATATACTGTATATATACTGTATATATATACTGAATAATTACTGACTGTATATATATATACACTGTATGTATACTGTATATCTATATATATATATACCGTGTATATATATATACTGTATATAGACTGTATATATACAGTATATATGTCTAATATTCCCATTCAACACAAAACATTACATATTACAACACAATCATCCCGTTGGTGCAGCTGGAATCATCACCTCGATGAAACTCGTTTCGAAGCTCTTGGGAGGCTTACCGCGCTGGAAACTTCGACATGGAGCGAGCTCCTGCGAGGTATGTTGCGCAGCTCGGAGAATGGGATGGATTTGTCATAAAGAAACAATGAAATTTCTCTTTGCGAGGCCCGAGTGGGTCTGAAAATGGAAGATACCTCAAAATTGCAATTTTAATGGACAAATACAGGAACATGATTTTCATGACGAGGTGTCAACTTTTGGGGTATTCTACTGTCAAACACATTTTGGAATTTCAGATGTTTTAATTTTCACCACCTGGAACCCACCATGTGATCTGGGGAAGTCATCTATTTCAGGCCACCACTACCGTGTAGGAAACGCTCACGAATTCCTGAACCCTCGCTGTTCGTAAGGGTTTTGAAAGTGTTTGATTCTCATAACAGGCCCGATACAGGCCCTGGCTTGATGTGTGGGAGTCAAAACACCTTCGGTGCTGGTTCGACACTCATCCCTAGGATGGGCTACACTGACTACGTCCGGCTGCAAACGCAAGACCGGAATGTCATCCATTGTGGCTTTCCGGAAAACTAGCAACAATCGAAACAAAGCTTCGGTTGCACAACTATGCAAGTCTTATGGACTATGTAAGTCCCATTTCAAAGATATCCATAGAAAGTGTCGATTTGGGCCAAACTTGTGAACCCCCAGCCCGCAGATTTTCCCAATGCCTTGTGTTTTTCCAAAACTGCGGTAACCACCAAAATGTTAGTCATATATATATATATTATTATTATCATTATTATTATTATTACTATTATTATTACTATTATTATTATCATTGTTATTATAATTATAAATATTATATATATATATTATTATATATATATATATATTATTATATATATATATATATATTATATTATATAAATTAAATATTATATAAATAATTATTTCCATTTTAATGGGACAAATAATTATATTGATCAATGAACAAAATGTCAGACAGAGCCATGATAGCAGTCTTCAAAACCTCTTCCACATCTGATGAGACTGTTTGCTTAAAGTTGCATTTCCCAGTTCATGCATTGCGATAATCTGATAATCCCTTTAATTGCATAGTACAGTATAACATCCTATAAACATATTCTTTAATATATTAAAATCAATAATCCCTTCCACCCCCAGAAACCATGGTGGATGATGTAGACTATAAAAGCACATATCATATATGAATAAATAAATAAATAAATATATATATATATATATATGAATAAATGTTACCATAGAATCAGAGTCTTTACATAATATGAACGGGGGGATGGGTTTTACCCTGGTTTACCCTTCAAAAACCCGTCCCAGGTCATGTGACCAGCCTTGATCAAGTACTGGCCATCCCCACCTCGGGACCATTGCTGTAACGTGTAAGCCACAAATAGCTGTTTGAAGAGGGACATGATGGGAACATCATGATTAGCCAACAGATAATGAGATATTGATATTAGCGTATACTGATAATGTAAAGTCGTATAAACATCTTATCATATCTTATCCACATGGTGTCTAAACATGGGGCAAAACTCTATATCATAATTTCGTGACATGCCCGGTGTGGATGGGAAAGATCTTGATCTCGAATGACTCGAATCCCTTGAAACTGGGGCATGTCATGAAAGCCTACCACGACTTTGCAGTCTGCCTCAACTCCTTCTGGACCTTGGGATCCCTTGCATATGTGTGTTTGCTCACTGTTGTGGAGGGATCGTCGACCCGTATATTCTTGGGAAAATGCCAACATGATCCAAAAACAACAAGTTGCAATGGAGGAAGGGACCCTCAGCTATAAGAATGTCTATAAACCCATCCAACTGAATATATAGCCACCATGAAGGCCGGATATGTGGAGGTTTTATATCAAAATGGTGGTATTGAAAGCCATGGGTTGGGGGATCCTCTTTGGGAAACCTCCAGTCATAGACTAGCTTGCCAATCTTTAGGGGCCCCTTCCCAAAATCTTTCAAACTATGGAACACTTCTCCCGGGTCCAAGCGACACAGGGTGTAGCCCAAACGCCTGTAGTAGTTTCTCACACCTGGCAAACGAAAATGGGAGAATGTGAACCACTCGTGAACCACTCGCCTTAAAGGTGTTTCCACATTTTCAGACCAACCCATGCCCTATTTGAATGTAGTAAAATTGTGGATATTTGATGATATGGAGGTTTCTGAAATGGGGGTACCCCTATATCATCCATTTTAGTGTGACTTTCCATTATAAACCATCCATTTTGGGTACCACCATTTATGGAAACTGCATGGAAACCCCATATGTGTGGATGACCTCATGGCAAATTTGAGGTCAACGTGGAGATCCCAAAGGCTAGATGGTCCCTGAAAATTCAAGGTTTAACAAACATGCTGGAACCAGAAAATTGTGTCCGTATACATCAATCCACTTATATAAAGAAAGGTGTTTTCCCATTGATCTATATAGTTGATATATGTTTGTATCCGCTGATAATCAGACAAATTTTGCTGTTTCAATCCCCATTTTGAGTGGCTAACCCTCCATTTTGGACGGTGAAATCACCATTCAGAACATTAGTCTTTTGAGTGGCTATGGCTAAATCCCCGTTTTGGGCATGGCGGAAACTCCCACTGTTTTGCAGGTGGTATCAACGCACATCTTTTAGCCGTATAAAACCACCATCGCTCGTTTGACCCAATGGCCTACTCCGGCGATGACTGAAATCTTCTTGAAGTTGTGCGCTGCAGCGATGAGTTCGGCTGTACCCATCAAGGTTTTGCCGATGCCTCAAGACAGGCACGAGCGGACGAATGGTAGCGAGCGAGGACTTAGTTAGTAACGAAAGCAGTTTGTTTACATGATCCCTGACAATATAAACAATTCTATATATACCAGTAGTACCGCACAAGGCGGTGGCGGAAGTTTCAAAAATAGGAAACCTATAGGAGAGGTTGGTTTGAATCAGGGATGGCAAAGCGAATCCACTGATGGACCGAAAGGTGCTTGAGGTCTCCTCTCTGTCTCTCTCTTTCTCTGACTATCTACTTACCTACCAGCCTATCTTCTATGTATCTATCTAT
>Ga0126342_10023074_pt1 | contig 10218 bp, 10 predicted proteins | sample Cyp1metagenome_FD_92528 | JGI IMG/M metagenome (GOLD analysis project Ga0126342, IMG submission 92528) | Coral microbial communities from Lord Howe Island, Old Settlement Bay, Australia - Cyphastrea 1 metagenome | ecosystem: Host-associated > Invertebrates > Cnidaria > Coral ... | reverse complement strand
GTGCAGGTTGGAGAGATCTTGCCGAGAACTCTCCCAAAACGAGTCCTGGATTCAGGTGAAAGGCCCCAATGATCTTCAGCTCGTATTAGGCGCCATTGCATCCATTCGTGCTGGGTCTGGGCCAGTGGGTGAAGGAGCTTTCACAGTGCCGGAGGATCGCTTGAAACTCGGGCAGGTTCTCATGAAAGCTCTGAAGCGCAAGCTGCTTTGGCTTCTCAAAGCCTAAGATCTGCCAGGTTTTCGCTTTTTGCTGAACCAGCAAGCTTTTGTTTTCAGAGGTTTGGATTGCAAACTGTTCGAGCCTCTTCCGGGTTTTGAGAACAACCATGTGGATTTGGATGTTTCTCCCCTTGTCGCGAAGTTCTTCTATCAGAATGGTTTCCGCAGCATTTGGGAGGTGGACAGTGCTGGATTTTCGCCCCTTCACTACGCGGCCCTGAACGGCGACCCATCACTGGTTCAAGGCTTGCTTATGCTTCAGGCAGATCCAAACCAAGGCACCAGGAAAGCCCACCCGGGCCTTGGATTTGAACCGGGGATTTTACCTGTTTCCATTTGCTGCACCTTCAAGAACAATGAGGCTGTCCGTGTTTTGATCTCTGCCAGAGGCAAGGTCACCAGCAGCGCACTTGTTCACAGACCTCTTCAGTGTGCGACAGTAGTGAACAATGCAGAAGCAGTCTATATTCTCCTCCGTGCGAAGTGCCGGCCCGAGCAGAATTCTTTCGGCTTCACTCCGCTTGACACTGCTGCCAGCACGGGATCTCTTGAAGCCCTAGAGGAACTCCTCACAAACACCAAGGTAAGTGCCCTGGATGCCACCCACGCCCTTCACAGTGCAGCAGCTGGCAGTGGAGGTGCACAGGTGGTGCAGCGACTAGTGGAAATGAGGGCAGATGTGAATGCTCCGATCGAAGACATTTACAAGCGGACGCTCCTCATGCGAGTTCTGTACACCTTGAAGGTCTTGCAGCACCGCTTTCACAAGGTCACGATACTCAGTGAGGTTCTGTACCAGGCCAAAGGCGCAACACCTTTGATGATTGCCTTGCTGCTTGGGGAGGATGACTTTGCTGCAGCTTTGATTGCTGCAGGGGCAGAGCTGAATCTGCGGAACGCCCGGGGCTTGACTGCCGCAGATTTGATAAGAAGGCGTTCGGGGCCAGAATTCCTGCTTGAGGCTGTAGAAGGAAAGATCCAAGCATGCCAGGAGGTTTCCTTACTTGCATGTGGCTGGACCGAGGTGCAGTTCTGATACTAGATACGTTTTGATGTACAGATATATGTATAATTGTATAATTTATATAACGTACGTAGATTTTATTTGGAGTTGGCTGTGCGCTCTGAAGGGTCACACCAAAAGTATCACCCTAATTCACCCTATATGCAGAAGAATAGGAGAACAAGGAGCATTGGGTGCGGCTGGTGTGCTGGGATCACTTGACATCGCCCATAGGGCGTCATAGATATGAGGGGTAGAGTAACAGCAGTGATGCGATTGAGCAACAGATTGCCGAGGTTCCCAAACCTTGACAATTTCGGACTAACTATTGAACTAGAATGAACTGTGCCTCCTGATTTGTTATGTGCCATGCCATCGACGCCACACTCAGGTGGCCACCTATTCCTCCAACGCGAGCCGCGTGGAATGAAAAGGATCCAATCCAAGTTGCCGTTTTGTACCATGGATAGCTTTGTCCAAAAATATGCAGTTCTGGCTGAGTTATAGTGACCTCACTGTGACCTCACTGGAATCATTGGTGAGTACTTGTAAGGGGAATCATCCCCAAATGGTAGAAACATGCATGCATTTAATATGATATGTATATATATATATATATGCACACAGCATTACACACCAGAATTGTCATTCAAGTGTGATCATGATGATAAACCTCATGATTGGGCAGTGCCCTATTTTCAGACGAAACCAGGTCAGGCGTCCTATTTTCTACATATATGTCTGTATGTATATGCACATATGTCGTTGGTTGATGATTCGGAGTTTCAGCCGTTCAGCCCATGTTTCACCACCAGTAGGCATCGGCAAAGTGACACATATGAGATGCCACACGCCCCAATGGTACAGCCAGAACACCATTGTGGTGGCGGCTTTATCTGAAGGCCCCTGAGGTGATGCAGCTATCAAGCCATCCCTGTCAGGATCACCAATCTGATGAACGGATATGAACGTTAAATTACTATCGTTAGTAACCGTTACTATATGTCTATTTCTTTTCAAAAAATCATTGTTACCTCCCCGCAGGTATCAAGCCTTTTTTTGTAAAGCCATCGCCAGCGCCAAGCCAAGATGGTTCGTTGGAAAATCATCCCAGTTCGATGATTCTTCCATTAAAACCTCCACTTATATATTATATATATATATTTATAGGGTATGTCCAATAGATATATATATATTTATTTATAGGGTATTTCCAGTTGACTGTGATATTTCATGTCATGGTTACTAAAAGTACTATGTGGGATGATACCAAATACCTCCCATCTCCAGATGATTTTTCGAGCTATAATCGTTTAGCTCGGGGATTTTCGGGGATTTTCCAGCCACGTTTGAGGACATGGGTATTTTATCTGAAATTATTGGAAATCCACAAAAAAAAAGCAAATATTTCAGGCTGAATCGGGCTGAATCCTTGGCCAGTATCCATGATATCCATGGCATATATAGGCAAGGCGCCGAACTTGGCGTGGCGCCGTTTAGGTTGTGCCATGGGTCCCATGAGCTGCCCAGTGGATGTCATGTGCCAAGAGGCCGGAGGCTCTGAGATGTAACTTGGCCGATGGCTGAAGGGTGGGTTGAATATGGTTGAATGATGAGATTGGTTGTATGGGTTTGTTAGTATATGTTAATATGTTAACATCAACTTGTGTGATGGTCGTTTTAAGTTTTAGGAAGGTTTTTATTGGTTTCTAGCATGGTATGCTTAAGTTTTAGAAATGAACGCATGGGATTTTCAACACAGGAAAGAATTCCTGAATGTGTGGTTCCTTCGAAGAAAAGTCTTTTGTCAAGGAATATTCACGTTTCAGCCATGGCCGGAATCTATGGATCAAAAGGCTTCAGAAGGTCGCTGAAAAATGGATAACAGCTTCTATGGTTATTACTATTACATTTCTTTATAACACTCCTCTAGATCAATGGGTCTATTGTAATTGAGCTAGAACATGTTCCAACAATGCGTGAGCCATGGGCGGTTTATGGGATGGTTGCAGCTGTGACCAGCGACCAGGCAGCCGGCAGCTGTCAGAATGCCGCAGACAGGCGAACTGGCAGGCTGGACGCTCAAAATGTGTATGTCACATGGTTTTCCGCAATGATAATATGTGATAGTATGTGTCATTACCTTGTTGGATTGCCAAACTGTATCCCAATATTATGCAGTGTTTGGATGGTTGTGGTGTTTTTCATGCTTTTTGACATGTCCCCATCAGTTGGGCATGCAACGGGCCGCGGCCGGGGCCATTTTTCTAATTTCTGCCAAGTTTTGTGTCGTGAGCTACCACTATCATATGATAACTGTATATGTATACTGTTTCTGTGTGGGTGATAGGGTGTTTACTTGTTCGTTCTGGTATTATATTTATTCCACACGTAAGCAGCATAAGAATAGTACCCCCAGTTGGGCGATTGTTTATGCAAGCCATGGAAGCTATCTCTTGGATGGTTCATTGGTGGCTTTGCATTTCATCCCTTGTCTCTGATTTGAATATCGCCCCTAGAAACCAGGGTTTCGTTTGGTGGTATTTCATATTGGGACGCATTGGGGGGGAGGGATTATTCACCTATACTGCCATTATAGCTTATTATATTCCCATTTGATCTTATTATATCCCCCCCAAAAAAAACTATAATAGCCTATAATATTAATCCACTTATTCCCAAATTTGGTGGGCGATCCCTTCCATTATATGAATATGATACCATTGTAATCACTATACCCCAAAAATATTGCATAACTGCTATGGGATCTATTCATTTTGGGTGTTCATTTTGGTTTCTAGCAAAGGCGCCAAAGGGCGCGCTCTCCGGACCCAACACCAGGCAGCCTTGGGCCTGTTCCGCAGCTTTCGTGCACGAGGAATGGGACCTTTCTGAACCGACGAAGTTGGTGAAGCGGGGGGCATGGCAAGTAACATTATCATCGGGTGTCATCAAACATGGCTGGCAAATCCACAAACTCGTATGGGAAAACTTATAATCAGTATGGTATATCTGGTTGGTGGTTTGGAACATGGCTTTTATTTTTCCATATATTGGGAATAATCATCATCCCAACTGACGAACTCCATCATTTTTCAGAGGGGTAGGTCGACCACCAACCAGGAATTTATATGAATTTATAGGGATATATGTGATAAATATGATATAACCAACCTGATATGATATGGGATAATCATATGCACTTAGAACTAGTACTGGATGGGCATTCAAATGGGAAAACCATCCACACATTCAAATGGGTTTCCCCCAGGCAGCCGCGACAGACTAGTGACAGACTAGTAACCCCGAAAAAGATGCAGAAAAGTTGGGGACGAAATCAAGGGGGAAATATAATCTATACCATCTTGGAAACACAATTCTTTCTGTCTAGGGGGTTGCTGTAAGGGGCATTTATAGTCAAACAATGTCAAATATTATAAAAAGATATAAAGATATATAAGTGTGTGTGTGTATCCAAAACATGGGAAATTGCGATTATGAGCCAGTTACCCATACATATCTTTGACATCATGGAAATTGTTGATATTGTGCTTTTTGGATGGTCCCATGTGGCCGGACTAATAGTCCTTGTCCACATTGACACATTCAAGTGGCAAACCCTCAAAATTAATAGATGAATACTAACCCATTGGTCTACTAAAAACATTCAGAATTCCATTTTCAATAGGATCCATAGGATCTCTACTGTACTATCTAATCTTTTTCATTAAGGCAGCCCATTATTAATCATACTTTATCAATCCATGGTTGACAGTTTGGAACATACAAGCGCAGGCGATCCCAGGGGATCCCTTACGGAGTTTCCCGCATACTTGGATTTTTTCAGAAGCAACTGATCAGAAAATCCTATATCAACTACTGGTACTGAAAATATCTTGAGCATACCCTTCCTATCCTTCCTATCCATTTCAGTAGCTTCAACGCCGGCAGCCGCGGAAATTTCGGCGAGGAGGCGAAGTCAACGTGATTCTGCACCGTGCCGGTTGCGGGGCGAGGGGCCGAGGGGCCGAGGGGCCGAAGGGGCGATCAGCGAGGCGGTCAAGTCAACGGGTCAATGTTGGTTAGATACTTTAGTATACCCCATGGGATCCATGTATGCCATATATGGTAACATTTACCATCAATATACCCCAAATGTTAGCATATATACCATACATGGATAGTATTGGGTAGTGGTAAAATGTACTAGTACTGGTATCTAACCAATAGATACTGGTACCAGTATACTCAGTATACCTTAATATGATCTGACTGATAGAATACAGGTACTTTAATAATCTATTGCCATTGCTATCACTGGTAAAATTTACTGGTACTTTAATCTATTGCTATCAATGGATAGCAATGATGTAAAATGTACATTCACCAGCTAACAAATTGGATTTATTGTTGGCAGGCATCCAAGATTCACCATGAAGAAACCAATCTTGTATGGTAACTCAATCAATGTTTTTTCATATAAAGCATAATATGACATTGTTTTAAATAAAAAAACGCGAGTGATCGATTCCTATAAGATCTTATGAACACTTCGGAACTTCCTATCACTAAGTTCTATAAGCACAAGTCGAGACAAAGGTCAGTTCCTGCTCAAATGATTGATCAAAAAATTAATGTTAGTGTATATTTGTTTGGGGGTTTACTATGCTGGATCCATCTATGGAGTTGTTTACGTCCGAGAAGCCAACTCACCTGGGGCAGAAAGCTGCGGTATGCTGCGGTTCAACCAGCTCCATGCGGCTGAAACTTGCTACCTTGAACTTATTGCAGTGCCCCAGGTATACCACCTTGGTCACTTGCATTGAGAAAAGTTCAAGATGGGACTGGACTTTGGCTTTGTTGGTGGAAGTCATGCAGACGGGGATGCAGAGTGACGTTATGTTTCTGAGAGCTGGTTTCAGCAACCTTGTTTGTGCTTGCGTTTTTGCAGTGTACAGCTTAGTGTTAAGATTTGTTCGAAAAGAAACACGCGATTCCTTTGATTTTGTCGCCGCACGTTTGATATTGCTGAGTTAGTTTCTGCGAGTGCCAAATTTTGCATACTTTTGCACTGATGTGTTAACAACTTGAGGTTCTACAACACGGTTTTGAGCGCTTGCGCAAAAGCTTCGCAGTGGCAACATGCAGTGTGTTTGCTGCGCTCGATGGCTTCCGAATCGCTGCCGGCAACTGTGGTCAGCTACAATGCTGCCCCTCGGCCTTGGAGGTGGTACTTAAGAAGCCTAAGCACTTGGGGGCCCTGTTGACAGCGGTGAAGTTCACCGCAAACAGCATGGCTCTGAAAAGACTACAGATGAAGCAAGACTTGGATGCATCCTTGTTTGTATTTTGTTCACCAGTAAGCTTGCATTAATAACCGTGTTTGGTAGTGTATAAGTATGGGTTAGATACAGAATCATGATGCAGTTCCACTCAGGTATGTATAAATACTCGAATTTTCAATTTCCAACTGCGTGTCGCTGTATACTTGATTATCTTGTTTTGGCTCTATGAAATAAACAAACGCGCACATGCACTCATATTATATATATATATTTATACTGTATATACATATATAGATATGAATGCTACATACATTTAATTTTGACAAATGGGAAGGGCCGAAGAGCCCCCAAGTGATGATTGTTCGAATTTGACGGTTCAAGGCTCTACCAAGACACTCCAAGTATCAAAAGAAATTGTAAGATAGTCAACATCTCGAAATAATGCAGTAACAAAACAGTTTTCCCGGTATGCCACCCTCCCAATGACCATAGAGCCTGCCAAATAGGGGAATGGAAGCTTATTCTCCTCTGAACATGTACGATCCGTAGGGTCTATAGTCTATGTCAGTTGAGGGATGGTAAACCCTATTTCTAGTGGTAAAATCCAAATTATATTTTGATGATCTAATTCCATCGAACACCTTTAAACAGCATATAGCCATGTAAAACTTTCAAACAGCCGTTGCATAACTATGAAATTTCCATCAAGACTTTCAAATTACCATTGAAACCCACAGAATTTCCCATGTTTCAACCATGAAAACCGTTGAACAAAATACCCTTTCCCGCCGACTTGGCTTCCAGGTCCTCGTCCGCTGTCCTTGGCGCATGGCTGTGCTGCAAGAGGAAGCGGAACGCTTTGGAGACCTCACAGTGGTCCCTGGGCCATGGCTGGGCCATGGCGGGATATCCCAACGTTTTCCCCATGGATTTAATGAGATTTACCTTCTGGATCCTTCTGGTAATTTGTTACATATGTTGAAAATGGTGAAGTACGCAATCTTGCAAGTTAACATAAATTAAGTTTGGGATTCACCCAGTAAACTACGGATTTGTTTTACCCTTTTATAGCTGATTTACTGATTTACCTAAAAGACATGGTGATTTTCCACAAGCAATGTTCAATTCCCAGAGACTGGGTTTGTTAAAAAAATGGGGATTGAATTCGGCTACTTTCATGCAAACCCATCTGTGCAAAAATTGGAAATTAGATGTAAATGAATGTAAATGATGGATTCATATGGTTTTGCCACAAAACTGGATGGTTTCATGTTCTTTTCAAATGAATCAAAGTGGACATTTCAGCAGCGAAGATTGCAAACATCGGGTTGCCTGAAGTCAGGGGAAACCTACAGCAAAAAAAGACCATGTTGTTTGCTGGCTGATTGAAAAGAGGATGAGATGTCCCATGAGTTTCCGAATCCCACCAAATCCAGGATGCAATGAACAAAAATGCCCGTCGGAATCTCGAAATCAGATGGCTTGTCATCGTTGCCGTGTTTTTTTTTACCACAGGATAGCAGGTTTTTGATGTTGTCAACACATGTGTTCAAAAAAAAAATCCAGGCCAGCTTGAACTCCAGATGGGTGACTGGTATTGACCTGGTGCCAAGTTCCAAGTGATTCCATGTTTGAGATCAAATATTTTAAATATATTACCCTCTGGTTATTTAACGGAGCCATTGGAAATCAACATTTTTGTATAGGTAAATAAAATTAGTAAATCATCTATAAATGGGCCATTTACAATAGCTATGTTAAATAGCCAGGGGGTATTTCATATTGCCCTTATACAATATACACAAGGTTCGGAAATGAGGGAACCCGTGGCAAACCTCATTGCTCCCATGGGGCTGCAAATTGGGGTTGCTCAGCTCAATTGCCCCGAAGAGACTTGCTCCAGTCCAACAACGAGAGACGATGGACGATGCGGAGAGAGAGAGAGAGAGAGAGAGAGATGGATTTTTTTTATCTAGATCCCTTTTATCCATCCATAAATGACGTTTCCACACAGGTTTTTTTTGCTACATTGCTATAGTTGATCGCTGCTGGGTATTGTGGGTCAAGTGGGGTGTCCGAACGGCATAAAGCAACTGTTCACCAAGCCAAGGTGACATACAACTCGTTGATGAGCCTTTTTTCAGATGAAGGTCGGTGGCAAAGGGCCTTGCTTTGCTTTAGGGATGTTGAGTTCACAGGCTGGGTTCAGTTCTCCAACGGTGCGGTGACTACCATTCAGAACCCACTCGTAGCATGCAAGGCCACAATGAGTGTGTATTGAGTAGGCAAGGTTTGGAGGAAATGCTTGGTGATATTGGCTCATATATATATATATATATTATATTTTATATATATATATATATATGCATATATGTATTTAATTAGTGTGTATATATATATATATATACATGTGTTTACAGTACATATGTACGTATATTTAGAGACATGAACTGATGATCCTCACAGAAGAGACGAAGGTCCTGCGCTTCATGTCTCCTTGATGTTTCAAGAAGTGATGAAACCCCCAAATTCTAGGGCCTTGGGTTGGCATTTCCACTATTTTGGAGAAATTTGCCCTAAATGGTTGGTATTTTTTTCGGGGGAGGCATGGTATTGAAGATTGGCTAATTCGCATTCGCATTGATTTGCCACAATTTGTTCCTGTTTTCCTTCAGAAAATGAGGCTTTACAATGCTTTACATGTGTTCCTCAAATCAACCCATTATTCAACGATACTTTTTTTCTCGTGTATCATGACCCATAGGACTTCAGCTGGATGTGATTTCCTTCAATGCTGCCATCAATGCCTGCTCGTACCTGGGCTGAAAACAGCCGAGCCGTGGCTGAATTCCAAGCGGATCATGATTGGCCCAACATGGGGTTTCATTTGGAGTGGAAAATCATAGGAATTTCATGTAATTTCCCCCCGATGGTTGAGCTATGTTGAGCCGACTCCCAGTTTTGCAGCCAGAAGGTTCGTCTCTTGCAGTCCTTTCAAGACATGTAGAACCAGTTTGACAACACTTTAAGTTTGGGGGACCAGTGGGGGCTCATATCTATCAACAAGAGTCAACAAGTGGATTTGATGTGTGAAATTGGGGAATCATTTGCAGTTGTGCTTCTATGATTGTTTACGGTATATCTTCCTAGCTATATCTTAATTTTGATTCCCCGAATGCAGAAAAGGAATAGTTCTTCAATGGAAGACATACTGAAAAAAACAGTGCAAAACCCTAGGTTATTTTTGTTGCAGTTTTCATAATTACCTGCGGGCATCGCAGTGACCTTCAGGCAACCCTCTCTTTGGCAGAGCACAGTCTCTTTGCTTGTACGTCTTCAGAAGAAGCAGATCCAGGCAACGATACCACTGCTTCGGCTGGATCTGAAACATACCCAGAAATCCAACAGAAAAAAAAATCAGGGATCCCGTTTATGGGCTCTAAAATCAGACCTCGCATGTTTATGTTTAAGGCAAACATCGGCTATATGGAAAAAGTGATGTTTTTTTGTCTAGCAAGCGCGGCTGCCACATGAAGGATCAATAAGCCATAGTTCCCCACATCACTGTGTGGGGTTCTTGTTTTTCGCTTATCTAAGTTCAAGATAGGTGCTTGATATCCAGCTATAAGATAGGTACGCTACGCTTGGTACGCTTGGTGCGCTTGGTACGGTACGCTTGGTGCGCTTGCCCGCTTGGTACGCTTTGGGTAG
>Ga0126342_10023073_pt1 | contig 10219 bp, 1 predicted proteins | sample Cyp1metagenome_FD_92528 | JGI IMG/M metagenome (GOLD analysis project Ga0126342, IMG submission 92528) | Coral microbial communities from Lord Howe Island, Old Settlement Bay, Australia - Cyphastrea 1 metagenome | ecosystem: Host-associated > Invertebrates > Cnidaria > Coral ... | reverse complement strand
CCTATACCCCCATTTCCGCAAGCCTCATTTTTGAAATTTGCAACCCTTCCAAGGGATCGTAAATGGCACATCTCAAAATTGGCAACCCTTCCAAGGGCGCCGTATCAGCCGCATGCCTCAAACTACCCGACCCTCAGTTCCAAGCATTGGGAAGCCCAAACTCATCAATCACACTGGCAGTTGATGAAAGATTTTTACCTGGGGCACTTGTTTCGCACCATTTCAACTGAACTGTGGCTGTTGAGATTAAAGCATCATCGCAGGTCTCCCAGCTTCCCATAGCTTCCCCGAGCTTCCCCCAGCTGGGCCTGTTGTGCGGCTTCATGGGGTGGTAAGACCTCATCGTTGCCCGTCCTCAGCGCTAGCAGGGCTGCATCAAAGTGCCCCATGTCCTCGGACAAGCTCTGGCGCTGCGCCATGGGATCCTTGGCTCAACACATCGTCCAGAAGGGCGTTCAAAGTTTACAATCACAGCGTCAAAGCAACGAACTCACTTTCTTTAGGTTGTTGGGGGGTTGTGTGCAACTAGGGTAGGCTGAAATTTGATGGTTTATCATGGTTTTCCCCAATTGAAATAGCCATAGATTGGGCGACAAGTCGCCATTTTCAAACACACCCATCTATGGAACTGCTTGCAAACTGATCGTTCAAGCGCAGCTTTACACATTACCCCTAAATGCTTCCTGCAAAACATCCACAACCCAATAGGCAACTAAGCCAGTCTTAGGGTCAATATCGGCAATGATCATCAATGCTTCTGCTGACATTCTTTGACTCAAGGATTGCTGGCGCCTGGCAAAGGCAAGACAAGTTAGGCTGAAAGTGACCAGAACAAATCCACGAAACTTACCCAGTCGCGGTTTTTGTTTCTGCTTCTTATCATTTGAAAGAGATCAGTCCACTTTGGTCATCATGAAAAAGGAAGGCCTTGAGTCAAAACATATTTGAAATCACCAAGCGGTGGCGAATCTTCTGCGCCTGGACTGAAAGATGGTTTGTCTCCAGGTGGCACCTTGAGCTGCCACCATCACCAAGGAAAGCACCGCCCATGTCTGACACATCGAAATTGAAACGGAAGGGACCCGGCACCCACTGGCGCTTGAACCCAAAAACTTGGCTGCGAGGGCATGTTCTCAAAGAAATATGCCCGTGATTCCCTGTGAAACATATGAAAGTCAGAAGGGTCGTCATCTCATTGCTAGTGGAAAATACAACAATAGTTGAAATCACCAACCAGTTCTGCAAATATGTGTCATTGTGCAGGCGTTGCGGACTTGGTCTCCGACCGAATCAATTTGGGGGTGCAGTTCCAGCGAACAAAGCGGTCACATGCCACCATATTTTTTTGGGGGTACATACCCGAACTTATGGAAGGGACAAAATCGCATGTTTACACCCGGAAAGAGCACCCCAACAATAATGAATCCCCACTATTATTTCATGAAATCACCATTTTCCGTTTGAAAGTCATGTCAAAAATTAATGTCCATAGTTATTTTTTATGTGTATATATATATATGATGATATTAAATTTGGTTGTGCATTGTATATTACAAATTCCACTAAAATCCACATGCAACCACAAGCACGGCCTCCATTAAAGGCGACAAGGGATCCATGGCCATTCGTCGGATCACTTCTCCTGGACTAGAAACCAAGAAGCATACATGTTTAATAATCTTAGATACTCTGCGAAAAAAAAGTTTTAGCTGATTGGGTGTATATATATATATATCTCTTCCTAAATATCTCCTATAGATCAATAAGTATCAATATGAATATATATATATTGTATGTATAAGAAAAACAAAGAGAGAGAGAGAGAGAAAAAACAACAACATAACTACACTAAACTATAAGTACCTATCTAGTTGATTTATCCAGAAAACAACTCGGTCCATGCCATGCGTGACGCTCATCACCTCCTTTTTAAACTGGTAAAATACCGCTATACCATTCACGTCCAACCAACTAGGAATACATGCAATATCAGTTTTAGATTTGAATTGTTAGACGTTTAGACCCCATCCATGTTTGATAATTTGTTCTCAAGTGCTTCCATGGTCAAAGCATGTCAAAGCCAAAGTTGATAGGAACACAAACCCAAACTCATCCAACCAACAGGGTTGTTCTGGCTTGACGTGGACAAATCATCATAAAATGATGGTGGTAAAATCAACATGTTTCACGTTTAAACCTCCATTTTTGATGGTTAAGCCTCCAGCTTTGGTGCTTTTTTTTCCAAGGATAACTGGTATCGGGATGTACCGGGCGCCCCAGCTCCAATGCTCCTAGGTGATATGCGAAGCTGGTCGGCCAATCCCAACCCCAGGCGCTGTCGTGATGAAAGATCCGGAAGTCCCACTCGTCCTCAAAGAGGACCATTTTTTGGTAGACATCATGGCAAACAGTCACATGTTGTGTCTATTTTGGATACATTGGATACCAACAAATGTGTCACATGCAATTATTGATATGACACGTGCTTACTTGGATACATGAGGACTGGAGATTGTAGCATGTATTGTCACATGGTATACTTTAATTTACCTGATATGATATGTGACGGCTGGATATCAGGTGGTCAAGCCGCTGCTGCCTATGCTGTACATAAACCAGCCGCAAATGATTAATTGACGACAGGTGATATAAACTTGGATGTGGATCAACCCGTGCTGCACTGGTGCAGTGGGCGCCAATATCTCAAATCTCTGAAAAAAGATGTGGAGATGTGAGCCGGAAATTTCTTGGCATTTCTTGGCAAACACACCTAGAAGGACCCACAACCAACACCATCCGCCGTGTTCTGCACATCACCACGCGCCAAGGATCCATCCGAAGCTGGTCGATCCTGAAAAGTTGATAGCACAGCTCCATCAAACACTTCCGACCAAAATTGCTAGCAAAAACAGCACCCGAAAAATGGTTGGGCAACTTCAGCCAGCATCAGCTAACCCATGTTGACCCATCCATCCAGGATCATCCTACCATATCCCAACGAGATTCCGCAGGTTCAGGTGGGAATACGCCACCGAATCCCAATAACTGGGTGGTGAAGTTTCCCGGACCACATGGCGATATCCACTGGGAAGGCTGTTGACCATGGCTGACACAATGTTCACCTGGCGCCAGTGGTGGAGAAATGGGGTGGTTAAAGAAAAAATAACATGGTGAGGCGGTGTCCAAAAATGGGGTAATTTCAGACGTCCCCATGCTGATTTCGAAAGAAAACGCTGTAAACAACACAAGGTAGGACTAAGACTTGCCGTTTGGGTTCATTGTGAAATTGTTTTGTTCGTTCACCATTCTCTATTTTGACATAAAAGCGACCTTATTAGCCACAATGGCAAACAATGCGAGGCATCAAAACTGAGATTTGTTTGCTGCCGAGATTCGTAAACACAAAGCCCAAACTCCTGAGGTGATCTGGCAGAGCTATGCATCCCAGCTTCGATGATGGTTCATAGTTAACCCTCAGCGGTTGATAATGGTTTGTATGTGTTAATATGGTTCATAGTACTTAATATTGGTTAATCATAGTTAAGACTGGCCAAGAATCGTTAAACATGGCTAGTAATAGCGAACAAGGGTTTCCCATTCGATCATCAAACATGGTGTGCCCCTGGGACACCCGTGATCGAGCAATGGAGGTTTCTTGCTGGAATAACATCTCCGACTAAACTGGAATTTTCAGCAAGCCATGTTTAATGACACCGGAGGGTAAACTTGAAACCAACATTTGAAGCCGCAATCATCTGCAATGGGGTTGTTGTGAAGCCGCAAGAGCATGGGCACACAACATGGCCCATGAGTCATGACAAGCACGATAGCCGCTAGCCTCACTTTTGGGAGAAACACGTCAACAAATCACAATCTGGTCTATGGTAAAAGGGCCAGGATGGAAAGTTAAAACCAATCTTAGCTTAATCGAACTGAAAGCTTCAGTGTATAATTCCCATCCGTCCATCCAATGTTGGAGGTCTGACATGTTCAATCGAGTTTAAACAACAATTTCGGATACCTGAGCATAAATGTATTTGAACCTTCCCTAGTATTCCCTAAATTCCATAGCCTTTTGGTTTCCCCATTCAATGGCATGTGCGAAGGTATACCCGATGTCACCTGGTCAACCTTTGATAGCCCTCCAAAAAGACACCTTTTGCCGGTTTTGGTTTATTTTCCATTTGCAGCCAAAAAACTAGAAGCTTAAACTACCCAAGGTTCATGGATGAATCCCTTGTTAAATTCACATTTCCGGAGCGTTCATAGTACCTCCTTGCCACCGCCAGGTGATTCCAGGTGCCAGGGGATGTTGCGACCGAGCAACGAAGGGTTCCGGCGCACGCCAGTCGCGAGAGAGTCGCACACGTTGGATCTGCTGGTGGACCTGGAAACGTTCACAACATTGCACTGTGGGAAGTAAACTTGATAAATATGGGAATCCTGAAAAGGTCGCCCAATAGCTGGATGGTTGATGATGGAAAATACATTATGGATGATTTTGGGTCACCCCCCTTTTAGGAGACCCCCATACTTATAGATGTAAAACGTTGTAAAATGACCCATTTACCTCCCTTGTAGCTATGGTTTACCTTTGTTGGAGCCCCTGCCTAAGGGTTGTAGAAAATAGCGGGGAGGTCTATCCTCTGGCAATCAAACATGGCAATGGTCAACCCCCCAAGTTTAGACGATTTCCGTTAAAAACCGTTTAGGTTGGGGGAATTCCTACAGTAGCCAGCCATGTTTGATTGTAAATTCTACTTTCCCTTTTTTTCGCGGTTGGAAACGCCTTCGCGCTTCACCATCAATCCCGGTATTTGTCTTGGGTCAACAGTATTATTAGTTCATTCGTACACGGGTGAACTCATAGCTAACCATGTTAAAGGTTGCAGGACACCTTCAAGTAAATGGGGCATGGCGGCACGGCTTGTTGATTCATGAGGCATTGGTTCTATAATCTTCCATGAGGAGAGATATCAGAATCCCCTATTGTGGATGTATGTCACCTACCGTTTCACCATAGCACACTGGTGTCTATGACAAAGCTCCCCATCCATCCCGTTGCATCCCCATACTTGTTACCCAGTGGCTTGTGAAGTATAGTCTTCCGGCCAAGTACTGACACTGGGTACCATGGAGGGTATCCAAAGGGATGGAGCTTGAACAATCTCAAGAACTATGAGGATCAATCATGATATTTCGAGATCTTATGAGGTTTTACCCACGGCACTGGGGATGTGATGAGGGCTTAAAGGGGTTTTAATGGCCATAATTAGTTGAATATAAACACTGACAACATATATTACAACTCACGAACCTGAATGGTTCGGCCAGTTTGATACAGTTACAATAATTCCCATCATTCCAGAGACGTCGCAGGGTTCGTCCAGAACTATGATCAACGGGAGATGGAAACTGTTACCCGTTGATGGCACTGAAGGCTAGGTCATGGGACAAGACTCAGGGACTTCGACCAAATTATATTCTGAACCTTGGGGCCTTTGTAAACTTTCACATCGTTGTTTTTGTTTCTCCTCCTTTGTTGGTTTCAGAAAATCGTTCCCACATAACTAAAACCAACGTCCCCAAAGTCCAGTTGTCAACCACCACGGTCACAGGGCGGCCTCCAAAATTGTCGCAGAACTTGGATCTCCGGTATCCTCATGCCATGGTCATGGGCACCGTGATTCACTGTCTGCTGTCAGTACCTACTTGTTGCTGGATAACATCCCAACAAATCATCCAGAAATTCCCAGATGCCCATTGAATCCAAACAAAATTATGATCAAAATCTCAGTGTTCATCCTCCCGTAACCATTCGCTGGGGCTGCTGCCAGGGCAAAGACCTCAGGTCGTGTGGTAACAGGGGATAGCACGCCCCTCAAAAATAGCAAAGGACAATCCGGAGATCAATTGTGTACCTCAAAAAAGATGTTTGAAAACAACTCACAATCCCCGACAATCCCCGATCATATGAAACCCCGGAGTAGTTGTGAACCCAATTCTCCCAACAGCTCTAGCGAACAGTGACTGGACCTGCCCGTGATTTTGCAATGAAGAGTTCATTTTCATGTAACATCCATGACACAAAACTTAACCCCTTCACCCTCATATTAAAATATATTAAACAATACCTTAACCACCATGGTTTAATATCGAATCTATCCGTTTTTGGGGCTCAAATGAAGGATATTTCTTATTTTCTTGACATTAGCGGGGTAGGATTACCAAACCAATCTTGGGAATATGTTCATTTTCCAAGGGTCCAAGAGTGAAAATATTACGTACTGTAACATCGAGCAAAACATTAAAAGCAAAACATCAAAACCTTAGCATATCTCAGAAGGCTGGTCTTAGTCTTAGGCGATCTCAATTCATCAACTCAACTGCGCCCCCACCCTTACATCATACGTCAAGCATCTCGAGCTTCGCTCAAGAACGCCACCATTTGACCCTCTCCTGGACCGTCTCTACATGATGCCTCCGGGAAGACAAGGTCTAAGGTCAGGTCTGGGTGGTGGTTTCAACATGTTCCAACTATGTATATATATATATAAACATATATACACACACACATATATATATATATAGAGTAGGCTGCAAACCGATAGGAACGTAAATGTCCACTGAAATAATGATACAACATTTTCATTGTTTTTTCTACCTTTTTAAGGGTTCGTGAAAAAACATGGGAAACCCAGAAACACCATCTCAAAATACGCTTGACAACAACATTTGGAACCACACATAAAATGGCAATGGTTGACACTTTTGTTGTTCTCTGACCTTTTGTGTCCCAATCCCGATCTTGAAAGAAACAATGTCATTCCACTCATTCTCCAGGACCAATTGCTTTAAGTCAAAACCTAGATGGATACATTCAACATGTACCAATATATAATGTATACTGTAAGTAGATATGTGTTTGCAATTTACACATTTTGTTAAGTCACAATCAAATCAACAAGTTCATACCTAGTGATGTACTAAAGACACAGCTGTAAACACCCCAGATACACTGGTCAATCACTGGTCCACCTTCAGGATCAACATCATCCGCTGCTGCTGTGGGAAGAGCCGGAACCTCAATCGCGGGAAGCGACCGACCGCGATTTGAAGGCGATCCGGGTGATCGATCTACCACAACATGCAAAAAATCTTTAGCCTCGCAGGTTGTACAAGTCTAATTGCCCATTTATAAAACTATCTCTCCCATCCTTCCACATAAATAGTTTTATGTTACGCGTGTTAAGGCCATTTAAGATCATTTCAATCCGGGCAGCATGGCACACATGATAACCGTGAGCCAGGCCAAGTCGGTACTGCATCCAAACCTCGGTATCTGATACGTGGTGGTTGGTGGGGGTTGGTTGGTGTGGGTGGGGGTGGGCCAAAAAAACTAAAGTGCTGACCTCTTGCAATGTTTTGCGGATTTTTTGAAACACTTGGGGGAAAAATGATGAAGACTACTCCATCATTTGATGTGTAGAAAGGCAGTGCAAACATATCCAGGCATTCCGTGGTCCGTAAGTAGCACTGCATTGCATGTGGAATAGCCAATAGTTTTTAGAGGCAAGAACACTGAAGTGCTTTGTGGTTTCGACTTTCAACTCATTCCACAAACACAAGAAACATCGAATCGATGGGGATCAAAATCCCAGGTAGGGTGAGAGTGTACCGCCAATCTTTCCAGTAGATTTCCCGCAATGGATCTACCAATGGGAAAATAATATTTGTTTCAGCAAAGCCAAGTTATAAGATGTTACAATTTGTAAATATCTTCCATTGCATTCCACCACATGCGCGCTTCAAGGGACACATTGCTGGCAGCCAGTCGCAGGGTACGGGTCACGTTTGCGTGAAAGTAGATGCGGCGTGACCTGCCAAGGATCGGAATGAATCCCAGCTGGGCTTCATTGTTCATGGGTGAACGGTGAACGCCACTTAAAACAAAAAAAATGGCTGGGGTATATCCCACATATCTGGACAATTGAGCAGAGACGGGGATTAACCAACCAACACCCCATCTCGTGCGGGTGAAATCCTATACTGTATACTTTTTGTTGTTTTTTCAAGGCACCAGCAGTTCTGGATAGACTATACGAATTAACCAGCCTGAAAATCATAAGGTCACTTGGAGATAGTTGCCCTATACTACTCATATACTGCACATCGACAGCGACGTCGCAGTGAGATCCGGACCAGATATATCACCAGTCATCCCTTACCCCACAGCCCCTAAATATGGGGATGAACATGTCGTGATCGCGGTATTCTGGACCTTGTTTGCCATAAACACACCACAAGAAAAGGATCAGGAAACACTCACAGTGGTCAAATACCATGCAATGAAACCTGCGTGAAATCAAGGATGTTGTTGCTAGTTCATGACCAGCTGCGTGACCGTGCTGAAACGGCAATCTTCGTACAAGCTGGGGCCGCCTTCCAAACACCGGGAAACCCTGAGGTCCAAACATGCCGCTCCGCTTGCCCCAGGCGTCGCAAATGGACTCATGGTATAGATCCTGTCCAGCTTCGAAAAAGTGTAACATACTGTAACAAACTCCTGTGCGGGTCGGTGCTGGGACCGTTCTCCTTTGTATGGTCCATAATCCTATCCCCTGACATTTTCATTGCTGCCCAATGGGGTTATTATGTGTCACATTAAATCCCTAGGGTAAATCATTTCCCATCAATATATCCTCAGTATACCAGAGGAACCGCACAAGGCGGCGGCGGAAGTTTCAAAAATAGGAAACCTATACGAGAGGTTGGTTGTTGTATCACGGATGGCAAGGCGAATCCACTGATGGACCGAAAGGTGGTTGGAGTTGGTGGTGGGTTTTTTTGGAGTGGTTGAAGTGGTTGCAGTGGTCACCTCAGCACAACTGCTGGATGTAGTGTGGTGTAGTGCAGTTGTAGTTGTAGTGTAACGGAGTTGTAGTTCTAGCGTAATGTAATTAGTGTAGTGTAGGTGTAGTCGCGGTTGCGGTTGCAATTAGTGTAGTCTAGCGTAGTGTACCGTAGTGATGTGCACTGTAGTGTGGTATAGTGTAGTGTAGTCTAGTGTAGTGTAGTTGTAGTTGTGTGTAGTGTAATTAGTGTCGTGTAGTGTAGTCTAGTGTAATGTAGTGTGATGTAGTGGTGGTTGTAGTTGAAATGAAATGTACTATAATTAGTGTAGCGTAGTGTTGTGTAATGTAGTGTAGGTGTAGTTGTATTTGTAGTTGTCGTTGTGGTGTACTGCAGTGTCATTCGTGTAGTGTAATGTAGTGTCGTTGTAATTGTAGTTATAGCCGTCGTGATAGTAGTGGTAGTAGTAGTAGTAGTCGTCGTCGTCGTCGTCCTCGTCCTCGTCCTCGTCGTCGTCGTCATCGTCGTCGTCGTCGTGGTGGTAGTGGTAGTGGTAGTGGTAGTGGTAGTGGTTGTTGTTGTTGTTGTGGTTGCTGTAGTAGCTGTAGTTGTAGTCGTAGTTGCATTGTGCTGCAGTGTAAGTCGTGTAGTTGTAGCTGTGGTAGTGGTAGTTGTGTACTTGTAGTTGTAGCTGCGGTGGTGGTGGTGGTGGTAGTGGTAGTGGTAGTGGTGGTGGTGGTGGCGGTGGTGGTAGTAGTAGTAGTAGCAGTAGTAGTAGTAGCAGTAGGAGTAGTAGCAGTAGTAGTAGTAGTAGCAGTAGTAGTAGCAGCAACAGCAGCAGCAGCAGCAGGAGGAGGAGGAGTAGTAGTAGTAGTAGCTGTTGTAGTAGTAGTAGTAGTAGCTGTAGTAGTAGTAGTAGTAGTAGCTGTAGTAGTAGTAGTAGTAGTAGTTGTTGTTGTTGTAGTTGTAGTTGTAGTTGTAGTTGTAGTTGTTATTGTTGTTGTTGTTGCTGTTGTTGTTGTGATTGTTGTTGTTGTTGTTGTGGTTGTCGTTTGTCGTTTGTCGTTGTCGTTGTCGTTTTCGTTGTCGTTTTCGTTGTCGTCGTCGTCGTCGTCGTCGTCGTCGTTGTCGTCGTCGTGGTTGTTGTTGTTGTCGTTGTCGTTGTCGTTGTCGTGGTCGTCGTGGTCGTCGTGGTCGTCGTGGTCGTCGTGGTCGTCGTGGTCGTCGTGGTCGTCGTCGTCGTCGTCGTGGTCGTCGTCGTCGTCGTCGTCGTCGTGGTCGTCGTGGTCGTGGTCGTGGTCGTGGTCGTGGTCGTGGTCGTGGTCGTCGTCGTGGTCGTGGTCGTGGTCGTCGTCGTCGTCGTCGT
>Ga0126342_10023072_pt1 | contig 10219 bp, 8 predicted proteins | sample Cyp1metagenome_FD_92528 | JGI IMG/M metagenome (GOLD analysis project Ga0126342, IMG submission 92528) | Coral microbial communities from Lord Howe Island, Old Settlement Bay, Australia - Cyphastrea 1 metagenome | ecosystem: Host-associated > Invertebrates > Cnidaria > Coral ... | reverse complement strand
TGAGGTCCCGGCAGTGCCCACTGCGACCTGGAAGTCGCGGTTGAGGTCCGGCAGTGCCCACTGGGATCTTGAGCTCGCGGTGGAGGTCCGGCAGTGCCCACTGCAATCTGGCGCTCGCGGTGGAGGTCCCGCTGTGCCCACTGGGATCTGGACTGCGAGGAGGACGAGGCGGAGGAGATGGAGGAGGAGGATGCGGAGGCGGAGGAGGAGAACAGCTCTGATAAAATCTAACAACCCTCACCTGGCAGGTGGGGAAAAATGTAAAAATGTGGAAGTTTTTCATCATTCAAAAAGAGGATGATTCTGGATTACAAGGACCTCCCTGCGACGTCACGACGTAGACGATCATTGGTAGGAGGTAGTATCCTGAAATGGCCATTGGCTTCGTCCAAAAAGCGGAATGTACCCGCTGCGTAGCCTCTTGTAAAGATAGTGACCATGGTGAGAAAGTAATGGTTTGATAAGCTCATAAACTATGTGGTTTTATGGTTCACATGTTATTACCACCAATATTGTGCACATGGCCAAGGGGTGATGATATAAACCGTTGGTCGATATTTCTTTGGCTCTTCCTACCTTCAAAGTTCACGTTTGCTGAAGCAGGATCATGTTCTTCATATCTTTTCTTCAGCCACTCCATGTTCAATTTCAGATGCTGGGTGCCATTTCAGTATATCATAATATGTCAATGGCCATTCCAGGAACCTAAATTGGAGGTACCTACCATATATAAGGCCTATTTTTCAGGCCTATGTAAGGGGATATCCCCCCAAAATATGGCCTTATATGGTACAGTACCTCCATTTTAGGATCTTGAAATTCCCATTGAATATATCTAATTTCTAATATTGTTATACGCTAAGGGGTTACACAAATCAGACACTTTGAAGTGCACTTTTTCATCTACACTGGGTGTATGCAGCCGTGTCATTTCAGCCGCCCTTCAGGCCTTCCGGGCCATGCAGCTGGAAAGCACGCTCTTCGGTGCCTTCGAAATCGAAGTTGAACGCATTCCCAAGCCAGGTTGGCTAACCCAAAGGCAAACCAAGTACTGTAATAAGTCAACTTAGAAATTATAAAGGTTAAGCCAGGTGAGCTAACCAAGTAAGATGCATACTATCATGGAAGTCAACTTGGCTGAAGACTTTGCCGTCGTTTTTTCGGGGGCCTCACCTTGGTGTTGGTGATGATGATCACAGCTGAACCAGCTTTCTTCGGCTTCTACGAAGGTCCTGATATTCTTGTCCTTGTACCCTGTGGTTATTTAACATAGCCATGGAACATGACCCATTTATAGATGATTTTCCCATTAAAACATCCATTTATAAGGGATTTTCCATGGCTATGTTAAATAACCAGAGGGTATGTCCTTGTTCATTCTAGTCCTTCTTTGATCCATAGATGATATAGATGAGCCAAAAACTCATGGATGAGACACTTACTGGTCACATTTTTTAAAATAATTGCTGGTCACAGCAAGTCTTCTACGAGCTTTTACTTAGTGTTTGGCCAAAATGCTTGAGAGAGAGATCTGGATCCTTGTGATTTTTCTATGCTTCCCAGTTCGCTGGGGCCCGGTCAGTGGGGCTGAATCTTGATTTGACCACTGGCGATGCCAAACAGCAACCTACATTTCAGCTATTTCCAGCTACTGCAAACCTCTGAACTGTTCAATTTCCAGCATTCATAAAGCATGAAGCCCAATGAAGCTCTGGTTTTTTCTGGCTTCCAGACTTCCAGCCTGCCCAATAAAAGGGCCCCCTTCCGCTGCGGTGCCCCTCAGGTGTCGTGGTGGTGCAGGTGAAACCTCAACTGGAAGAGTTGCTGAAGCTGCCGGTGGCCTTGCCATGTCTTTGGGCCTTGGGTCCCGTGGGTTTTTATATCAGAGAAGCATCAGAAAGAATGGACGAATGGCTTGTTTCTTAATCAAAAAGCACCATTACGGACCATTATCTATATAGTTATTCTTGGATTATTTGATTTGGTTCAGAATTGGATAAACTGGAATTGAATGGAATGGATCTAAAATCGTGGGTCATCCCATTTAGTGGTTAATAACCCTGGTTCATAAGTCCTGTAGGTGGGTTATCCAATTTATAAATGGGCTATAACCCCAGTGACGAACCGGGATCCACCCCCGGCCTAGCCTGGATCGTGGCAGGAAGATAGCCTGACCAAGGAGATCAAGCTGACGCAGGACTCATGGTGTATATATATATGCAGTATTTGTTTTTTAACGATGTTCAGACCCAAGTTTTGAAAAGGGAGTTTGCATGACTGAATCAGCAGCAATGGTAACTTAATTAACCATCAACATTGGAAATGGATATTTTGAGCTAACACAAGCGGGTATGAGGATCTAAATCCCATTACTGAACTAAGTCGTTGAGATGTTCGGAACCATCTCATTTTTGTGGGGGTTTCCATAAATGGGGGTATCGAAAATGGTTGGTTGATAATGGATAAAATACCATAAAAATGATAAAATGGATGATTTGGGGGTGGACCATCTCTCATCAGGAAACCTAACCATCTCTCATCATATCTTGGGTGCTCCAAGTTTTGCGGCTCCAGGACTTGATGCAGTTGTTCATCAAATACCAGCACTTTGGCAGGTGACCTAAGGAGCTGACCTAGTTGTGATTTCAGGGTGGAAAAACCAGGGATTTTTTGACCTACAAAGGTAGCCTCTGGTAAACATACAAAAAGCTATGGAAAACTATTTATAGCTGATTTACCTATTAAAAATGGTGATTTTCCATAGTTATGTTAGTTTACCAGAGGGTATCTCTTGAACCAGTACATCTTAGCCCTTTAAATCCCAAAAGAAAGTCCCTTCTTTTGGGAAACAGCCCACCAGAAAGTTTATCCCAGATGTGGTTTGGCTCCAGCTCCAGTTTTCCATATGATATTTGATATATGCCACACACATATATATATATATATATCAGCTCTAGTTTTCCATATGATATCTGATATATGACATATATATATATACATATATATATATGTACACTGCATCTATCTATTTGTCTATCTATCTATATCTATCTAATCTATCTATCTACACTATTCTTTACTCATTTTGGATCTTTTTGCTTCCTTAATTTGGCCTAAAACATTGGCGCCCAACTGCACCCAACCGCTCCACCCCCCAAGGATTCCCAGCGATCTGCTGTCCTTCTCGGAGGATCTGCTGCAACCCGGCGAGGCAGCGACGGCGGCGAAGAAGTTGGAGATCGTCAAGGGACAAGTGGCGCAGATGAATGGCATCTTGGGTGTGTTTAAGGGTTTTTTTTCCCAATTATTTCCCAGTGGGAAATCCACTATATACTAAGGGAATCTATAGGGAATATGTTGTATATTTTTGGGGGCTCCCTAAGCAAATGCAAGGAATGATCGCACGTGAAAAGCGCCTTGGACCACCGGGTTGGATGGGGTTAGAGTCCTGGAAGGTGCAGGTCAGGATTGAAGGGCTGGACAAGTGGTAATAAGGCAACGCATATTGAAGGGCGGGGATGTGGCCACATCAATTTCACCATGAACGGGCCGGGTTCTAAGTCATACTTGGTGGCCTCATGTTTCTATGTTTTTTTCTACCCCTGTCCTTATTACTTCCCTAAGTTTTACGATGGACCCTCCCCAAAAAAAGCGACATTCCAAGTCATCCAAGTCTGGAAATCATTTTTCCATAGCCTCCATCCTGCATCCCGGAATCCCCAAATCCCTGTGGCCAAAATGGCAGGGTATCCACAATCCTTTGGACAACGTGTGTAACCCAAAGGATCTTGAAAGTCTTACCCTCTGGTAATGACTGACATAACTATGGAAGCCACCATAGAAATAGTGGATTTTCCCAGCTAGAAAATTGTGATTTTACATATATAGTTATGTTAGTTTACCAGAGGGTATATTCCCTTAATGAATATCCATTATCTATCCCGACTATGGTTGGTTTTTGTGCACCCCAACACAAATGGTCATGATTTTACCATGATATGTTTGTACACATCAAAAACGTGCATGATTTCATGTGTGAAATCCCTGTTTTGGCTGTTTGAATCTCTATCACCTTGGTGTTACAGACTGCAGGCAAGAGGAACTGGAAGAGCGGCGGAAAGAAGAAGAGTTCAAGCGCATCTAAGCGTGCAATTTGATGGTGATTTTAGGGGTGAAAGTCTATGCCAAATTGTGCCAAGCTATTTGTTCATCTGGTTTTTACCAGTACATAATATATTGGGGATGTACTGTTTCTTTGGGTTGATTTGAAGGATGATCTGCAGTAAAGTGTTTATATATGTGCACTTTTTTTTCCACCCTTAATGGGTTGATTTTGGGCCTTAAATGGTGCACCACGGAACACATAATAGTAAAGCCATGGGCACCCCACTCTCCCCACCTAGAAACCAATGGCTAGGGTACACCTAAATTGTTGGACATGCCCATGTCTTCCTACGAGATTCATTGTGGGCTAGCTGGAGAACCCACCACGGATGTTTGGCAATACAAGAAACAATATATAGTATATAGGATTTACCACCCAGCCAGGTTGAATTGCAAGAGGCTGACCGCCTGAACATGAGGAACATCATATCCCCAGTGGAAAGGTGAAAGCAACCTATCCGTTTCGTGAGCTGGGTTCATGCGAATTCTCCGGGTAAGCCGGGTGATGAACCATTTTTTTTCTGGGGGGGTGCTTTGTGGTATCTGTGAATGTTTGTGGTATTTGTGTGTTTGTGGCATGGGTTAGGAGGCCCCCTCCCAGGGTACCCCAGCCCCGAGATGGCTGAAATCTATTGGGCCTCATTGATATCCCACCGAAAGTTTACTTGATCAGGAGGTGGCCGTAGGAATTTGTAGGAATGATTTACCCAGAGAACACATCAAAGTTAACTTTTGGTGGGATAGTTATCTAATGTTATCTGTCCTTGGCGTATGCATGCATACGTAGAATAATCATATTCACACTATATAAATGCAGATATTATAGGCATGTATGTGTGGACATTTTGTTATATGATGTTTGTTGTATACATTGTAGACTTACACAATCTTACATACATATGTGCATAATATACAGTATATATATATATATGTATCTAGATATATATATATATAATACATATACATATGTTATATATATATACATAAAAATGAAGGTTGCTTCAGATTCGCAACCCGTGAGGGCATTTTTGTGAGGCATGGAGCAGATCCGTCGTATGGAAGAAGAACGCTGCAGAAAGGCGCGCTGGTTGGTGGTGGGACAATATTATAATATTAATAATTATTAGGGAGTTCATTGGACATACACAAAAAGTGGGATTTCATATTAATTTGATCAAGAAATAATGGAAATTGATAGTAGCTTTATGATGGCTGATAGGGTAAGTTGGTTTGCAACTAGACTGATGAAGTTAGATGACTGTGGTGGATGTAACGTTGTGATTGGATGGGCTTGGTGTTATTTTATTACCAATAACGGGGGCCCGGGGGGCCTTCCAGTGAGTGTTGTGCCATTCCGAAAGAAACACGTCGGGTGAACATGGTGAATCCATCCATCCACCCATCGATAGATTTCATCTACCCTCTGGTTATGACTAACATAGCCATGGAAAATCATCATTTTTAATAGGTAAACCATCTATAAATAGCCTATAATAGGTTATTTTCCATGGCGAACTGTTAAATAACCAGAGGGTATCTTTCTATCCATCCACGATTCGGTATCAATCGATCAATCCATCAGTCTATCAACCTATCATTGTTTTTTTTTCTCTCTCTCTCTCTCTCTTTCAATCCGTCTATTCATCTATCCATCTATCCATGTATCCATATCCATAGATCCATCGATTCTTCCATCCATACATCCACCCATCCACCCATCCATCTATGTGAACTGGTCTTTCTATCTATTTATAGTTCTATGAGTTTGTCTATCTTTGTATATATCTTATGTAATCCAATCAAATCTAATCTAAGCTAATCTAGTCTTTGTAATAGATCAAATCTATCTGATCTGAGCTAATCTAATCTAATCGATCTAATATATATTGTTTGTTTGTTCTAATTTATCCATTATGTCTAATCTAATCGATCTAATCTAACCTACCTAATCTATCTATCTAATCTAATCGATCCGTTCCATCTGATCTATCTGTATAATCTATCTTATATGTCTAATCGAATCCATCTAATCTAATATATGTAGTCTAATCTGTCTAATCTATCTTTGAAATCTAATCTATCAAGTTTATTTAATCTATCTATATAATTATTTTATATGTTTATACAATCTAATCCATCTAATCTAATCCATCTATATACTTTATCTATAATCTATGTATCTTATCTTTTCCTATTATATGTGTGCTTGTTTGTTCTTTAGTTGGTGTTGTATTTCATTATTTTTGCCTTGAATTATTTATTGTTTTCCTTGTCTATCCCATCTTATTTGTCCAATCCTATCCTATTCGATCCTATCCCATCCTGTCCTATTCTATCTCTCCTATCTATCTTATCTTTCCTATCTGTCCTATCTATCCTATCTACCTACTTATAGTCGGCAAGACTGGTCTTTTCTTAAATGTCATTCAGATTCAGACCATCTATGGTCAGCCATAAGCGGCCTTCCGTTCTAATTGTCACGTTACCGAACTGGTTGGTTGATTACCGAATGGGTCATGATAATCCCCAAGATATTGGCTAGTGTAGTCCCCGAAGGAATCCTCAACCAACCATTGTTCTACTTATATGCCCATGTAAATGATGTTGGTTAATCCACTTATGTCCACTTATATAACTTATAATCCACTTATTGTTGGTGGTTAAATCCATATTAAATGACCATTGGGTCAACCAACAGGAGTAGATCGCAACCACACCGCCAGGAAGCGGAAGAGGTGAAGATTATGCAGCTGGAAGAGAGGCTGGGACGGGCATGACGCGAGATGGTGCGTCAAGGCCCTGCCCTGCTTCCTTGACCCAATATGAAAGAATGGATGAAACGCCTTTTGGTCACGATACATGGCAATGAGAAAACCCCTTTATCATCTGTACAGACGTGGGGATTTCCCAGTGAAATGTTTGATTACCGGAGGTATTGCACCCCGTTTTGGTTGATGTTTGTCTTGCACAAGTTTATGCCAACCAATGGTCAATGGTTTGGATTCGCCAACGAAAGCACCACTTAAGCATTGACTGAACGCATATGTTTTCCTACACTGGTTTCGCAGTTGCCTTCTACCACTGATTCTGTACTTTGGCTGTCAACGCACTAACCACCACCACCACCAGCAGCAGCAACAGCAACAACAACAACGACAACGACAACGACCACGTTAACGACCACCACCGCCAACAACATTACAACCACAACCACGGCCACAACAACAAAGACATGAACTTCTATTTAGGGATTGTTTATGGCATTGGGATTACCTCAGTAATCATGTTTTACCTCACTTATAAACAAATTTTTTCTCCCTTAACTATAGGTAGTATAAACCCTGTGATAGCCCAGTTACAGGCATTATTTGCTTACGTTTTCTTAGCGTATTTCAATAGGTAGAGATACAACCCCAGCAGTACTGGTGACCACCAAAAGCTCCAGGTGCATGATGCTGTCCGATCAGGCGGTGTGCCTCCAAAGCGCACCCAAGAGGCGGCTACATGGGACACCAAGGATGAATTATACTTATATCATATCCCACGACATATTAACATCCCACTATATACAATGTATACATATAACAACATATTTTTGAAAATATATAAGCATATATGAATTATGATATGTATATAATATTGTATATATATATATAGATATTCATGCACACACATATACATAGGTGTATATTATGTTCATAGTACATACAATATGTGTTCATTCATAACGATGTTCCATTTAATTTTTGTACATATAGATATATCGTTCACACATATCCAAGAAGCAATAGCTCACCAGGTCCGGTGGCATGATGGGTGGCATGATGCGTGGCATGGCCAGCGCCTTCGGCGGTGCTTCCGCGGAGCGCTGCGCAGCATCGCCGGCGCCGGGAGGGGCGATGCCGCGCAGCGCGCCAATGCCCAGTGTGGCGGCGTCTCATGGCTGTGGTTTATAAATCATAAAACATATACCCTCCGATAAACTAACTCCGCTGTGGAAAATCACGGTTTTTCTATGGATAAATCAACTAGAAATGGCCATTTTCAATAGCTCTGTTAAATTACCCAGAGGGTAACTGGCGGGTGAGTGGAGAAAACCATGGTTTTGAGTTTTGGCATGTTTTTACCATGAAATTGCTCGTGGTAAAAAAAAACTTGTCAACGTTCTCTTGAATTATATATGTTGAGGCAGATGACGAAGTTAAGCGTGCAAAGGGTGGAACATGTTTTTTTTTTGATGTAACCACTTAGCGATGAATTGAAGGGAATTTACCGATAGTCAGTAATTTCTCCAGAAGTAGCAGATGAACCACCATGTGATGGGCAAAATTAATGAGGGAAATCATGATGAATGATGGAATTTGGGGGTGCACTATTTTCAGACAAATCAATTTTGGAGAAACTCACATCCTATATAGTTTGGTGATGATTGGAACTCAAAATAGTAAGACTTAAGAATGAAAACGGTTGGTTTATTGGACGTGTGAATGCTCATTGAGAAATCTGATTAATATGAGAAACTGAGAAACCCATGTCATTTTCGCACAGGCAGGAACGGTAGTGCCGTTCATTTTGAAACAACTGGGACCTGGGGTGCATATCCATGCGCTGGGTTGATTCATTTTAGATCAATGATCTCACTGACTTGCCCACGCTTGGGTTACAGTGATGTAAGTCAAACAGGTACTCCATTGATTCACCATTTGTTGACTTCTGAGCACCTTCGTTTGAATGGTTACCACGGTGTGACGTTTCAGCCAACTTGCCATCAAAAAAACAGGAGTCCCTGTCCCAGAACTCAGCCTTTTTCTCCGCTGTAAGGACCGCGGCACCTCCCGTGGCTACCACCCCAACCATTGGAAAGGGCCGCGGCAAGGGTGGCGCCCCCAACGCCTGTCCGAAGCCGACCGTCCCGTCCAGCGCCACAGCGCCAGCAGCCATGGCACCGGTGGCACCGGTTGGGCGTGGCATGGAAGATACGGAGGAAATGTCCACTGCCAGGGACTATACTCAGGTGCCCAAGTGCCTGGGCATGGTGAAGGTTTGAGTCTGGTTTTGGGTGGAGGTAGCCCAAAAGTCCTGAAAAGCGCTTTGGATTCGGAACTATAGATTATAGATGATTGTATATAGATTTAGATGATTATAGCAATTGTAGAAGGCCCATGGGGTCTTGATAATTTTAACATATTTTAACTGTTGATGTCGCAGTGAATATTGGAATTCAAACTCTATTACGATCTGCATTTCGCATTTGGCCGGTGGTTGGCTAAGAAAAAGATCGAAAAAGTGTCAGGGATCCCAAGATGTCGCCATCCCAGGCAGATGGATGAGCAGTTCGAAAAACTGGATCCCACCAGTTCTTTGAGGAGCGGGGCGCCAGTTGCGGGGTGAAATCAGTTATCATCAGTTTATCAAATCGCCATGTTTAAAAGAAGATTCATCACTTCATGAACACACACGCTCTACAGTAACTGCAAATTATTCCCAAAACATCCACCAAAGATAGAGCTTCATTTACATAGCATGCAGCATATGTTATCCCCCAAAAAGATCCAAAAAGGTGTATATAGACCATATATAGACCAAATAGCTCAACAAAAATCTACATGGCGCTGGCGCTTCCTTTCTTGTAGGCCCAACATCATCAGCTGTGGCAAGTCATGGGCGAAGCGATCCCAGCCGTCATTGCTCAGCGCCAAGAAGACGGAGAAATTGGAGACGGATCAGCAGAAGAAGGCCCTGAAAACGGAGCGCAATTTGCGCGCGATGAGGGTAGGAAAAAGGTAGGCCAATTTGCAGTCGAACTTATAGTTTTGGGTATGGCTTGTCCAAAGTTATTTGTTGGGTCCTGTTTGGAATTCTAATTATAACATACCTAGATCCACTTGGAGGATGAAAAAAGTGCCGCAATCCATTGTGGCGTTTATTTTTACCGCAATGCAAGAAAAAAGCCGCAGCAAAGAGAAAACGCGACAGCAACAAAAAAATGCCGCAAATCAGAACCATGGTTGTTGGTAACTTCTTGGTTAAGTGCCCAGCAACTACACATTCTGCT
>Ga0126342_10023071_pt1 | contig 10219 bp, 7 predicted proteins | sample Cyp1metagenome_FD_92528 | JGI IMG/M metagenome (GOLD analysis project Ga0126342, IMG submission 92528) | Coral microbial communities from Lord Howe Island, Old Settlement Bay, Australia - Cyphastrea 1 metagenome | ecosystem: Host-associated > Invertebrates > Cnidaria > Coral ... | reverse complement strand
TGTCGGACAACATTAAGTGTGATCACAGTCAATCTGGAGTCGTTGGATGATTTTTTCCCAAGAACCACCCCTAGAAGCATAAATTGAAACATGGCTGTATTTTTTTCATTGGGAAAAAATGATTATGGCTTGCCAAAGTCCAACAAGCAGTCGAACAAAAGTATCGAAAAAATAACAAAATCATAAAAAAAAACAATCGAAATTTCATTTTTTAATCATTTCGGATGAGAATTTTAGGGTCTGTACCCAAAAAATATCAAAAAATGACAAAAACCATCAAAAACCCATATTTAAGCCGTACTATCCGTACTAAACCCATATTTAACCCGTATACTAAAATGTACTAAACCCATATTCTGATATAGTTAAACAAAAAACGATTTTTTGTAACCCATATTTAAACCATATTTAACCCATATTTAACCCATACTAACCCGTACTCAAAATATGGGTCCTTTGCCTCTGCGAATTGACGGCGCGACGTCGAGTTTTAAGGCTCCGCTTGTGGTTTTGCAAGATCGAACCGGTAATTGCCCGATCCAGACAAAAAGAAAACAACCCAGATTACCGGAGCTATTTACTGGGTTCATATCTGAAAAGCTGACTTTTGAAATGCCATGCATATCCATTATCCATTGTGACTTTTTGACTACCTCCAGTCCCGCTGAAGGGAAAGTTCGCAGCATAGGAGGCAACTGCAGCCGGTGGAGAATGCGCGCATCGTGTCTGATAACGCTTGCTTCGGTTTCGATCGCGCGTTCTGTCTCACAGCTTTCACAAGTTGTCAGTATGAAATTGCCACATGTAATGAGGAGAAATTTGATACAGGTCCACCCGATTTGGACAAATTTGTGCAAATCCAACAAAAACCCAAAATATGGGTTCTTTACAAAAACATGTTTTTCTCAAAAAAACTAGGTTTTTTCACTGGACCTACAATTTTTTGGGTCTTTGAAGCTCCTGGTATATATATATATAGGCACATCATACATTGTACATTATACATATCGTATATATATATATATATTTATAGTATATATATATATATACATATTTTAATATATATATATATATATTTTCCCTTATAACCGAATATCTAACCACGAGTTGCTTGATTTTCCCAGCTACAGAGCTCTATTTTAACCACGGGGTATATCCCGGAGGTCTAGCAGCGACTTCGAGACCTTTGCGCAGTTGCAGCACCTCGGCGCACTTTTTCTGCCGTTGAAACATAGAAAACCAGTTGGGAAATATATGGAATATACGGGAGACTATTGGAAGTATGGTATAATCTAAACATCTTTAAAAAATATATGGGACAGGATCCAAAACTCATCTTGTAATTATAAATGAGTATAGATCGCAGAAAGCCATGGGGCATTTCACAACATTTCCGAATTTTCCAACCATGTTCGTGTACCCTTATGCTGGCATATGGGTCCCCAGTTGGGATAGTAGCCACATTTACAACCTGTGTCTCACCGCCTCGCGGGTGCTGGTTTCAGAATGTCTGCAGCATTCATACACCATTCCCTTTTGGGGTGCCTTATTGGGTTGACTCTTATTAGGGATGATGTGAAATGAGTCCCAAATGGCTACTTGGGTGGTTTACCAGAATCATTCCACACTTACCCCAACAAGTATCCCAACAAGCATCCTACCTTGCGGTTACCACATTATTTAGGATGATTCGCCATACGTTGAGCCAGTTCGAGCTATGAAAAAACGCGCAGCCGAGGCAGGAAAAGATGGGCAAGATGGATCGCAGGCAGAGGGTTGGCACTCCTGGGCCCTGTAATCTCAAAGTTTGATTCTCGTGGAACAACGCGAGTGTTTGATGGTTTCACAGGGTTGCTCCAGCCCATTTTTGGTGAAAATTGTCACAAAGCTAGGGGAAAATTGGCTTCTCGCTTCCTAGCACAGCTAGGGCAGAGTGACCTGACAGCGATGGAGAGAGATAGCGGGAAAATTGGTCATTCTACTTCTATTTTTACCCAATTTGCCACTCCTGTTACCTGGGGTGTTGGGAGCAAGCATGCTGAAGTGGGCCAATGATGCATGTAATTAACTCTGATGTAGCAACTTGAGAAGGCACGCTGCTAAAATCAATCTGCAAAGAGGATTGTTTGGGGTATTTCAGGTAGCCCTTTTGGAATCAATGATCTGGGTAAATTATAACGATCTCACTGCGACCTCACTGGAAATCATGGTTAATAAGGGGAATCAAACAAAAAAACAAATGGCCTTAATTCAGGTCAGTGAAATATTGTAATTTTCCCAGAATGATTAGGTTTTGACATTTTTCTTCTGTTGGCCGCTGGTGCTGGATACGTCGGACGTTTGGAGAATTTGAGGTCTTCCAGAAGGGACGATTTCTTGCAACAACTGCGCGTGTCATATCCTGTTGAGGGCTGACCAACATTAAAATTGCTGCACACCGAGGTCTGGCTTTGTAGTTCATCACATAGTCAGAGAATGGATTCCATGGATTTTCCATGCATTCATGGAGTTTTAGTTTTTCAACACCATGATTATTAATATCTATGACATTCTATGACTATGTTGATCTTGGCTTTTGGGGTCATGGGCCCAGCCGGGATGTTGATCCCACGCGTTTCAATCAGACTGCTGGACCCGGCGGCAAGATGGTGGTCAGACTTCCTACTTTTAGTCTTGCTTCGCCTTGGCCTTTCCGAGGTTGCACAAAACCTTCATAACCGATAGGGGACGGCCCTATACCGATACCCCATTTGTGATACCTCCGGGAATACTGAAATCCTCACGACCGATAGGGGATCACCCCAACTTGCGCAGGGCATTATACAAATTTAACATAAAATTTCGCCCACTACTCATTTAGATAGATGGATGGATGGATGGATAGATGGATGGATAGATAGATAGATAATGATAGATAGCTAGATAATGATTGATTTGTTGATTGATTGGTTGGTTGATTGATTGATTGATAGATAGATAGGTAGGTAGTTAGGTAGGTAGGTAGGTAGGTAGGTAGATAGAAAAAAGAAAGAAAGATAGACAGATAGATAATGATAGATAATGATAGATAATGATAGATAATGATAGATAATGATAGATAATGATAGATAATGATAGATAATGATAGATAATGATAGATAATGATGGATAATGATGGATAATGATAGATAATGATAGACAATGATAGATAATGATAGATAATGATAGATAATGGTAGACAATGATAGATAATGATAGATAATGATAGATAATGCTAGATAATGATAGATAATGAAAGATAATGTAAGATAGATAGATAATGATAGAAATGAAGATAATGATAGATCGATAGATAGATAGATAGATAGATAGGTAGATAGATAGGTAGATAGATAGGTAGATAGATAGATAGATAGGTAGATAGATAGATCGATAGATTGATAGATAGACAGATAGGTAGGTAGATAGATAGAGGTAGATAGATTGAGGTAGGTAGATAGATAGATAGATAGATTGATTTAGATAGATAGATAGACAGATAGATAGATGAATAGATAGGTAGATAGATAGATCGATAGATCGATAGATAGACAGATAGGTAGGTAGATAGATAGAGGTAGATAGATAGAGGTAGATAGGTAGATACATAGATGAATAGATAGGTAGATAGATAGATCGATGGATCGATAGATAGACAGATAGCTAGGTAGGTAGATAGATAGAGGTAGATAGATAGAGGTAGATAGGTAAGTAGATGGATAGATAGATAGATAGATAGATAGATTTAGATAGATAGCCAGATAGATAGATGAATAGATAGATCGATTTGTATACTGTATACTATTATACTATATACTGTAGTCTGTATTTATATATATATATATATATACATCTCCTGAAATGCTAGGCAACCTCTTTGGGTCACTCACTCCCATTCCGAACCCTGCTATGTTACAATTAGATTCAAGGAAAACGATACGGCTTTCCCTAGAAATGGGTGGTCATATAATGTCATAACGGCCTTTTGCTTTCGGCTAGACCCCTGGAGATATGGATCCTGGTTAGCTGGACCTCAAAATGTGATCCTCACTTTTTTTCTTACAACAAATTGCTTGAACTCCCATTCTGGTGAAAAACATCCCATATCAGTTGCCATTGAAATTGGCCCCGTGTTTGGATGCTTTGTTCGGTTGCTTGCCCGCCACGACTGACATCAGCCACAGCCGTGCTGATCAGATCTGGACGCCAGGTTGGATGATTTGCATGCTGGTCTTGATGTGGCAACTGATAGGCCGCACGGCTTCACTGGGTGGAAACGCCTGCCTGGCATGGCCGGTCAATCCATGGGATTGTCATGTCTTTTCTCATGTACTTTGTTGAGGATTAAAAAATGGATGAATATGATCTCTCTCTATATATATCATATATATATATCATATATATATATATATATCATATATATATATAGATATCAACTATATATATATTTATATTTTTGATAATATATATATATATGTGATAATGTGATATATATATATGATATGTATATATATATGATATGTATATATATATATATATATTTATATTTGATATATATATATGATATATGTATATATATATATATATATTTGATATATATATATATATGATATATGTATATATATATTTATATTGGATATATATATAGAGAGATATTTTTCTACGTATATATGTGTGTGTATTATAATGCGAAGTATTCAAGGATCATAACAATTTAATATTACGATGACATATACTCTTTTGATATATTTTGACGATGTTTGGTGATTGCATATGATTTTTGGACAGTTCTCAGTGCATTTAGTCCACTGGGGAAAGCCTCGTGAAGGGTAGCTTACTGCAATGATTGTTCCTTTTTTCTTGACCATAAATGATAAATTGGGTGTGAATATATGATCAGCCATCTCATACAATACTTGTGACTTATGACAGTGATATAATGATATACCATGGGCCATAATGTGTTCCACATCCATTTATAGCGGCAGCAAACTACACAGAGCTGTGTTTGGCCCCCTTTGGGGGCCCCAAGATCGTCCAACCACCGGCACCGGCAGCATCTACAGGTTGACCTGGGCTTGCCAAGCCCTCTACAAAACCAGCACTCAGATGGAAGAACTTCAAAGGTCACACGAGCACCTGGTGGGCTACATGGAACGGCGGCTAGTTGGCTACTTAGGACGGGTTTTTTGATTAACCCGAGGTCTTCGATGTACTAAGGAAATGACAACTGTTCATATGAGTATAGCACAGTTCGCACCAACATATATATATATATATTTATATATATATACACATACATATATATATATGGTCACCCCACCCCCACCAGGGCCTACCTTGAGCTTTTTTTGGTGGTATTTACAGTCAAAAAACAAGTATTTTCTTTGTCCAGCTTTTTGTGTGATTTATATACTAACATTTCTTTGGGTGTTTGGTTCCTTAAGATCAATCCAGATTATTATTCATCCAGATTAATCGGAACCAAATCTGATTCATCTTGCCCCACAGTCATTCTTGTCAAGAAATTATTAAAAGTCTTGTATACAAAACATGCGTAGTATTCCTCGGGATGTGCAATTCTTCTTTTCAGGTGTGAAGCCTTTGGGATGTAAAATTATGTTGTTCTTGTCCCAGTAGAGCGCAGCTCGAGTTCTTTGAAAGGAGCCTTACATATTTCCAAAGAAAAGGTGTCATTCAAAGAATTGTTACATATGTTCAAAACATTGTGTAACTTTCAAAACAGGCAGCTGATTCAATTTTCTTTTTGCTGAGTAAAGCCTTTCCTTCAAACAAATGTTGTTCCTTCCAAAGAGATGGCGGCTGGGTTTCGATGAAAAGGGGTGTTACATTTTGTTTAAAGAAATGGTGCTACTTTCAGACATAAAGGCCAGTTGAGCTTCTTTGAGAGGAATGCTACATCTTTGGAGGATACACCGCATAATTTGACACAATGTCATGTCTCTTAATTAAACTAAACTAAACTTTTTAAATACGATTGTAATGTAAAGTTAAGTATTCAATCTTTAAAGAAGACAGTATTTGCCTGAAGGATCCTGAAGGAATGTTAGTGCTACCATGATAAAGGAAGAAGGCAGGAATACCGCACTTTAGAACACAATGCACATTGTAGATAACAAATGTTGTTTTTCTATAAAGGCACACAAAGAGATCTCTTCCTGAAAAAAAACATTTGATTAGCTCAAAAGCAACCAGCTTATAAATGACAACAACTTTTTTGGTTGCAGTGGATGCTTTGTAAGGAAAACTGCACTTCTTTGAAGAACCTCATTTCTTCAAAGCAGCTGGGAATGTAGCACAGGCACAAAACTTAATAGACTATTATATTATATACATATTTCTCCTGCGCAATGAAAGCAAGTGAAAAAAACTGCATTGCCTGATATTGTTTGCAATTTTGCCTTTAACTCAATGCGTTGCATCTTTTTGGGTCAACCGCTGCGCTGCGCAGCCCAAACTCATTCAACATTATATGTACTTCCACTATTAATTAGAATATTATTTAAATGAAACAGTATCGAAGGAAGTTTAGAAGTCAAACTTCCGACAATATGGACAGATGAAAGGCAGAGATGGGAAGTGGAAGAGTCAGAGAAGAGAAGAGAAGAAGAAAGAAGATCAAAAAAGAGAAAGCCTCAGAAGAAAGAAGATCCAGGTGCGCGAAACACTTTTTTTTATCATTGATTTGTGGCTCCGGAGGGTCAAAAAGTAGGCGCGCTAAAGCGGCAGGTGCGGAGCCAGCTGGCCGGATGAGAGATGAAAAATTGCACACCGTTGTGGCGCGAAGCACATTTCCAACTCAAAATGTACAAAACACCTGGGTCTCGGAGCACGTTTAGAAGTTGCGATGTCGAAAAAGTGCGCGCCATTGTGGCGCGAAGCACGTTTCCAAGTCAAAATGTACAAAGCACACCATGTTCGGTCCACTTTTGGAAGTTGAGATGTCCAAAAAGTGCACGCCGTTCTGGCGCGAAGCACATTTCGAAGTCAAAAGTGTAGAAAACATGAGTGCAGAGTGCTTTTGGACGTAAAGATGTCGTTTCGCGTGGCAGGCGCAAGGGATTGTGCACCTTGTCAAAAGTGAGCAAAACGTGAGGGTTTTCTGCATTTTCAACTACAACCACCACTGCGCTACACTCCACTACACTACACCACAACTACAACTACAACTGCGCCTGCACTACATTCCACTACACTGCGCTACATTATACTACACTACACTCCACTACACTCAACTACACTCCACTACACTACACTCCACTACGCTACACTCAATTACACTACACTACACTACACTACACTACACTACACTACACTACACTACACTGCATTTCACTACGCTACACTACACTACACTACACCAACTATAACTACAACTGCAAGTATACTACATTACACTACGCTACACTACATTCCACTCCACTACGCTACACTGAATGACATTACATTGCACCTACACCGGCAACTACAACTTCAATTGCAACTGCAACTGCTACTACAACTACACTACATTACATTACACTACACTAATTACATTACACTACGCTACACTACATTACGCTACATCACACTAACCACAACTACAACTACAACTACAGCTACAACTACAACTACAACTACACTACATAAGACTACACTACACTACCCTACACTGATTACATTACACTACGCTACATTCCACTCCACTACACTACAGTACATTACACTCAATTACACTACGCTGCGCTACACCACACCACGCCATGCCACGCTACGTTACGCGACACTACTCTACACTACACTGAACTACATTACACTACACTACGCTGAACTACATTACACTACACTGAACTACACTACACTACACTACATTATTTACAACTACAACTACAACTACAACTACAATACATTACACTACACTACAGTACCCTACACTACAACTACACTACACAAATTACTTTGCACACACTACATTACAGCACACCACACCACACTACACTTACACTACGCCACACTACACTTCCACTACACTCATTACACCACCACAAACGCAACTGCAACGCAACTACACTACACTAATTACATTTCACCACAACTACATCTCCACTACACTACAACTACAACTGCAGCTGCGCTACACCACACTACATCCAGCAGTTGTGGGTGAGATGACCGACCAGGTGACCACTGCAACCATTGCAACCACTTCAAAAAACACAGCTCCAACCACCTTTGGGTCCATCAGTGGATTCGCTCTGCCATCCGTGATTCACAACAACCAACCTCTCCTCTAGGTTTCCTATTTTTGAAACTTCCGCCACCGCCTTTTGCGGTACTGCTGGTTTGTACTTGCAGTAACATCTATTAACTAGAATATAATTTCAACGATGACAGACCGCACCATGGCAAGGCATTAGTGTGAGACCAGCTGGCAAACAACACATTAGCATCAGGTTGTTTGTAGCATCAGGTTGTTTGGTGGACTTTCGCTGGCCCAGCGCAGAATGCATTGACGGCACTGTATCAATGGCAACCATTTCATTGAACATGCCAATAACCTGTTCAACCAATCAGGGGGTTGCTTTCCCTTTGTAACAAAAGTGGTTTACTTCTTTCAATGGAAGGTAGTACTGTAACACAATCACATGGAAACACTAGAATAGTGGCCTCACAGGCTTCAAAGAAATACAGTTCTGGTTTCGAATGAATTTTGCCACAAACAAGCCTTTTCTAGCCTCATGGAGATAGAGTTTAGGGTGCTTAAACCACCCAAATAGCGATGCATATAATATATTTAAATGATTAGCTCGCCACCTCTCCCCCACAACAGAAGGAATAAACATACACACATTTTGGATGACTTGTTTTGGGTTGGGTTTTGGAAGGGGGGTAGCAAGGGAAAAAAGACGAAAAACAACACAAACAAAAAAAACAAACAAAAAAACACAGTCTTGGGAGACCTACTTTGGGATGGGGGAAGGGGAGAAGGCTCTCCAATGCATTGTTTTTTTGCCAAATAGCAGATAACAGATGTTTGACCTCGCAATGAAACAGTCAATGTAATAGGAAAAAAGGTAGGCCCTGGTGGGCGGGGATGAGCATATATTTATATATGTATATATACATTTCATCCGTTATTCTTCTCCTTGTTTCGGCCTGGACTTTGAGGGTCCTTGCAGGAGAGCCCGGCGGCCTGCGGAACGCAGGCATGGAGAGCTTTCCCACCACACAGCGGCGGACCTCACCGGTGTACCAACCTGTTTACGGCTTCCAGGGCTCACCTGTGTACCCCATGGAGGATGCATCCCATGAGGGAGATGGTGGGGCATGACTGACAAATAGACGTCCGTAAAGTGGAGTACTGTACTGGATTTAGGTGAATCATATCATAATATATCATGATGTAATTATGTATGTATGCTGGATCACATACTGGATCGTTTTGCAGAAATGACAGTACAATACAGGATGTGTACTTGAAAGTTGCGCAGAAGATGGACACACATGTCAACAAGAGTAGATATGCCACGCACGACACACAGATAGATACAAGATATACACTATGTACGTAGATGCATAATTTATAAGGTAAAGAAAACAAATAAACATGAAATGTGCTAAGAAATTGTGGGCCTGGCAGCCTAGGGTCCGAATCCTTTTTCTCCAGGATGGACAGGGGCAGGGATCACCGACCAACCCAAATGGAGCCGAGGCCGGGGGATTATTCATCCAGGGATTGGCATTATGGCACCGTGGGAAGGGGTCGATGAAGATCTTGGCATTCACCGGTCCAGCATATGGATCAACCCATCTATACATTTCTTCTGGTGGTTCTCAGAGATGGTTACCATTCCATCCTGATTTGAGATGATTCCCCACCTGCCAGGTGAGGGTTGTTAGATTTTATCAGAGTTGTTCTCCTTCTTCTCCATCTCCTCCTTCTCCTCCACCACCTCTGCATCCATTTCCAAGTCCACTTCTGCCACTTCCATGTCCACTTCCGCCTTGCCAACTCTTCGCCAAGCTCTTCGCCAACTTCCGCACGCAGTGGGCACTGCTGGACCTCAACTGCAAGGGTCTGAGCACAGTGGGCACCGCTGGACCTCAACCTGGGACCTGCCGAGTTGAGTGAGCACCGCTGGACCTCAACCTGGGACCTTCCGAGCTCAGTGAGCACCGCTGGACCTCAACCTGGGACCCG
>Ga0126342_10023070_pt1 | contig 10219 bp, 7 predicted proteins | sample Cyp1metagenome_FD_92528 | JGI IMG/M metagenome (GOLD analysis project Ga0126342, IMG submission 92528) | Coral microbial communities from Lord Howe Island, Old Settlement Bay, Australia - Cyphastrea 1 metagenome | ecosystem: Host-associated > Invertebrates > Cnidaria > Coral ... | reverse complement strand
TGCTAGTTTTCAAGAGAAGGTTGGTCATGTGATACTCAGGGATGTAAATACTGTGCAAAATGCATCTTACATGAAAATCAAGTATTTAAAGCAGGCAAAGCAAAAAAAAAGCAGAGAAGCAAAGAAACAGGAAACGCACAAAAGCAAAACAGCAGAAAGGCAAAGAAGCAGGAAAAGCAGAAAAGCAGAGAAGCAGGAAAAGCAAGAAAAGCAGAGAAGCAAAGAAACAGGAAAAACAGAAAAGCAAAGAAGCAGAAAAGCAGAGAAGCAGAGAAGCAGGAGAAGCAGAAAAGCAAAAAAGCAGAAAAGGCGAGAAGCAGGAGAAGCAGGAGAAGCAGGAGAAGCAGAAAAGCAAAAACGCAGAAAAGCAGAGAAGCAGGAAAAGCAGAGAAGCAGGAATCCAAAAATAATTCCTAAACCTGATCAAAAAAAAAAATCCTAAAATAATTAGCCCTCCATGAGGAATTGGTCCCCTGGTTCAGTCCCCAACCTGGATCAATCATCCCAAGTAATTATAGGGGTATACGGTATACTACCCCAAAAAGAAACGCATATTTGCTGATGGTGACTAGTGGATGCAACATCGTTGCCCACATTGTTCCATAGATATGCTTTCCTCCTCCAAATGTCTGGGGCGCGTTGGCAACACCAGGCACCAAAGGCTCAAAGGGTCCTCTCAGGGGGCTGCCCCAGAGGCTCCGGTGGCTAGTCATTATTCGAAAGAGATTGTACGTATACAATATACAGTAATATACATATATATGTATTTAAACAAGTATAAATATCGCAGTCCCAATCTTTTTTTTGATTGCCACACAAAATACAGGCAGGAACATGATCCAAACTTCAATACTCGCTTCACACTCATCCAAGAGCATCGTAGCCTTTTTGACCAAAAGCCTTTCATTCTTTGCGATGGTGTCAAAAAGACCAAACGCATAAACCATCACACAAGTAGATCCCTTTGCCAGAAAATAGACTGACCCCATCTCCAAGAACATTGCCTTCGAAGGCTCCCCATCCATCCCCCATTTCAGTCCATTTCTGGACAACAGCGGGTAGAAGCTGTCCTCAGCCTTGCGGGGACACCAGCGCCGGAAGGCGCCGGAGGAAGTGAAATTCAACCAGCGGCTGCAGTTGTCGTGAAAGTTCCTGGGAAAATCTCGGACGAGCTACCCCCATTGGGGCATTGGATGAAGAGATCTTTGGGTTGCGAAAAACATGTTTCATGATTTATGGTGATTTATATGTTTATTTATATTTGTTTAAAAGTTTAAAACAATGTTTCAGGACGAATTTGGAGAAAACACAGCACAATGGTGCTGTTGCTACATTGACATGTTCCTACACATTCCTCAAGCCCATTCTGGGGCAGTCACAGCGTGTTGGGCAGCCAGGACTTGTATCTGATAGTGCTTGTGACACCAGTTTACCAAGCTTTTCTTTTCTTCTGGGATCAACCTATTCATGTCCAAGCCGAAATTACCTGCATGTTTCTTTCGCTGGTTACTGTCTATAGTAGGTTCGAATAGTTCAAGTAGCCGTCGGTTTCCCTATGAGCCCTTCTTAAATGGCTCCGATCAGCTCCTGCAACATGAGACCACGGGGCTAGGTTGAAATTCCGCATGTGTATCATGTGCAGCATTGATCGATAAATGGATGTGATTTATAATAATGTTAGTAATGAATAGACTATGAAATGTTCAAGCATATTCCACTTTTAGATACTTTTAGTACGATTTTTGAACATATCCACAGTCTATCTACTGAAGGATGACTATGTGAACAATAGTTTAGACATGTTTCGTGCTCCCCGAGGATATGGTAATCGACAAAGCCATGATCCATGACTGGCAAACCAAAACTACATCTACCCACCCACCCCAAAACCATCCCAAAAAATACCACATAAACCATCAGAAACCATCAACATATTGGTAGTATATAGATTATTGCTATATCAAACCAAATACGAAGTCAAGACCAACTGCTGCAATTTTCCGCAGTCTGTGCTGCTCAGGCACCTCTCAAAAAGGCATCCTTTCCTTATTTATGTGCACCCCAGGAACCATAACTTGACAAAAACATACAAACCGAACGTGGATATCCACGAATATCATATAAATTGGTGAGTTATGCATAGTTGTGCATGATTACGAATCACTCACTTGCAATGTGCAAGCCTATACATTCATAACTACAAAAGTAAATGAACTTATGAACCATAATGGTGGACCATATATCCCCACACAAAATGGCCGTAAATACCATGTCTCACGACTTCCATTTTCCAGGCCCCATCCACGTGCTGGTCCATCTCGGCCCAAGCGGCTCGAAGAACAGAGACTCCTGCCACAGCGGCAGGAATCGAAAGGCCGCAGATTTCTGGTACTCAAAGGTCATGACAAAGGGCGCCTGCTAGGGTTGGTGGCCCAAAAAAACACCAAAGGGGAAGCCTAGTGGAAGAATTCAGCGGCGTTCTCCCAAGATCGTGAGAATGGATGAGAATGGATGATATTGGGCTTCGAAAATGCTACACCCCCCCATCAAACAGCCACGGGGTTTATGAACCCAGGGTTGTTTTTTTTCATTTGCAAAACATCGTACGAGTAAAACAACAGTAATGATACAACATGCCACAAGCTCGTTGAAATACGCGGATTGATATTGGGTACCCGAGCAATCTTTTCTCCATCAGCCGCACAAGGCATAAATCGTACATCCAAACATCCAGCGAAGCTGACTTGTCAACTTTGAAACACTTGAGGTGATGAAAATGGTGTTTGAGAAATTGGTCATCCGCCATCTGCTCATCTATTCCGTCACTTGCCACACAATACAAACATAAAACAGTCATCATGCGCTGTAAAAGGTGCATGGTCTGAATACTAAATGCATCTCAATGCAAACAAAACATATGTTGGATAATTTTGGAACAAGTCGGTTTTTGTATCGGGCGGATTTAGGGGCTGCTTCTCATGTTCACATCTACCTTTTTGGCCACAAATGCCATGGCTCAGCTAAGCTGAGCCCAGCTGATAAGTGGCCACCAGCAGGGTGCTGACTCCAGCCGTCACTGCCATACTGTCGCCCTTGGCATCCGAATCGCTTTCATTGGATCCACCGGAGGATGACCAACTCCAGGCGGCTTGTGATGGCTGCACAGTCCTGGGCCCAAAATCATCATCATCTTTCATTGTTTGTTTGTTATAGTATTATTTGTATTATTTGAGAGTGGTGGCAATGCGTGTCCGGACGTGGTTCGACGCTGATACGCTGATACGCTGAGTAGCTGAAAAGGTTACACTAGTATTTTGTAGTGGGAAATTCCCATCATCTCATTCTCCTCCATCATCATCATCATCATCATGACACTTGCATTCGGCCAGCACTTTTGCGAAGACCACATGATATGTGCTCTGCAAGAAAGGAAACTTTGCACGAAAAAGTGACTGGCAATGCACATGACCTGGGATTTTTTACAGTGTCAGAGGTGCATGCCAGTGTTCATTCCTCCCCGAAGGTGAAGGTGGTTGGTGGGGGAGGAGGAAGGTGAAGCTTGAGCGATTATGTCAACGGCCCACCATTCCATCAGTCATTTACGAATAAATTCTAAACATGACACTTGCATTCGGCCAGCACTTTTGCGCAAGACCACATGATATGTGCTCTGCAAGAAAGGAAACTTTGCACGAAAAAGTGACTGGCAATGCATATGACCTGGGATTTTTTACAGTGTCAGAGGTGCATGCCAGTGTTCATTCCTCCCTTACCCACAGGCACGTGTGTACTTAAAGCTGTTGGATGATTTCTTTACACATTTGTTCTGGATATGGCTGTGCACGGTGAGTCCACCATTGGTTGGCTGAGTCTTTGCCTTCAAGGATGATGTGACGACGGCCCGATGCAGAGCAGCGATTGCTGGTACCAGAACAAATGCGCATCATTGGTTGAAGATGTATGCCAGAACACATTAAACCAGTCGATTTTCTCCAGGGCATGTTGTATTGGCAAAAATCGATTCGACCAAAAGAAACATCCTTTGACTCGAGGAGGCGTTTCATAGGAGGAGTTAGCCAAGCTCGAGAAGTCCATGGATTTTCCAGTACCCAAGGGATGGACAAATCAATCAGCATGTTCATCAAAAAAACAGTATATTGTAGCAGCCGATTACCCAGTAAAACTTTCGCAGCATCAACTTGAGAAAGAGTTGGATAGCCCCAGAGATGGTTAGAGTCATCACGGAGTGGAGGAGGTCCACCATCCCATTTGCGAGCCCGTGACCAGCTCTGGCAAGGCATCCCGAACCATACCAATGCAAGGCAACTGGGTGTTCGACTACAAAGTCCCTAATGGCTTGACGAACTGCTGGTGATAGGATATCACATGAACTACCATAAAGGATATCAATGGCTAAAACTCGGTATCCAGCTCTAACTACAGCAGCCGAAAGGTGACAACTTCCAGAAAAGATTTCTATCAACCATTTGTTCTTGTCCTGTGCCTTTGCTGGAAGCAACACCTTTGGAGCTCCTTCGGAAAACGAGCCTCTGCTGCACTGCAAGCCGCCTGAGTCTGGGCAGGCAACCTTTGAAATTCCTGCGCCACTCCGGCATGTGCCTCGTAGCGCCGCAGCGACGAATCTGCTTGCCACCTCTCCCTCGCTTCTTGACCTCGCTCAGGGCACGATAGTTCATCAATCGATCGTGCGAGGGGCCTGAATGTCTCAGCTGATAGAGAACTGCATAGCTCTGAGGCAGCTCCAACTCCTGAAGGCAGAGGTCCCATTCTCTCTTCAGCTGTGGGTACTCCAACTTTAGGAGGTAGCTTTGGAACCACCGGAGAGTCGATCATGATGGTTTCGTCCTGAAGTCCTACCTTTGATTCTTCTTGACGATCGGCTGGATGAAGGTTCAATGCAAAGTGCTGGAGGCCGCCGCCTGGTTTTGCCAAGTCTTCTTCCAGCAAGAGGAGAGCCTCGCCTGGTCGCAGGTAACATACGAACATCAGAGTGATGGCCAGGGCTTCCAGGATCTTCCCATGACCGAGCATCATCATGCCTATCTTGGCGATCAAAGCCCATGCCAAGGGAGGTCTGGTATTGCCTGGGTCTAACTTGCTCCATCCCTGAAGTGCCCGTCTGCTCCTTGCTAAGCTCTGCTTCCCGCCGAAGTTGGGGTGCGCATCCAGCACGCTTGCAAAGACCTTGCTTCCTTCGCTGATGTCTCTTCCTTCCATGAACATGTGATTCAGAAAGGTGCAGCAAGCTTCGTCTAATTTGATCTCGCTCTGAAGGCTCATCCCATTTGTGTGGCAGAACCCCTGAAATTCTTGATATCTCAGAATGTAGTCTCGTGCCACTGAACCCGATACCGCCCTCTGCTCCAACAAAGTCTGTCCAGGGAACCTGGGTTGAGATGCCAGCTCGCTGAACACAGCCTGACGATTCACCAGCCGTTCCCCTCGGTTCTTGCCTCGGAGAGCAGCTCGAAGTTGCTGAGTGCTGGCTTTCGAATTCACCTGACTCAGCTTGATCTGTTGGAAAGAGAGCAGCTTGGTCACTTCTGAGTTGGGTGGACCTGGCATCTCTTGGATAGATGAGCCTCTCTTTGAACTTTTTGATTCCTTTGCTGTACTCTTCCTCTTCTCTCCTCTCAGCCTCCCATCTTCGAGACCCTTTGTCCGCGACATTCCATTCACTAGGTATCCAGCGCGGGCACAAAGCACAACCACTGGCCAGAAGCAATGCCGCAATTCTGCGGGAAACTCGAAGCATGCTAGGTGAGGAAGACCTACCTTTGTCTGTGATAAGTACAAGGTTGTCATTAAAATGCAAGTGACGCATACCGAAATTGGATGAGTTTCGAAGTTTGTATCGAAGAGCAGCTACTATACCTCTACCTTCAAGCAAAGTGATGTGTTCTCGAATTTCCATCTTGGCTGCAAAGCACAACTGCCAATCATCCTCATGTAAAAAAGATTGTGGGATCTCCTTGAAGTCTTGGTTGACATCAAAAACGGCCCTAGTTGGAAGTTTGCTCGGCAAAACAGTGGAAACATCGTTGAAGACATCACCCTTTTCGACTGTCTGTGCCCGTGGAGGAGGTTTTGGATCACTGCCCTTGAAACGCCACGACTCCCTTTGGCTCCCCATCATGAAAACGTCTTGGTTGGAAAAATCCCTCTTGCAAACAGCAATCCCCGATAGAGAAGCATCTGAGGCAGTTACACTGGTACACCATGGAGCGCGAAGGTTCGTGGAGCACAGGCTAAGCAAGACACTCACCCAGCGCGCTTCACGACATGCACTCCTCCAAAGCCTGGCGGGTGTGTGCTCACATCGAAGTGCGAAGTCATAGAGATTCCGCAAAAGACTCAGGAGTTCACGCTTGACCATCATGAAATGAACCGCATGCCCAATCAGCTTCTGAACAACCTTGCCTGTCACCAAGGGTCGCCTGGAAAGCCAAGCAAAGGCAAACTGTACCTTAGCCAACTTGTGAGGAACAGGTTGGATCACGCCCGTCTCCCCATCTATGTGATAGCCAAGTGAGGTTGCCGATGAGCATGCATCCAACTCTTCATGAACCTTGAAGCCTATATTGCGAAGATGTGCCACTACCCGATCCTTTATTTTCTGTACCTCTGCCTTGTCAATGCCTGCCACGTTCAAGTTGTCTGCATAGGGAATAAGAACTGGTTGTCCGCCAGCTAAGTCTGGTGCCGGCGACTTGTCATGGATGAGCCGGTCTGGCCCCAAGCCTGATGCTAGCAAGCATTGCTCTGTGTGCACCCGTTGCGCTATCCACATGGCCCATGACCATCCCATCGGCACAACTCGGAGGCATGGAAAAATCTCGCCTCCCAAAGATGCACCACCGTAGAGATGGTCAGGAACTCCCCAAGACCTAAGCAGCTCAACTGGTATGCCAGGCATGGAAAAAAGTGGCTGGAGGTCCATGGGCATGGCCAATGAATAAAAATAGTCCTTGTTGTCACTCTGTGCAACAAACAGTTTGGAATGCGAAGGCAGTCTAAGCTGTCCCCATGAGTATCCAGCGGCCAGTGACATGGCTGGAGGATCTCGAAATCGTCGGTTCACGCCTCGACAGTCCAAAATGAGATGTTGTCTTCCATCCTTTTTTGCAACGAAGAAAGGAGTCACCAAGCCCTGAGGTTTTGACGTGAAGCTCAACATCCCGGCTTCGAACATGTCCTTCACACAGTTCTGGTATTCCTGCGGCGACGTGCGGAGAGTCTCATCCATATACGGTGTGAAGGTTTGATCTTTCTCAATGACATGTCCCCACTCATCATCTGTCACCAACATGCAGTTGGAGGCGTCCTCAATGGTATCTCGCCCGATCTGATCAAGCAATCCTGCCAACGGAATTGGCTCGCTAGAACTCTTTGGGATGCTGACCAGGGCCCTATTGAAGACACGAACTGTGCTATGCTCCATGCCTCCATAGGCAGGAGAACTGTGCAGAAGCTCTTCCATCGCAGCTTCACGCTCCTTGCAACTCATGGAATGTCTGTTTAGACGAGATAGTTGCTTGAAAATTTGATGCTGACTCTCCCTCTGAGAAAAAGTTGGCACCTGAGAAAAAGCACGATCTGAGGGCGCTGCATAGATCTCATTCAAAACTCCAATCACCTCGTTCACCTCATTCTCCAAACGCCTGACCCGACAGCTACGCCTCTTCGACGAAGCACTTTGGGTGAAGGCTCACAAGGCGGCAAAGGAAAAAGATCTCGCCACCTGCTAGAAGCAGGCAACTGCCCTGTAGACCAATTGGATTGATCCGACCGCAAACAGCCGGCTGCAGCCACTTCGGATCTGGGCTTGTGAGGTGTGGCTGAACCCCCCAAGCCAGCTTCACTCATCATGACTTCTCCGCGCCGCCCTCGTCCTTCTTGTTGGGCCCCTGGCGACGCTTGAGGTTTTGTTCTTCACGCGCTTTCCTCGCCTCCTTGGCAATGGAGGCTTCCGCCTTCAGCTCCTCAGCCACATGAGCTGCAAGCGCAGCATCATAGCCCTGGCCACTCTTGCGGAATCTCCATCCCATGTAGATGTCAGCGGCACTGTATTCGGGGGCATTGGGATTGATCCTATGGGCTTCCCTGATCACCAACATCCTACGACACAACAACTCAGCACTCTGCAAAGCCGGGGCATTGATCTGATCAACCACCAACATAGATTCCAGAATTCGACTAGCATTCGTGTTCGAAAGTAGATCTATCCCCCTTCGAAATGTCACTTGATCGAATCCAGTGCTCATGGAAGGTGATCGGAGTGAATCCTTGGTCTCGCAGGGAACGAAGATGCTTCAGGCACGTGGCAGGACCTGTGAGTTGAAGCCCCCCCCTTGAGGACTATCTCCATTGAGACGCTCGATGCACGAAGAAAATTCCCTTCGACGAGTGCCCTCTGAATCGAAAAGGACTGGCAGCACTCGAAGGTCCTCAAGTGCGAAGCAAGCTACATCCGCTGCCTTGATCTTCTTCAGGCACAGATGCTCCTGTCCAACGGGGATGATGGCATGGTTACTCAGGATGACATGTCCAGCTGGAAGAGGAGTGGGATCAGTTGCAATGACATCACCCCTAGAATACGGTCCAACTTTCTCCATGGCCACCCAAGTGGTTTCCAGTGCAACACCCGCAGCAGCTAATGCAACGACTGGGGCAGCAGGAGCGGCCCCTGGGGCTACTGCTGGGGCAGCAGCCGCAGCGCCCGCACCTACTCCCATGTTCCCAGCCACCACCCGCCCTTGCATCTGAAGTTGTCCAAGTTCAGCCGCGGTGAGGGGAGCAAAACCATAGACCCTAGCTGGATTGATATGTGCCGGGACATGACCATTGGGACCGCTATAGTAAAAACCAGTGAAGTCGCTGTTGGTGGCAGCCATCTCCTCTACATATATGTCGTGATCAGGAGTGGCTATTACCCAGTTGGATCCCTGGGTCTGCACCAGGAGTAACCTGGTATGCCACAATTCAGGCCTTTCTCCATAGTTCACCAGTGCGATTCCTCCAGGCTCCATGGCCGTAGTATTTCAATTCCAGCGTCTTTCCCAAAACACCTAGGCCCTTCTTTCCTTTCCCCGGGTTAGACAAAGGGGTACCAGGTTCGGACCAGCCCAATCGAAAAAAGATCGCTGTGCCCAATCCAACCGTGAGCCCCACCAAGCAGCAAAAGAAGCCAACGAGAGCCAGCGAAAAGCCACTCCACCCGGAGGCCACTGCAGGTTCAGGCACCTGACAAAGGCAGCTGCAAGTAGTAGGAGCTGCAGCCGGAGTGGACCTGGTCCAATCCTTCAGCACCCAAGCTGTCAACGCGCTGATCACCGCGACAGGTGCGGGTTCCATCCAAAACTAGCACCGAAGATGATATGAAGCTTGAGCGATTATGTCAACGGCCCACCATTCCATCAGTCATTTACGAATAAATTCTAAACATCATCATCATCATCATCATCATCATCATCGACAGCAACATCACCCCCCACCCACAGCCCTAGCACACTGTGATTCAGGCCCCCTGTGCGAGCCAGGGACACCAGCAACGGCAGAAACTGCATCAACAGCATGCCAACAAGCGCAAAAGAAAGGCGACTCATTGGCATTTTATGGAAAATCACAGGAGCTTTGGGACAAGCGAATGGCTGCGATGCTGGTTCCCTGCAAATGGCTAAATGGCTGCAGCCACCCACATATTGATTAATATATCAAATGCCAAATAATGCCAAAAACAATAAGTTTAAATTTAAGTAAATCAGGGACCCCAAAGTAGATAGATCCAAAACCAGACCTGTTTTTCATGTGTGGAAATTATTAGATTCGGGGAAATGGATTAACCAAAACATAAACAACAATGAATTGTGCATCATTACCAAATCATGACTTGCCAAACATTGCCAAACATCGTCCAAGCGTCAAGCTACATGAAACCTGAGTTTCGTACACGTAAACCGCTGAAATATTTACACGACCACTTGGATAAGCAGCCCAGCAAGAAACCAGTTTGGGTCTCCGTCTGTCATCCCCGTTCAAGTCTTGACTTTTACTACCAAGATCTACCATGTACTGAACCCTACAAGTCCTAGGACCTGTCATGTTAGGAACTGGGCCCCAGTTCCAGGAACTGGCGGAACCATGGTCACGGTTCCAAGGGCTGGTTTATAGACCCCAATTTTAGGAACAATCCATGATG
>Ga0126342_10023069_pt1 | contig 10219 bp, 12 predicted proteins | sample Cyp1metagenome_FD_92528 | JGI IMG/M metagenome (GOLD analysis project Ga0126342, IMG submission 92528) | Coral microbial communities from Lord Howe Island, Old Settlement Bay, Australia - Cyphastrea 1 metagenome | ecosystem: Host-associated > Invertebrates > Cnidaria > Coral ... | reverse complement strand
TCTAATCTATCTAATCTATCTAATCTATCTAATCTATCTAATCTATCTAATCTATCTAATCTATCTAATCTATCTAATCTATCTAATCTATCTAATCTATCTAATCTATCTATCCTATCTACCTATCTATCTACCTATCTATCTATCTATCTACCTATCTATCTATCTACCTATCTATCTATCTATCGATCGATCTATCGATCTATCTATCTATCTATCGATCTATCTATCGATCTATCGATCTTATCTTATCTTATCCTATCTTATCCTATCCTATCTTATCCTATCTATCTATCTATCTACCTATCTATCTAATCTATCTATGTATGAATCTATCTATCTACGTCGCCAACTGCTTAGGCGAAGATGCTAAAGGATCTTTCTTATTCACCTTTTAAATCTTTTAGCATGGTACAATGTTGACCATGACATGAGCCATGGGATCTAGCCCAGTGACGAGCACATCCTGAGGTTCAAGAAAGTTTCAGACTTCGAACGCAGCCTCTCCTCCCAGAGCAGTTGTAGCTCCCTTCTAGCTGAGCTGAAGAAGAATGACCAGCCGCGCACAGGGAAGAAGGAGCCTAATCTCACCATGGAATGGGGAGATTTCCTGGCATTGGAGATGGACCAGTCATGGAATGATGGTAAACACATGTAACAAGCCAAGTTCCGGAGCTGCGACTTCGGAAACTTGATGAACGTGATCATGTCAATTTCCATACGTATGTTCCAAACTCCCATGTTTTTGTGATACCTTTTGGAGCTAGACTTCCAAATTCATGTTTAAGGATTGTGGATAATTTTTAATAAATTGGATTCTACTGGCTGATTCGGTACAGTATGATTCATGATTGATTAAAGTCCCAATGTATCAACCAAGAAGAAGGGGCCGCCAAAAGGCGTTCGGTAGTTCAACTTTGAGTGAGGTCCTGAATTCATTGCTCTTAGAGTCTAAGATGAGGCTTACGAACAACAACTGACCAAGAACATGTGGGCGATAACCTACTCAGAATCCTTCTAGAGAAAGGAAGGTTGCCACGGACGATCTACATTCTTTGATATATGCAGGCGACATGCTGCTTACCCTCTGGTAACTTGGAATGCTCAAACACAGTGGCAGTGAAGGACGGATAAGCCACTAATGGGCGCCGAAAAACTCCCTAACGTGCCTTCTGAGTCCCAGATAGAACAAGGATCTGGAACGCTGAAAACGACCAATCTCTTCTCTCACTTGCTTCTCCTTCTGAAACTTTTCCAAAACAAAGGACTTGGAACGCTCAAGCACAGTGGCAGTGAAGGACGGACAAGCCACTAAAGGGCGCCGAAAAACTCCCTAACGCGCCTTCTGAATCCCAGAGAGAACAAGGACCTGGAACGCTGAATGAAAACGATCAATCTCTTCTCTCACTTGCTTCTCCTTCTGACATCTTTTCCAAAACAAAGGACTTGGAACGCTCAAGCACAGTGGCAGTGAAGGACGGACAAGCCACTAAAGGGCGCCGAAAAACTCCCTAACGCGCCTTCTGAATCCCAGAGAGAACAAAGATCTGGAACGCTGAAAACTGTCAGCCGGCCTTGGGATCATGAAGCGTCACTGGATGTCACTGGCATTCGGTGCTTTCCGCAGGACCAGGTGAAAGCGCAGGACCAGTTGAAAGCGAAGCGCCGCAATGCCGCAATCGATTTCATTTTCTGCGGCGCCTACCTGGAGGCCAGAGCAACATGACCAGCAAGACTAAACACCATGCGGCTTTAAGTGACACGTGCTGCAGACATTGCATGACAGTGCTAGGTGCTGAGGCTTGCCCATGTTTCCCGTGGCAGGAGCCTTTGGAGCTTTCTCATCAACTGGGCCGCAGTGTGTTCGGCGAGGTCTACCTAGCCCGCAGCCGCCTAGATGCAAGCAGCACTTGGCAGTGCCTACTCATCTAGTGCTGTGTGTCAAGTGTGCTCTCCATGGCGGTGAGCTTTCTCAGGATTTGGGCAACCTGTGGCAGTGAAGCTGCCACGCTTTGGAGGGCCAATGGATCCGGAACCCATCCTTGCACTGGAATTCAAGAGGGCCTGCTCCCTTAGTGCTTTGGCTTACGTATCTTAAGTGACATGGGATGACACACCCGACGAGACGGATGAAGCATCACCAGGGTCGAGGTGAAGCAGGTGCAAGCAAAGGTGAGACATGCGCGAGCAACAGGTATGCCTCAGTGATATGATATGCGATAATGATTTGAGACTTGCACTTGTCGCCCTTGATTCTTATGTCTTTGCAGTGCATGTTCGCAAAAAGGCATTGCTGTAAGATGCCGTGCTGCACACCCGAAGGACAAGTTGTTTACACTGGATCAGGTCCGGTCTCTGCTCAGGTCACCCCAATCTGGTCCGGCCATTGGAGCGCATTGGCGCCGCAACCGTTTGGCAGCTTGTTTCCGGTGCTCCATGGAAGATAGCTGTTTCTACCTTGGGGCTCAGCGGTCGCACTGAGGTGCGGGTAGTGTGCAATTGTGAACCTTTTGGCTGTGAAAGTGTCTGTACGGAAGATGTAAAACTTGTACATTCCGCAGGGGGCACGGAAGGCCCATAGAGCTGTTCCCCATAAAACTCTCTATGACTCTATGGTTTCCTTGGGATATCATGGCTGATCATCGTGACGTACCTGCATCCAAACCACCACTTGGTTTTCCCTCTTATTGAATAGGTGTGGCGTGCTTTCTCATTTTCAACACTTTGCACATCTCAGACTGGCCATCACTTCGGAGTCGCTCATAAAGCTGAAACAGGATCCCATATCGTGTCACAGGGGCACCCAACAAAGGCAATTTGTACTAGCACGGCTGCTGTAATCTGATTTGTTTTTGCGCGATTTCTTTCTGGCCAATCATTGCCAACCATTATGCGGGTGTGCGGTTTGTAATGGTTTTGGTGTGGGTGCGGGTGTGCAGGGGAACATCTCAACAGGTTCAAAAATTGCACACAATTGGCCACGGTACGCGCGGCACAAACATGTTATCCAAAGATGGTGCTGTGAGTGCCACGCATGGCGCACAAAAGTCAATCAAAGCAAGCAGCTGCTTTGTGCATAAATTATTCCATACACTTTACATCTTCACACCTTACGCCTTCACACCTTACGTCTTCACACCTTACATCTTCACACCTTACGTCTTCACACCTTACATCTTAACACCTTAGGTCTTCACACCATTTCACACCTTTCGTCTTCACACCTTACACTTTCACACCTTACGTCTTCACACCTTTGGTCTCCACACCTTACATTTTCACACCTTACATCTTCACAGCTTACATCTTCACACCTTACGTCTTCACTCTATTTCACACCTTGCGTCTTCACACCTTACACTTTCACACCTTACGTCTTCACACCTTTGGTCTCCACACCTTACATCTTCACACCTTACGTCTTCACACCTTACGTCTTCACACCCTACATCTTCACACCTTACGTCTTCATACCTTAAGTCTTCACACCTTACATCTTCACACCTCACATCCTCACATCTGACATCTTCACACCTGACGTCGTCACACCTTTCATCTTCACACCTTAAGTCTTCACACCTTACGTCTTCACACCTCACATCTTTACAGCGTACGTCTTCACACCTTACGTCTTCACACCTTACATCTTCACACCTTGCATCTTCACACCTTACGTCTTCACACCTCACACCTTACGTCTTCACACCTTTCATCTTCACACCTTTCCTCTTCACACCTTACGTCTTCACACCTTACATCTTCACACCTTTCGTTTTCACACCTTACGTCTTCACACCTTACGCCTTCACACCTTACGTCTTCACACTTTACGCCTTCACGCCTTCATACCTTAAGTCTTCCCACCTTTCGTCTTCACACCTTACATCTTCACACCTTACGTCTTCATAGCTTACGTCTATACACCTTTCATCATCACACCTTTCATCTTCACAACTTACGTCTTCACACCTTACGTCTTCACACCTTACATCTTCACAGCTTACGTCTTCACAGCTTACATCTTCACACCTTACATCTTCACACCTTACATCTTCACACCTTACATCTTCACACCTCACTCCTTCAGACCTTACATGTTCACACCTTACATCTTCACACCTTACTTCTTAAAGCTTTTGTCTTTACTGCTTACATCTTCACACCTTTCCCCTTTCGCACCTTATGTCTTCTCACCTTGCATCGTCTCTCTCTCTCTCCCTCTCTGTGTCTCTTTTTCTGTTTCTTCCTTAAATCGCAGGCAGTGGCAGTGGCAACGGGATTCCACGACATGCAGCCCTCTCGCACGAAATAGGGGTCACGTGTGAGAAAACTGACGGAAAATTACGAGTTTGAAACGTCCGATGCAACTCTTTCGCACGAAATGCGGGTCGAGCGTCAAAACGCTTACGGATAATTGCGATTTTCGCGCGTCCGATGCATTTTTTCAGGCGAAATCACTTTATTGTGTCCGACGCCTCTCTTTCGCGCGAAGGGTGGTTCTGTGCAAAAGCGTGCGCAGGTGTGTTTGTGTGAGTGCCCGCGTGTGTGGGAAGGTGTCTGAGTAAAAGCGTGTGTGTGTGTGGAACATCTGAATAGATGCAAAACTTCTACCTGTTGTTTTCGCTGAGCACCGGTCTTATAGGTTTCACAATTTCAAATTTCAATTCTTGTGGTCACTTTATTTCTTTGATCCCTGGTATCGTTTCAAATTGTCATTTATTGCACGGGGCTGCAGGGAATGTCATAGTTCTGCAGCCGACGAAGACGGCTATGACATTCTGTGATATCGATCTGGACCGCTGGATCGACGTACCTGCTTCATGTTCGGACATGGGATGTGGCCAACCCAAGAACCACCATGCCGTCTCCAAACAATTTGTTTCCAATTTTCTCGATTTGCACGGTTTTCGCACTCTGTCACACTTGTCATCTTGCATAGGCTATGGCGATGGTACCTTTTCGATTTTTCTCGGGTCAGTTCACCGACCCATTCCTGTCAGGTGTAATTGGAGTGTTTTTGCACGTAAGATACATTCCACATCAGAATTCGCAAAGATTGTTCTGAGCAAGTGTGTGGATGTGTGTGTGAACCATCTGAAGCGAGGTAAAACTTCTAAGTCTGCAGGGGGCAGGAGCATCATGGTAAGTCTCCTACCAACCAAGACACTTACCATCGACTGTGATACCGGACTTGGCCAGTCTGGCGTACCTGCGTAGTTGTGATTAATTACCTGTTGTTCAGGGTTTGCTTCCGATCTATTTCCTTTTTTGGTGGCAACCGGCTAAGCCCAGAACCGGAACATCGTTTCCTCATTTCCGGCACTGTTGTCGCAATCTGTTTTTTTTGGAAAGGGCAAGGGTCAGCTTCCAATTAAAATACTTTCTGCACTGGCCGTGGTGATGATAGCTTCTTGAACCCTGTTCAGGTCCTCTCACGGAACACTTCTCGTCAGGCTTAATTGGATTGTTTTCGCACGTAAGATGCATTCCACACCAGAATTCGCAATGACAGTTCTGAGATGTCCTGAGCAAGTCTGTGCGCACACGCCCCTATAGATATAAAATATGTCTTCGTCATTCTTTTACATGCTTCTCCTTTTGGAGAAATGGATCTTCGACCCTGATGGCTTCCTGATTCACGTCGCCTTGGTACTTTGACACTGGGCTGCATGTCACTGAAGCAGGGACACACGGCATCCTTGACCTACTGTGCGCAACAAAGCTATGGTCCCGGATGGGATATCAGGAATGATCACCCTGACGTGCCCACGGATTGTAAAATTGCTGACCAAGCTGTTACGCTGCCTTGTTTCCCAGTCAGTAATTGTCCGACATCTCAGCATCTTCTCAGCATTACGATAATTTCAGCAGTTTCTACTTGGCCTTAGTTTTCCACACCGGAAGGATGATGTTCCAACGATACAAACAAACTGCAAAGTGGTAGGGAACAGTTCGGCGCAACACATGGTGCAGTCTGCGTTCAGTCTCTCAGCTGTTTTCACAGTGATCGCTCCAGTGTCAGTCTGGTCTCAGTACTTGAGCCAGCAGAGCGGCGAGTGACGCAGTGCATCTTAAAACAAACATACCCGGCTGCCAATTTGATGTTTGGATGGAGAAAGGTCACACCGACCTTTCATGCAAAGTGTATAGTTTCGCCTCATTCTTGAAAGTGTGTGTGAAGGTGTCTGTGTGCAAAAGCATCTCTGCGCAAGGTATGTGAAGGCCCATCCGTGTTTGTCAGAAGGAATGTCTCTGTGTAAATCCGTGTGTAGAGGGTGGTTGCGTGCAAAAGTGCGCATATGTGTATGCGGTGTGGTATAATTATTTGACCGGTATTTGTTTCAGTAAACCCGGCAGACGCAGGTCCTGCCCCGAAAGGCGCTTTCAAATTCTTGTAGTAACATTTTTTACATTCTGCAAGTTGATGTCCTGCCCCCAAAGGGGTTTCAAACGGATGTCTAAGCAGTGTTACCTGTTACCTTATTTTTCCAATAACACCTGCAGATATAGGTACCCCCCCAAAAAGGGTTTTCAAACGCGTGTTCATGCAGTTTCACTTAGGTTTTCCCAATGCAATCTACAAACTTAGGTTCTGTCCCCACCAATTGGTTTTCAGATGACTGCTTATTATATAGTTTCAGTTTTAGTTTTAGCTTATTTCCCTCGGTTTTGCTCCAAAGAGGGCCTTCAATTTCTTCAATTTTATGTTTGCCCGCGCCAGAAAGCATGCAACACTCCTCCATGCCTCGTATCGTCACATCCTCACATGGTCACAACTTCTCATCCACGTATATTGTGCGTACGGATCGCACAACCCTACATCTATGCATCTTACATCTGAGGCTTTTCACACGCAGGTATACTAACATGAACATCGCATATACCCCTCGGTTCCACACATCTCACATCTGCGCGTCTCACATTTGTTCACATAATAATTTCATATAATTTCTTGGTTTCTTAAACTCCTTTCTCACCCTCGCTTTCCATTTCACTCACCCCCTCACAGCTGTAATTTTGCACGCCTTGCACTCTCGGGCCATCCATCTTGAGACAAGCCTTCCTGGGGAATGCCGGTCAGGTGGCAAAGCAGGTCCTGGACGTCACCCAGTACTGCATCGCAAAGCAGCATGTGCTTTGGGACATACACGAAGGGGATGTGGTTGTAGAACACGGGCCGGGGCTGGAGCGGCCAAAGCTGCTTTTGCTTGACGTGTTCATGGCTCCGGATCCGATACTTGGAAAGAGACTGAGAAATCTTTCAAGTCACGTCAGTTTTGGGCTTGCCATGAGAAACCTTGGCGTAAACCTTGCGTTTCCTGAGGGTATGTGGCGTAAGCAGTGAAAAATCGTAGGCTTGTTTGACCCCTTATGACTTGTGTGCCTTGAACGAATCCAAGGCAAGAAGACTTACAAAGACGAAGTCTTGTGTAAGCTGACACTGTGGCGCTGCGCTGGTCATTGCCAGACTTGCATCCACGGTTTTTAACATTTTGACTTCCAAATGTGCTTCGCGCCACAACGGCGTGCACTTTTTCGAGATCTGAACTTCCAAAAGTGGTCCGACACTGAGGTGTTTTGCACATTTTGACTTCCAAATGTGCTTCGCGCCACAACGGCGTGCACTTTTTCGACATCTCAACGTCCAAAAGTTGTCCGACGCTGAGGTGTTTTGTACATTTTGACTTGGAAATGTGCTTCGCGCCACAACGGCGTGCACTTTTTCGACATCACAACTGCCAAAAGTCGTCCGACGCTGAGGTGTTTTGTACATTTTGACTTGGAAATGTGCTTCGCGCATCTTCGCGCCACAACGGCGTGCAATTTTTCATCTCTCATCTGGCCAGCTGGCTTCGCACCCGCCGCTTTAGCGAGCCTACTTTTCGACCCTCCGGAGCCCCAAATCATTGGGAAAACGCAGTGTTTCGCGACTTTCCTACCATTTCACGCATCTTCATCTTCTTTCTTCTTATGCTCTTTCTCTTCTACTCTTCTTTCTTCTAATCTTTCTCTTCTCTCTGCCTCTTCCCTGCTCTGCTTTTCATCTGTCCATCTTGTCGGAAGTTTGACTTCTAAACTTCCTTCGGCAAATATGTGTGTATATATATATATATACATACATATATATATACATATACATATTTATTTACATTTTCTCAACAACATACCGTATGGAGGACTTCTGGCTTTGGATTTTCCTTTCGACAGCTTTGATCGATGACATCACCAGGAGGAGTTGGTCTCGCGCGTGGCCGAGGGACGCGTCTTGGGCGCCCTGCCCAGCTGCCCCAAGTGTCAGAATGGACAGGCGCTTTCCAGCACTGTCCAATTGAAGTGGTGAGAATGATTATAATAATGGTCAATGGGGAATAATGTGAAATAAACAGTGGTTATAATGGTGGCTGTAATAGTGGTTAATGGGAATAGTGGTATTAATAGTGGGATAATAGTGGGATAATGAATCGGAATAATGGATAATGCTGGGATAATAGTGGTTCATTGGGAATACTGGGAAAATGATGGGGATAATATGAAATATTTTGGTGAAAATAATTGGGATAATTACAAGAGTGGTGACTAGCATATCTTCCAACCATGGGGATACTATTGGTGAATAAATGTGAGTAATGTGAATAATTAAGAAATTAAATATTGTTGAGGAATAATTACACCATAGTGCAACCAATAGTGATTTAATTCAAGGCATGGCCCTTGGTTATGGGGAGCTAATCCCATCTCAATACTCGTTGTTTTTTTCACATACAATCTCAATCCCAATTCGTATAACTTCTTGTAATTACTAACGAACTATTGATTTTTTTTAAATGGTTCTGGTGAAATTAGCTTGTTTGTGTGTTTATCATCAACCATTTTCGATAGATGTTATGTTTGAAAGATATGTAAAGCATCAGACGGGATGTCAATGGTATGACATCAACAATCACCAACAGCCACCAGCAATAATCCTTTTTGACCTTGAGTAACAATAGTGGAACCATGAAAGGGGTGGCTTCAAATATGGTATTAGATGCTTTGTGAAGAATGTAGATTGTTAGTCTTAACCATGAACATTGGATAGGGCTTACACTCAAGAATAACCAGCCAACCGACCTTGACTGGTTGGAGGTTGCAAGCAAGTGTCGTTTTTCGACCTTTCCTGAATAACAGTACGAACTGACGGACGTTTTTTTTGTGGTTGCAACCACCAGCTAGATAAATCTGGATGATTTAACGCGCTCAAACCAACCTCCCTTTGTGATATATTTTGTGTAGAACCTTGAAACACGGACGTATCGTCTAAGATAACTAGATGTGATATTAAAGTCGACGATGCATGAACGTGTGCATGAACGTTAGTACCCCACCTCGCCCCACCCCACCCCACCCACCCCCAACGTAGACCTGACGTATCGTCTAAGACTAAGATAGATAGATGTGATGTTAAACTTGGTGATGTATGAACATGTACATGAACGTTAATACTACAAGGACAGATGCCTGCTCGCCACGCGCGCCACTAAGAGCTTGTCGTAAGACTTTGATGTGTTTGCTGTATGAGAGGCACTTGCCTTCCAAGTCCGCTGGACCGAGGTCTTCGTTCTGGAACGCTTTGGAGGCCACTTTGAGGCGACGGTATGTTGCGCCACGCAAAGTAAGCTATCACTGGACCGAGCATCGCCGCAGGCGTGCGACCTCGATTTCAACTACGTTGGGGAGGACCCTTCGCATCATGGGGACAATGTGGTATACATTTGTCGAAGCCTCAGGCTCACGCCGTTTAGACTCCAACATAGCCGGCCCGCTGCAGACCCAGGCCTTCGCTGCGCGTACTCGCGCAACTACCGCATCACGTTTGCCCCGGAAGAGCTGTGGCGATCTCAGGTGTAAAATCTGGTCTTCAGTGGCAGATCTTCTGATATTCAAGGTCCAAGTCAAATGCGGTCGCCGCGTGGCCTGAGGACGGACGCAGAGTCGGAATCGGAGATCTCCGCCGATGACGATCAGTCGACGGAGGCGGGTGGCATTAGTACACCAGCTTCTCATGTTGGGATTCCTACAAGCAATCGTGTTGCATTAGGTGCCTGGCACAGCGATCCCATCCGACATGGAAGATGACTTTTCGGATGGGGAGGCACGGGGCAACAGATAGTAGCTCTTCCTCTGTGCCCACATCGCTACGATGCAGGTGTGGCCCCACCCCAACGGGTGGATCTACGCC
>Ga0126342_10023068_pt1 | contig 10220 bp, 8 predicted proteins | sample Cyp1metagenome_FD_92528 | JGI IMG/M metagenome (GOLD analysis project Ga0126342, IMG submission 92528) | Coral microbial communities from Lord Howe Island, Old Settlement Bay, Australia - Cyphastrea 1 metagenome | ecosystem: Host-associated > Invertebrates > Cnidaria > Coral ... | reverse complement strand
GTTAAGCCTATTGCCGGAAGACAAGTAACTGATACAAGTCTACAATTGCAAATGACATCAAGGGTGCTAGAGGAAAGCTCACATGAGAAATATACACTGTACCATGCGAGTATTTTCAACTTAATATAATACCACTAATAGTGAATGCAGCAGGTAATACCATACTGTTGTAAATAGGGCGTCACCTTTGCTAATACCACACAAGTATGAATGACTGGTGCTGCAGGTTTAGGAGTGCATAAACCAATAAGATCATCAAGAACCAATAAGTATTGCAATCCCTTCGTTTCGGGAACTGTCTTGCCGTGACCACCAGGGGACGACCAGAAGATGGCTGGCCATGGCCATGACCCAAGGGAGGTGCCTTGCAGCCTTCGCTATTGAAGACTGCCAAGCGTGCCAAGTCTCCGTGGCAAATGATTTACAGTATCTCTTCAAAGTTAGAACAAAAATGCGAAGGGATTGAAGACCGCAAGCAATCTGACATCTAAGACAAATCGCGCATGAACAGCACCCAGAAAACTTAATCCTGATGTTGGGCGATCATTGCAAGTACCCCAGCTATGACTATGCTCAATTGGATAAGAACAATGCCTGATCTTCCGACCCTATGTTCGGAGTTTCCACCTGAAAGTGCGCACGTTTTTACATTCGCCGTCATTCGCCAATCCATCCAAAAATATCCAGAAAAAGTCACATCAAAAAATCAGCCCCTCTGTCAGTGATGCCATGAACTGGTTGGTCAGACGTTGATGCATACAGGTCCCGAATCCATCCTTTTATCCTTCGTTTCTAGCCAAACAGTTGGCCCAAACCGGCACCATTCACCCAGATATACCCAGATTTACCGGACTGGTACCCTTGCAACCACTAAATTTGAATATAATATAATATAATTATAATATAATTATAGTATATTATAGTATATTAATATAATTATAATATAATTATAATATATTAATATATAACTATAATATATATAATTATAATATAATTATATATAATATAAGCTTGCTGAGCGCCCAGCACGTACTTCTGGACTTCCCGCTGGTCCTGTTTCAACGGATTTGGATTAGAACCAGAGGGTTCTCACCATGGCATATCCCTAGAATTCCACCAACCATTGGTTCACCAAGACTCTGGGAATTAATAGGTTGGTTGAAGGGAAAATCATGGAAAATCTACGGGAAACCATATTCTTCTCTTACTATGAAATAGGATACCCTCTGGTAATTTAACATAGCTATTGAAAATCACTATTTTTAATGGGAAAATCCACTATTTCTATGGTCATTTTCAATAGCTACGTTAAATTACCAGAGGGTAACCTAGGGGGTTCCTGCAAACTTTCCCCTACAACACCCCCCAGCAAAAAAAAAAAAAAAGCAAAAACGTGACCTCCGAGATGCCAAGCGCCGCTCATGCCTGCCAAACTGACTGCAACGGCGCGGCTTAAGCACTGCGAACAAAAATTGTTTTAACATGTGTTGGAATTAAATTCCGAGTCAACAATGGTGTTTTCAACATGTCAATCTCGGATTTGATGAAAAAGAACTTCAGTCCGGTGCTACCAATTCCCAACCGCTTGTAAAATCTGGTAATTCAAGCTGCAATTATTGGAATTTGCCCCATTCAAATGAACTGCACAGGTCAGGTCATTGTCTAATTGAGACACTAGATTTTTCGGAGCTTTACATGGATTCTCCGTTGCTATGTTAGCCGACCGCAGCCGAGAGATTATTCACAACCTGTAGTCCCAAACAAGTCCGCCAACGTTTAATCACAAACTGAACTATGCCCATACTGAGGCCGTAGAATTTGTGTTATCTTGCCGTCAAAGTCACCATGTCATACCATGTCCGAATGCTAGCAACTGCCACCAAAGCGGCACATGCCGAAGGCAAAGGAACATGTCACTTCGGATGTTTTTTTCGGTCATGATGAGGCGCAAAGAAGCGGTCATGGTTCCAATGCTCAAAACTCAGAACTACAAACATCCGGTGTGCAAGTAACTAGCAGCCTTCACACTTTAGGCATGGGGCTCTCCCGCCCAAGCCTTCTCAACTACAATCAGCCACCACTGCACTAGAGTACAAGACTTTGGGTGAGCATGATGACAGGAAGGCTCATCCAGCCCTTCCAAACTCACTCATCTCACTATTATATACATCTGAGCCTCTTCGCTGAGCACATCAGTAGGCAAGTTGAATCTCCTCACATCTTGGGCATAGCACCGCCAGGCATGCCGGGCATAGTAGGCATTCCACCCTTCGCAGCTGCTCCTGCCATCATCGGCGGCATCCCCGGCATTCCCATGCCAGGTGCCGTTGGTGGCATGCCGGGCATCCCTGGCATCCCTGGCATCCCTGACATCTTGGGATATCCTCCTGGCATCGGTGGCATGCCTGGCATGCCCGGCATCCCCGCCGCCTTCCCCGGGAGGCCGACTGCACCTGGTGCACCCGGTGCACCCGGTGCACCTGGCACCTGCAGCCCTGGCAGGGTCGGCAAAGGCCCCAAACCTGGCATGGCTGGCAGCCCTGGTACACCTGGCATGCCCAGCTTGGGCGCAGCTGACATTCCTGGCATCCCTGGCAGGCTGGGCAACTTGGGCAACTCAGGCAGCGCTGGCACACCAGGCAACGCGGCGGCTGGCTTTGCTGCAGGGGCTCCGGCACCTGCAGCGGCTGGGGCACCCATAGAGGGTTGGCTTTGGGCAGCTGGCGCTGCAGCTGCGTCGGGCTTCTTCTCGGCTGGGGGAGCCTTGGGGCGCTTGGGCATCACTGTGTGATCTCGGCGGAACTTGCTGCCGGCGCGTTTGCGCTGACTCAGGGTCAAGGTCACACCATTTTCAAGATTGTAGAAGCCAAAGGTGAACCTCTCCTTGAGATATCCTGCAGGATCAGAATGCCTCGGCGTGAAGGCCAATTTCTGGCCTAAGACTTATTAGTTCTGATGGATTGACTGGTACCTTAGTCTTTCCCATGCGCTCCACTGCGACAGGCCTGTAAATGACCACTACAAACATCTATCTAATCCATTCCTTCTCGATGTCGCTTGCAAACCTGCTTCCGCCGCCACCCCTTTCTGTGTTCAATCCATGTCATGTAATTTCACTAGATTGCAGCTGCATTCCAATCTTACATCTCGATCACTTTGCTTTGCACTCATCCGATTCTTGGTTGAACTGTGTTGAATAAATCACCCCATGCACCCAACCAGGTTCTTCTCCACATTTTTGTTGGACTTCACATGAACAACATGTGTTTGCGGATCAGCATCAAATCTTATGTTTTTTTCCGTGTAGACCCACAAAAGCACGAAACAATGGAGGTTTCCTCCATAGGGGTGCCCCAAAGTCATCTTTTTCAATGGGATTTTCCATTATAAACCATCCATTTTGGGGTACCAACATTTATGGAAACCCCCAAATAGATCATAAAAATCGTCGGGCAGCATATTCCTGCATCCCAAACATGCGCCTATCAACCTTCCATTCACCAGTTGGTTTGATTTTCGATGATAAACTGAATTTATTCAACTGGTGAATGGTTTGATTACTGCGCAACCTTCCATTCTTGATGCTTAACACCCAATAATCTTTGACACACTTGAATCATCGTTTTTCGCTGATGAATTCATCTCTTGCTGCCTAAAATTCCATTGAACACATGTTTTCAAACAGCATTCTTGATTCAAACTTCCATTCCCAATCTTTTGAACTCCAGGATTCCCCAATTTTCCCGAAAAAAAACAGCTGTTTCCCAGCCATTTCTCCAAGCTGCAGCTTCATGCGATTCGCCGGGATGGAACGCACCCCCATGGCCACCAACTTGGCCTTGACCGCCGCGCAGGTCTCGGTCAAGGGCAGCTCCACGGTGACCGATGTCATGCCCAGCTCGCCCTCGACCACGGAGACGTCCACGATGATTTTGATGGGCGAATCACCTGAGGCCAAAGGCGTTCTGAAAAAAAAAAGTTGGTTGAGGATGATGATAATGATGATAAGAGGAGTAACAACCATCAGAAATCATGAGATATGATAAATTCATATTATTATAATATATTGTGTGTGTATGTGTATGGATATGACCCATGGTATATTTACAAACGTTTGGGTCAGTTTGGGGTAAATGTTGGTCCGAAATGTCAGGAAAACTCAAAATCCAGTGTTGTTGATGATCATCTTTGCCATGTCGAATGGCCATAGAAATGGCAATGATATTCCGTACAAGCAATTCTGTTGAATTCGATGTTGCCAGTACTGGCTGTGGGTAGGAACTGGATGTGAGTGAGGTATAGTCCAACTAACTATATCAACTGGTTTGGAGAAATCACCTGATGTAATATGTTCCCAATGTTTTCATATATGTTTTCCCAATGGCCCAATGTTTTCAATCACCTGATGGGAAATCACTGATGTTTCCTGGAAAGGTCATTGAGGCATGGGAATCTTCGGGATGATTTATCCAACAAGGCCCATTCAACAAATGAGGAACTGGAGATATACCATCATCATGGTACGAAATACCTGGAAATCTCAACAAACATAGCACCAAAAAAAAACCACATCCAGCCACCACATCCAATATCATCCAATTCTACCAAAAGGCGGCCTCCTCATGTTATTTGCCTACGGACATCTATACATCACTATATATCCAGAACCATAAATTCCACTATCATCCAACATCATCCAGTTCTACCAAAATGATGCCCAGAAATTTCCAGAAAATATCAACGAAACATAGCAACTCCAACCCCCCAAACCCTCAGTTCTGCCAATTTGGCACCTTTCTCATCCAACCAATCCTGTTCCGACTTCAGCTCCACCAACTTCTGCTTGGGCGTGGCCATGGCCACCAAAGCGGTGCGCCAGGGGTCGATGGCGCCCAAGCCTCTGGCGTCTAAGCAGCCCGTCTTCGCCTGAGGCAGCGGACGGTTTCCTGGGATTTCATGGTGAGCTCATGAGATTTCATGGGGATGTAACCAATGTAACCATTCAAAAACTGGGGATTTCAGCCCAACTACGGCCAAATATGCTTCGTTTTCGTGGAAAGTGGATGATGGTGCCATGAAAACTTAGTATTTTTATGATCAATGGAGTGGATTTAAGGGAAAGTCTGCAGGAAAGGACGGCTTCCAGATAATCCCACACAAGTACTGTAAGAACTAATATTAAATTGATCAAATGATGCCCCCACATCCCATACTAAACCAGGGTTCTCCGGTGGTTGAATCTTTTGGGATGCGATTGCTTCGACCATACCTGATGACCTGATCTACCAATATTCACCATGTGTTTTGTTCTTGTTTTTAGCCAAAAGAACAAGTGCGAAGCTGAACAACAAAACTCAAAATTCCAAGGTCACATGCAGCACCGCAAGGCTGAGCCTGCAACAACTAACGCCAAAATGTTTCACCCAAAACTCCATGGGAATTGGGTTGACCTCAACCCACTGGATCCATCTGGCCTTGTCGCACGTGGCAATCAGAAAGCCGCTCTTCGAACGGGCATTCGCTACATAGATGCGCTCCGTTTCCTGACCAACCACAACTGTTCGATGCTGGTCCATTGCCATAATCATCCGCCCAGGGTGGACGTTGGGATGTTTGATGTATGGGCATCAGGAAGGGCATGGTATGGAGTCAGGAACCAGTGCCTGCTTGACACAGCCGTCAAATGTACGAGCATGATCTATGATGATCCGTAAAGTAGGAGGGAAAAAAACTGTGTTGATAAAGAACTCTGGTTACATAAAGTCAGTGGTCATTGTACTCATTAAATCAGCTACTGGATCTTGTTATATAAATCTACTACTGTGTTGATAAAGGGTTACACCACATTCCACCTAGTCTTTTAACTTTAAAGAACTCTGGTCGCTAGCCACCGCCGCCCAGATTTACTGGTAAATCCATAGCATGCCCGCGAGATTTTCCCTTGAACCAAGCTAGTGATGTACCCACTGGCAATCAAACATGGCTTGCTGGAACCTCCCCATCTAGTTCGATGTTTTTCCCATTCAAACCTCCATTTGGTTCAGAGATTTCTCTTTGCCTGCCATGTTTGATGACACCGCAGAGTAAATCAATCCATGGATAGAGTATGACCAAGTTATATATCTCAAGTTATATGTCTAAAGTTATATTTAATTCATTATCCCCATTTCCAAATGTTCTTTCTGCACATCCGGCCAGTGATATCTGACTCGCGGCCATGTGGTTCAGCACTCGCGACTGCAAGTTCTCATTCAACGACGCGAAGACCGTGATGGCGCGCAGGTCCAGGTCGCCCTCTTTCAACAAGCCTTCCTGGTGCACAGAACTGCAATGGTCGATTTGGAAAGGGTCACCACACATAAATTTGGGTGAATCAAAAGATATATGGATATGCAAATGATATGCATATAGTGTGCGTATACTATATGATGTTATAAAAATATGTATAGTAATAGTAATATAATACCATCATATAATATATAAATTGATATGCATCAATATACATGTTCACATCCAATATTTATTTATATCAAATATATAAACATCTCAAGGGGTAGCTGGCAGTTGGGCTCCTCGAAGAGCTTCTCCAATCGCTCTCTGATGTCTGCCGGAAGCTGCTTGATGGCCACGGCCACAATCTCCTGTTCACCTGGGTGGTGCAGCACAGGGCTCCCAAAAACCATGGGGGAAAACAGGGCGGGAAAGAACAACGGTTGCAATGGGGGAAAAAATGGGGAAAACAATGGTTGTTCACTACTGTGGTATTCTTGGGTTGATTGATTGTGACCTATTCGCATAATTTTACATACGAGTACATAATTACATATAATTATATAATATTATATACATGTTCTGGGGGCTAGAACCTCATGTCTGACGGCTACAGCATGCTACAGCCCACTGAAGCATCACATCTTAGAAATCGCCAAACATATATTCTTTGTTGGGCATCCAACTTTTACCCATCTTTTACCATGTGTTGTCCTTCTGTTTGGGGGGCGCTAGGAAAAGCCGCCCATTCTCAGCCGCAGCCAGGGCACTGTTTCCGGCCTTGGCCGCGGAGGCCACATCTTTCGGCTCGCGTGAGCGCGAGCGACTGCGATCTCCCATGGTGGCAGCGTCTGAGCTTCACCGGACCACGGCGTTGGAACCAAGGACGGCTACGGCGACGAAACCGGGGCAACCGGAAGCACTGCGGGTGAACTTCTCATGTGATGGATTCTTGAAGATCGTTAAGTACCTTTTATCGAGATTTATTGAGTAACCAGTACCTTTCATCAACTAATATGTGGGGTATGAACACCTCATTGTCTGGAGGGATGTATCAAAGTCTTTTCTTGGGGGTTGAGGAAACATAATCAACATATTTCAAAATGATGACTTACGAGCAACTATATAGTTGTATATAAATTCAAAGATCTTCTAAGGCTCTAAGGGTAACCTAGAACTAGCCAGAAGGATTATATATACCCTCTGGTAATTTAACATAGCTATGGAAAATCACCATGTTTAATGGGTAAATCCACTATAAATGGCCATTTTCAATGGCTATGCTAAATTACCAGAGGGTATATATTAAAGCAAAAAAAGGTTTGCATCTGTGGTTTCTTGGCATTCCTTAGGCTTAAAAACTGTCCCACAGCCATTCGCAGGAGTTCCTCCGCCATTTCTCCACCCCGCTGCACAAACCTCTGTAGAGCTACTGTTCTGAACTGTTGGGGCCGTCACGACATGTCAAGAGCAAAAGGGTGTTTTCCTGAGATTCCCTTGGAGATTACCAATTACATTACAATATGTCGTTTAAGCAGAAAGAGTCAGAAAGGTTGGCACTTTGTGGATGATAAGCAATCATTTCTGGGGTTTCGTGGTGAGAATATTTTAGCTACAATTTCCCCCTGTTGGATACATGTTGTCACCCTCTCAGCTGTCCACAAAAGGTTATCTTTCAACTTTCGACACAGTCTTGGTGGCAGTGAAAGCCCGAACAGGCTGCTCGGCGAGAGAGGGTGTCGGGAAAATCGCCAATCCGTGGTGTGTTCGGCGCTTCAAAACCCAGTCTTCATCGCCCAACAGCGACTAGGGGTTGGATTCTTGGGTGCCGCATAGGTAATGTAGTCAGTTGTGCCAACTCATTTAGCACTTTCATTCAAATAGAATACGCATCTGTTGATTCACCATACCTTTACACATGATTTAGAAAAACAGCCACAATCATCACAAGTGACGTATAGGGGTGGACGCACATATGACACCGAATCATATCAGATTCGGTCAGGTGATTTCATGTTGTTCTTGGATGTTCCTGGCGATGTTCCCCAAAAACGAATGGCCACCGTGTACCACCTACCACCCATAAATAAATGCATTTGGGTCAACACATGTCAACACCTATGATGCCGTCTGACTGGGGGGCTCGGCATTCATGCGCACAATTACATATCATTACCGGCTTTCAATTGATGTGAAAGCCAAAGGTACCCGGTACCCCTAGTGAACTGACCTACTGTACAAGCATCTTAGAAGTAGCTGATGTTATCGGCACCCAGCAAGAAACAATTTCACAGAACGGCAGGGCCCTTACCTTTGGTAAGGTGCCGTTCTCAGAGGAATCCTTGGGGAAGCTCCTGACGCAGCGGTTGGGTGATGTTGGGTGATACTGAACCCTGACACATGCTAAAGGACGTAATAGAGTAGGCTGCAAGCTCCATTGAACACATTTGCATCTGAAAAACAATGATATTACCCACTGGTAAACTAACATAACTATGGAAAATCACCATTTTTAATAGGTAAATCCACTATAAATGGCCATGTTCAATAGCTATGTTAAATTACCAGAGGGTACTATTACATACTATTACTCTTTTACTCTACAGCAAGTGGTCTCAAAGCGCCGTGGTTGAGGAGCAATGACTGCGAATATCTGCGAATTGTACTGGTCCATGGTGTCTTGTTCGTCTACACGTGGCAAACTATTCCCCATCTAGACAAACATCAATGAAGGGTTTTGCCACTGCTCAACTTATCCAGAATCCGTTCCTAAAGCTGGGAGATGTTTCCGAGCAATATGATCTGTGGTGAGCAGGCATGCTGGTTCAACACACACACACACACATATATATATATATATAATATATATATATATATATCGCAACACATACCTCTAGAACGCAACGTGAACCTGTCGAGCTTCAGCATAAAAATTAAGGTTCGAAGAAAACAATCCAAACATGCCCCTGAAAACATGGAAGGGGTGCCCGAACCCAGGAATTTTGTTCTGGACATGTCCCACTAATGAAGTGCTGCTGAGACAAATAGAGCGCTCAGTCTGAAACCGTTTACTCAGAATGGTCGCCCAATGGGTTCATTTAGCAGTGTTTTTGGTACCGTTTGCCCCAAATATTATTGGATGGATGGGGTGGGAACTCCTCACCATTTCAGTGGTACATGAGTAAGTCTCAAAATCATCAACACTAAGAAAACATGCCAATGGATGGTTCTACATCCCTTCGAAACTTATGTTAAAACCAAAGTACTGAAATTATCTGAAATCATAGTTAAATCAAAATAAATGTACTGAAATCTAATAGTTAAATCAAATAAATGTACTGAAATCATCGTTAAAACAGATAAATGTACTGAAATCATAGTTAAATCAAATAAATATACTGAAATCATAGTTAAATCAAATAAAAATACTGAAATCATAGTTAAATCAAATAAATGTACTGAAATCATCGTTAAAACAGAGAAATGTACTGAAATCATAGTTAAATCAAATAAATATACTGAAATCATAGTTAAATCAAATAAATGTACTGAAATCATAGTTAAATCAAATAAATATACTGAATCATAGTTAAATCAAATAAATGTACTGAAATCATAGTTAAATCAAATAAATGTACTGAAATCATAGTTAAATCAAATAAATGTACTGAAATCATAGTTGAATCAAATAAATATACTGAAATCATAGTTAAATCAAATAAATGTACTGAAATCATAGTTAAATCAAATAAATGTACTGAAATCATAGTTAAATCAAATAATGTACTGAAATCATAGTTAAATCAAATAAATGTACTGAAATCATGGTTAAATCAAATAAATGTACTGAAATCATAGTTAAATCAAATAAATGTACTGAAATCATAGTTAAATCAAATAAATGTACTGAAATCATAGTTAAATCAAATAAATGTACTGAAATCATAGTT
>Ga0126342_10023067_pt1 | contig 10220 bp, 7 predicted proteins | sample Cyp1metagenome_FD_92528 | JGI IMG/M metagenome (GOLD analysis project Ga0126342, IMG submission 92528) | Coral microbial communities from Lord Howe Island, Old Settlement Bay, Australia - Cyphastrea 1 metagenome | ecosystem: Host-associated > Invertebrates > Cnidaria > Coral ... | reverse complement strand
TGGCTACTGGGGCTCTGTGACCATGGGTGGCAAGCAGGAATCCGTGCACTTCTTCCACACCTACAAGCAGAAGGTGGACTATGTCTTTGTGGATCACCCCACCTTCCTCGAGCGTGTGAACGGTCAGACTGGCTCCAAGCTTTACGGTCCCGAGTGGGGCAAGGATTTCGCTGACAACCAGGCCGCTTGTTGAACAATGTTCAACATGCTCACAGACACTCACAATCACACACATTCATGTGATTTCATGTGAGCATGGGTCAAAAACATTCAAACACCAAGCAAGAAATGGTGAATTCAGGTCGGGGCGTGACCCGTGACCCGTGACCCGTGACCCGTGACCAGCTTTTCCCAGGCGCGTTTTGCCTACTTTTGCAAGGCTGCTTTAAAGGCCATCCAGGAGCTACGGAGGGTGGCCCGGAGAGTGCCCGGAGGGGGTTCCCAGGGGTTCCCAGAAAAGTTCTTGGGATATTTGAGGACATAGCTAAATCAAGCTAAATCATGCTAAATCATGCTAAATCATGCTAAATCATTTTTTTAATAAGTAAATCATCATAAATTCACGGTCCATTTTCCACGGCAAATTGTTAAATAACCAGAGGGCTATCATATATAGCCACAAAACAAGGGATTTCACTTGGACAAATTGTGAGTTGGCCGGGAAAAAAGGTTGGATTTTCCTTCAATTTGGGCATGTCATTTCCATGGGGAATGTGACATGTGCATGAATGTGCCAGCTTGCCAAGAGGACAAATGATGAAGCACTGGTCCCCTCAGACAAACCATGACAAACCATGACAAACCCATATGGGTATGGATCAATACCTATTAATACCATTTTTAGGGGAATGAACATCCATTTACCAGCTATTTTGATGTGAACTACAGGGGTACAAGGTTTTGACACACTGCCATATTGAGAATTGATTTCTCAGAGTTCGAGATCACCACCGACATCTCCACCAATACGAATGGGGGATGACAAGGTCGTGCAGGTCGTTCGCCAAGTCTATGAGTTGCTTCACTGGCCAGGGTGGTGGATAGATCGAACTAGTGAACATGGGGGTTATCCTCTGGTAAACGTTTACATAACTATGGAAAATCACAATTTTTATTTTGTAATTCCACTGTAAATGGCCATGTTCAATAGCTTTTTGTATGTTTACCAGAGGGTATAAACCAACAAACATCACTGGGGGCTTACACCACCTTGCAAGACTAATGAAACATGGCAAGTGTCGGAAGATCAAGGACCCAAGCGGCCCAGTATCATGATTATCATGGGTCAGTCTACCCTCTGGTAATTTAACAGTTTGCTATTGAACATGGCCATTTATAGTGGATTTACCCATTGAAAATGGTGATTTCCCATAGTTATGTAAACGTTTACCAGAGGGTAAGACGTGCACCAATTTTTCTTCATGTTTGCCAATCATCCAATCCCTATCTCCTTATTACAGCCCAAACTCAAGCAATGATTACCTGGTGCCTTGGGCTGGTGGGGCAGTCCTGGCATCCCAATCGTGTGTGTGTATATATACAGGATGGGGCCCCCCAGTTGCGTATCATACACTATTGTTATTATAGTTATAAACCAACTTAGCTAACTATGGGGCCCCACCCTATATAATATATATATATATATACATATCGTCATGTACAGACTATTATAGACTATACCTGAAAATATGGTGTCTCACCATCTTCAACCCCAATTGCTTGGTGGTTGCCAGGAGCTGTCCCTGGGTGGTGCCATCTATGGCAGCGACTGCATGGTGGTCTGCAACGACTGGCACAGCGCCCTGGTGCCCATGCTGATCCATGCAGAGAAGACCACCACAGGCGCGTGGGAGTTCGTGAGAGCCATGGGATGTTGACACTATCCATCCATATGGGGGTTTCCGAAGTCATGGGGGTACCCCAATAGCACGCTGGATGGTGAATCTTTCATGGAAAATACCATGAACATGGATGATGACTAGGGGTACCCCTATTTCAAGAAACCTCCATATCCTACCATTGTCACTGAACTTTTGAAGATTTTTGAAAGGGGGCAATTCGGCTGAAACAGGAGCCAGGTCCATGTCGATCTATTTTGGCGGCTACGGTACTACCGACAAATACAGACTTGGCTGTTCTGCTTTGCTTCTTCCACTGTCCCTTCTTCTGAATGGACGCTCTCAACTAGGTCGTGGTTGCTGATGTCTGGATTCCAAGACTCTTATGAAGTCCGAGCACCATGAAGCTCCTGGATTCTTTCAGCATCTAGAGGTTACAATAGTATACAATAGTTGTCACCTCACTCTTCAGTAGCCTCTCATGATCGACCAATTTCCGAAGAGTTCCAATTTCCTCCAGCTTTGGCCTTCCAGCGGCCAGGCAAATGGCAGAACACCAAGACCGCCTTCCTGTGCCACAACGCCGTGTTCCAGGGCCGTTTCCAGCGCGAGGAGCGGCCCGGAGGGCCCGGCTGCGGAGCTCGCGGGCTTGGCAGCCAGGTTGGAATATGTGGGGATATGACGAAGCTAAAACAAACTTGGGGATTTACTGTAACTTCAAGAACATATAGAAATCCATATGTAGAACCTCTAAAATACCGGGAAAACATTGATTTTTCTTCATTTGGGTGTGTATGAAAAGGGGGTACACCATACCCATAACATGGGCACTTTCAAAAGGACAATTATTATTGTCACTCTTCAGAAATCAGATGACATTTGGGGATAGACACAAATCTTACACACCCAAACTGGACTCAGATGAACATTCCAACTTTATCTGGTTGGTGGTTTCAATCATTTCTTATTTTCCAGGATATATGGGATAATCCTCCCCATTGACTAATATTTTTCAGAGGGGTTGAAACCACCAACCAGTTATTATCAAATCAATTCTGCTAAGCCGTCGGAAGAACGGCAGGGAAACGTCGGTGAAGTGAACGGTAGCTCGTTTTCATTTAGAGATCCAGAACTGGTGTCTTTCCCAAAATTGGCTGATTGGTGGTTTGGGGTTGAAACCACCAATGGAAAAATGGAAAAATGGAAAAATGGGGTTGAAACATGTTGAAACCACCAACCAGATTGCATGGTATGTAAGTTTGGAACATGAATGGATTATGACTTGCCATATATTGGGAATTTCATCATCCCAACTGACGAACTCCATCATTTTTCAGAGGGGTGGGTATACCACCAACTACAAAGTGGGGCCCCCTAGATAGCTAAGTTGGTTTATAACTCCAATAACTATGGTTTATGGTACGCAAATAACTATATTTACTGGGGTTTATAAACCAACGTTCACATCACTGGGGGGCCCCACATTGTAGTTGGCATACCCCTATCATCGTTGGTTTTCCAAATTACGTTAATGACCGGTTCACCTTGGATGATAACTTGGAGTTTCCTCATTCTATGAAACCAACATTATTGATGATACATATACCATTCTATACTACTTATCTGCTGGTTATATCATAATTATATACATAATTATATACATATCATTGTATATCGATAGATTTTAGAATATGCCTTTTCACTGAGATATATATATATATATGTTAATATATATATATACACAGGTGGTGTATCCCCATGACTTGTTGGAGCCCCGGCCATTGTTCAATGGGCCAGGAAGGTCTGGCTGGCATCTTCGGCGTGCCGGAGCGGTACATTGACAGCATCACCTTCAAGACACTTGGGCGAAGTTTGAGCGAAGGGAGGCACTTAAGTTTTACCCAAATGCATAACTCGAATCTGTCTCTCTACTCTATAATATATATATATATATATATTATCATATATATATATATAATCATATATATATATTCCTATAGATAGATCGATCGATCGATCGATCGATAGATAGATAGATAGATAGATAGATAGATACAGTGCATAATATATATATATATACAATGTATATATATATGTATATATATATATATATATATCCACCACGAATCAGGAATTCCAGTTACTGTGGCTGGGATATGAATGGGAGCTAAGCAAGTCAAGAATGGGGTCGACCGTAGCAGCCCAGGATGCCTCTGCGCATCGGCAAGTACAATGAGAAGGCATCCTGAGAGCCCGTCGGATTGTTTCATGCAAAGTGGTGCCCCATAGATAGCTAAGTTGGTTTATAACTCCAATAACTAGGACTTATGCTAGATATATCTCTGGTTGATGGGGTTATAAACCAACTTATAACTGGGGGGGGTACCACATTCTGTGGAAATGGCCGGAGGTTTTTTCGCAAATTGAGCATATCATTGGTAGATCACCGTAAAGCGAAGAAATCTATCTCAAGCATCGTTGTTTTTCATCGCGGTAGACTCAAAAAACTGACCTAAAGGAGGGAAAGTTCAAGAAGTCAAATTAGGATCCCAATCATGAAAGTGCCTCTGGCGCTCCTGTGTCCCACCTTGCCCAGATCATGGATGATCATGGCATATGTCTCATAGCTTTTGGTTAGTTGAAAACTCCCAGGTTCATCATGGTTCATCATGGTTCATCATGGTTCATCCATTTATCTGGGTAAATTTGATCACGACCTCACTGTTCTCCCTCACTGGGAATGATGGTTAGTAAGGGAAATCATCCCAATATGGCCTTAATTCAGGTTAGTGAAATATTATAATTTACCCAGATTTATTTTACGTTCAGTAACTTCAATCTAGGTCAATAAACTCATCGGTTTCAATGATATACCTCACCATTTCCGTTGGCAGAAATCACCATTTTGTTGCTTGACATCCCCATATGTGTAGTGGCTAATGTCGTAATTTCGTTGCTCAATAATGGTTGATATACCGAAGTATCCATTTGTCATCGGTCAATCTTCCCGTTCTTGGCTGGCAACATCCAAATTTTCGTTGCTGAACACCCCTATTTTTAACTGTCACATCTGTTTGTTTGGTTCGCAATGATAATTGTCACCAGAGTTATTTGGTTAGTGATGATGTAATATTATATATATATATTATAATATACATAGATATACATTTGTTTGTGAAATCAAACTAACTCCCATTTTTTGTTGATCAACGCCAGCTTCAGATCACCTGCGTGAACACCATGGCGGCCGGCTTGCGCTACTGCGACCGGGCCTTGACCGTGTCGCCGTCCTATGCGGTGGAGTGCTGCACGGATCCGGAGAAGGGTGGCTTGGTTGAAGACCAGGAGCGGAAGTTCCAAAAATGGCTAAAGAATGCCAACCAGGATAGTTTTTGTTGGAAGATGATAAAGTTTATCATAGTTTTTGTAGTATAGTATAATAAAGTATATGATAAAGTATTATACTATCATAGTTCTTTTTAGGAAGATGATGACAAACTATGATAAAGTATGATAAACTACTGGATTTGAGCTGATTTGGGGTGTTTTTGACCTATATGATGTAAGGTGTATAATTATACACTATTTATTGGGGTTTTTGTTGGGATTTTTGGGATATGTTTTTCGGGGTTTTACCACCAAAAAAAGCTCGGTTAAACTCATGATTACAGTATGGGGATATAGATATAATAGGGATATATCTTGGGGATATGCCAGAGGTGGATGCTGGGTGGGCATGGAAAAAGTACAACCAAAAAGGCTTTGTTTTCCAGATTCCGGGCTGGAGAATACGTATACCTTCAAAATATCCCATAAAATGATCTTACGATGAGGAAAATGATGATAAACTACTGGATTTGGGATATATATATATGATATATATATATATTCTATTTTCAAAGAAACCCATACATCTTACCCGATAAGTCCAAAGCATGTAGAAGTTATGGTCGTTGAAGACAACGGATGTTTCTGATGCAATGGCAACGCCGTGACAGGAATATGTTCTGCTCTGTGGACTCGATGAAACACATCGTTCACTCTGCTGTTGATCTCTACGCAACAAAAACGTCCCATTTGGTTCGTTGATTTACCTATTACCCTCTGGTAATTTAACAGTTTGCTATTGAACATGGCAATTTATAATTGATTTCCCATTAAAAATGGTGGATGTTCCATAGTGATGTAAACGTTTACCAGAGGGTATGGCCATGGTCATTTTTCGGTGGCTCTGTTAGATCACCTGAGGCGTGGAGTTGGAGTCCCTGTTTACCTTGGGCAAGTGCACAGGCACAGCGTGCCCACCAGGACGAGCCAACTTCAGTTTTACGGCCAAAAAACCATAACTTTTGAAGCAAATGACTGGCCCAAAGGCGGACCTGGATTAAGAACTGTAGCATGTAGTTGTTGTGTTCGAGGGTAACAAAACAGAATTTTTAATAGGTAAATCTATGTAAATGGGGATGGGTCAAAACCCTGGTACCTTTTGTTCACCCCAAGTCATAGCTGGGTTAAAATGGATGTTCATCCCACTAAAAATGGTATCGATAGGTATTGGTCCATACCCAAATCAATGTAAATCATCTATAACTGGGCCATTTTCCCAAAAAAATCCCTGGGTTCATCGGAGACTAATCCCATCGCCTTGGAGACGGTTTAGAGTTTTCCTCATCAAACTAGGCTAGATCCACCTGACTTATATCATAAATCCATATATATATGTAAATACATCCATTTTTTGAGTGACCAAGAATCATAAATCATAAGTCACAATCGTAAAGTTCATATTGTTCCTTGATTAAATCCTGACGTTTGCTCTTGATGAAGACCTAAGACTGGGATGATGTTCGCCTCAACACATTCCGAGCAGTTTTCAGCTGCAGTTTTCCGCGCCAGGCATCTTGAACGGCGTCAAGGAAGGTGTGTCGCCGAGTGATAAGCCGCTTGATGTCCACTTGTCCCCGGAGAAATCATGAATCAGTACAAAGTGGGGCCCCGTTCGATAGCTAAGTTGGTTTATAACTCCAATTTCACTATGGTTTATATGGTACTTATAACTATAGTTACTGGGGCGAATCTAAACCAACGTTCACATCACTGGGGGGGTGGCCACATTGTAGGGGATTTTTCACCGATTTAAGGGGGACATTTTTGGACCATAGACTAAGGGCCGAAAGGGATAGATTTTGGGGGTGTTGATAATCAGTTTTTTTTTGGGGGGGATGAGATTAATATGGATTAGATCTCTATGAACATCGATTTCCTGTCAGCATACCCTCCGGTGTCATCAAACATGGCTTGCTGGAAGTTCTCCATCGATGATTGTCCCATTCAAATTCCCATAAAAATTGCGGGAATTTCACATTGCCATGTCTTCTTGGAGAGTACCCTCTGGTAATTTAACGTAGCTATGGAAAATGGACCATTTACAGATGATTTTCCCAATCAAACCTCCATTTATAATGGATTTTTCCATAGTTATGTTAGTTTACCAGAGGGTAATTTGTATCTGGTCTCCAGCGACTTCATTTTTGCATCCTCCGAATCCTCCGACTTGAGGAAAACCAGCCAAACGTGGGTGGAAAAAAACACCAAGCAGGGAGGGTTTTCTTCAAGACCGCTATGGAAAACCACCATTTTTCATAGTTAAAACATGTTAAAACAATATAAATCGTCCATAAATGGCCCATCATAGCTGTGTTAAATAACCAGAGGCCAATACAGGTAATACAAATGCAACCATTGGATTCGATTTTGATCATCATATTTCCTACAATGTGGTACCCCCCCAGTTATAAGTTGGTTTATAACCCCATCAACCAGAGATATATCTACCATAAGTCCCAGTTATTGGAGTTATAAACCAACTTAGCTATCTATGGGGCACCACTTTGTATATTTCCTATGAATGTTGTTTTATGGTGTAAACATGTTCAAAAACGAAGCCAAGGAACTTCGTGACCAAGACCATGATGAGCTGCGGTCCTTACAACTCTACCACTTGTGACCTTAGCGATGAATGCGTAAGAACGGGCGGTTGGTCATTGGGGGGTACCATGTAATCGCAGCAAATGATCCCGGTTTGGGAACCCACAATGAACCAGGGTTTCTGTACAGTTTGGTAATCGGAGGTTGAAATGATAGATGGGAAAAACCGCCCAAGATATTTAGGATTGTCACAGATATAAGCCACTATGGAACCCCCGTTCTTAACCAACAAGTGTAATGGGATAACAGCAAGGATTCTCGAGCAGAGAAACCCAGAAAATACTGAAGAGGTCTGGAATTATGACACCAGCTGACTGTTGGGTGAGAACGCTTGAAATTGATGTTAGCATATTAGTTGCTCACATTTTTCTACAATCCCATACCCCCTATCACAAATAATATATACCCCCACCAAGAAACCTTGATGCCGGATTGGATGTGTTCACGTCTGGGTCCCTTACAATGAGGCAATCTCCATGGTGACACTGTGACACTGCGACCCCCAACCGCAACCGGTACCCAAGGCGACATCGCCAAGAGCGAGTTGAAGGCCTCCTATCGCGCACAGAACGGCCTCAGCGGATGCACTGGACCATTGATGTGTGGCTTGGATTCGAATCGTGCTGGGCGGCGTATTTCCCCATCCCCCAGTGGATTTCACTTCGAAGAATGGGAACTTGGAAGAATTGTTTTTGTGAACCCAGCAAAGACATTGACATATTTAAGCATAAACCCATTGTGATATTTAAGACATAAACATTTACCATTAACATCCCCCATTGACATGTGTTTTTGTGATATTTAAGCATAAACCCATGGGAGCCATGGTTTTTGTGTCACCCAAAAACACACATCCGGGGGATCCACTGATTCCACGGCGAAATAGCCGTTGTGAACACCGAGAATCGCGCCGTTGGGTTACCGTTGGGGAATCCGCACCTTAAATTACGGGCAAGTAACACATGGGTCATTAAATGTCCCAATTGAACATCACCCAACCATTAGTTATATGGTCTATAATGGCTACTATAAGGTGATGTCCAATATTCCCAAAATGGGACAGTTACCAACCCCTGTAACATCCAAGAATCATTGATATCCCATAAATTTTGCCCCATCCTTCTCAATTCCTTCTGCATCAATGATTGACATCCCATAAAATTATGAACAAGATGTTTAAGATCTAAAAAAAATCAACCATATATTTCCACTTATCAACATCCCATCATTGTCAGTAAACCATCCTTCTCCATATTGTTGATATTAAACATATCCCAGTGGATGTGGAGACCCAGAGGATCAGCGACGCATCCCCATTTGGGACTTTTGTGTCAGGTTGGAGAATACCATGTGCCCCCCCCCAGTTACAAGTTGGTATATAAACCCCATAAATATTATATATAGTTATAACTACCATAAACCATAGAATTCAGCCACTGAAAGAAGGCAACTGAACGCTATCGACTGCGGGCCCCACATTGTAGGAAATATATATATATATAGGTGTGTTTTTTAATTGGATTCTACCACCAATGATGGGACATAATGAGGACATACTGGGACTATAAGACTATAAGCCAGTTTACCCTCTGGTTATTTAACCTAGCTATGGACAATCATCATTCTTGATAGGTATATCATCATAAAGCATCTATGAGTCTATGAGTGGCAAATTTCCATAGCAATGTTGAATAATCAGAGTATAACTCAGCAATAATGATGCTGTCCTTTTTTGATTCCCAAAAAAAAGAAATGGACTGCATTTACCAGTTGATGTCAACTTGTTGCCAGTAGCCAAGCACATAAGAATTGGAAAGCCATGTATCGTGTGTTCCTTTGGTCTTCCCAACGACCCCGAGAATAGACAGGGACAGAAAGCCACATTTTTGGCATTAATGTTAGTAAAGCAAGAATAAACCAAATTTTGATTGTTTGTACCACCAATCTTGAAAAGAACCTTCGGCGATATTTGATCATTGCTTCTAAGATTGTATAATTGTATATATATATATATGTATAATCATATATATATATGTATATAGATAGCTATTTAGCTATTCAATAGCCATAAACTAGCCCTAAATCTGACCAGTCTGCCGCCAATATTGGAGGCTTCATCGGACGCCTGGACTCGCAGAAGGGCTACGACCTGCTGTTGGAGTCCTTGGTCGAGGTCCTGGAGGACGGCAGTTGAGCAGTTGAGCAGTGATATTATGCTGGTTGGTGGTGACTGGAACATGGCTTTTAATGGAATATAATGGTGTTTTTTATGGTATATAATGGGATATAATGGGATATAATAATCAATAATGGAACATGAATGGATTATGACTTTCTCATCATATTGGGAATATACTATATCTAATATGGGGATATAGTTTTTTTTTTTTTTTT
>Ga0126342_10023066_pt1 | contig 10221 bp, 6 predicted proteins | sample Cyp1metagenome_FD_92528 | JGI IMG/M metagenome (GOLD analysis project Ga0126342, IMG submission 92528) | Coral microbial communities from Lord Howe Island, Old Settlement Bay, Australia - Cyphastrea 1 metagenome | ecosystem: Host-associated > Invertebrates > Cnidaria > Coral ... | reverse complement strand
CTTCTGACTCGTTCTCTTCTACTCTTCTCTCTTCTAATCTTTCTCTTCTCTCTGCCTCTGCCCTGCTCTGCTTTTCATCTGTCCATATTGTCGGAAGTTTGTTTCTAAACTTCCTTCGATTATGATATGATAACTACTGATAACTGATGTTGGGGATTTTTAGGGGATCCATGATTAGATTTTTAGGGCATCAATGATTATCTATATGCATATAATTAGTGATATGATGTTACATTGTTATATGTATAAGATTGAATCGTCGTCCATTTAATTAGGGATTTAGCCAAGCGAGGGGGTGGGATTGGGAAGGTGAAGGAATATAATGATTGTTAATGGTGTTTGGTTGTTGATAATCAACAGTTAAATCATGTTTATTTGTTGTTCATGGTTGATTGCTATATATTGGTAAATTGTGGTCAATGATTAATGGCAAAGGACATGGAGTTAGTGTTGGGAAGGTTGGTAATGTTTACCCACAAAAAAAGTCAGATTTAGCCATTAAACAAAGGGGATGCCACGGGATATGTCGTCAACTTGACCAACTGTAGTTATGGTTAATGGCCATTCACAGTGGTTGTATATCACATGGCTAATGATATACTTTATTGACAGCATATCACATTAGCATACATTAGCTAAGTGTGAAATTGATTAGCCATGTGAAATTCATTTGCCATCAACAGTATATCGTATTAGCTAATGGCTAATTGTGAATGGCCACAATGTGGGTCCATGTTAAATGCCGAACAGAGATACTTGAGAAACGGGAGAATAGAACAAAACAACAAAGAACACTTGAAATCGCCAAAGGTAGTATTGCCCGGAGAAAAACAAAAACACGCTCTGAAAAGAAACAACAGAGAATAGCACATGTTGAAAATCCATGTGCATATTATATGTATATACCTTGACATGATATACATACTACTTACATTTCATCTAGTACATCCTTACATTTTGATACATTTATTGGTATAGTTTAGACTCAGAACATGATTCACATTCTGTGGTGTTGGTGTGCAACAACCCCAATGACATGCTTTGTGATTGTCCCAGATGGTCGGGTAGACCCTAGTTCATGAACGGCTGGCGGGATTGGATTTTTGGCTATGGAGGAAATATATGGAAAGACAAATCCAACCAGCTAAAACCACAGAAAGTCTAAGAGGCATGGTATCTTACAAAGATACATTTGTAAATTATATATATATATATATATTTTTTTTTTTTACCTGCCTGACTGGGCCATCGTTTGGACTACCCTCTGGTAAACGTTTACATAACTATGGAAAATCACCATTTTCAATGGGAAAATCCACTATAAATGGTCATTTTCGATAGCTATGTTAGTTTACCAGAGGGTAAATGTTCGGAATTATTGCGGATACGGAACAGTCGTGGGTCTTGGTGTTTTATCGGGCGAGCCGTTTTTTAGATGAAATCTTCACTGCGCCAGGGGGGTTTCCATAGTCGGCCGGGGGTACCCCCATAGCTGGATGGCGAAAAAAATGGAAAATTTCAACTATAATTTCTATAAATAGATGATTTGGAGGTACCCCCATTTCACGAAACCTCCACTTGAAGGACTTGATCTCATCATTTAGTACTAAGATAAACCATGCCACGAAATTTCAACTGAGATGAGATTCATATTTTGTGCTGATCTCAGTTGCTTGAAATCTGTGGCCATGGTTGTGTGGAGTGTGGAGGAACACAGACCAGTCCGCCTCTGCTTCAGCTGGGGGTCTGACCGATGTCCGACGTGAGCAGCACAACATTTTCAGATTGGTGAATTAGTTCAATTTATATAGGTTTATCCGATATATCAAGATCCAGATCTTGTGGTTAAAACACTACCTTCAGTGCATGATAGGTTAATTAATGATGATTCAATGATGGGTTGATTGCAGTCATGATAGACCATGATCAACCATCACTAACATCAGTTTTCAAGAATTTCAGGATGCGAGCGTAATGATGGTTAACGATGCGTTGATGATTGGGTTCATAGGTCAACCGTTATTAACCATGATTAAAATTAATTAACAATCATTAACCATCATTAACCTCAATGAGTTCATCATTGACCATCATTAACCAACATTAACCAACAAACACCATCATTGATCATCATTAACCAACATTATAACATGGGTTCATTATTGGGTCGACGTTTTGATTGGTTAATGGTTTACAATGCAATAAAATAATATTGCATTCATTGGGGTGAATGCTGATTTGATGATTGGGTTACTGATTGGGTTAATGATTGCTAGATCATCGTCATTAGCCTCAATGGGTTCATCGTTAACCCGGATTCACTATCATTTACCATGATTCACAACCATTCACCATTGTTAACCTCAATTGGTTAATCATTATACATCATTAACCATCAAAAACAATAATTAACCATCATTCACCATCATCATAACATGGCTTTACCATTGGGTTGATGTTTGGCTGGTCATTTCACTTGTAGGATCCTTCAAGCGCCTGCAGGTGCAGGGTCGCTTGGAGTTTTTGGAACGAGGCCCAGGGGATTCTCAAAGACTCGGCTGGCTGTGTCCAGTTGCTAAAACAAAATGTGGTAAAAACAAGGGACGCACCAGCTGTAGTCACTATGAATAATGTGGATATATAGTAAATAGGCATCCCTGGTTATATTTTCCTGTATATTATAATATGGAGATATAGATATAGTGAATATGGTTGATATATCTATAGTTACTATGGTTTATTCACCAAAATGGGGGTACCCCAAGTCACCATGGGTTCAATACTCAAGTGTACCCCCGTTTTAGGAAACCACCAGGTGTTTTAAGAGGATACTGTACTCTAAAGATGTTCGTGGTGCCATACGTATTTTTCTTGGTCCAAAGCTGCAAAACTCTGTTCTTGATGGGTGAAGCCTCCTATTTCTGGCTAAGTCCAATTTTGTGGTACAGCGGAACCGTTAGACAAGAACCGATTAAGAATGTTCCAGCCTACCCTGGGGTTCTTAAGTGCTATAGGTGGAAAATATGGGAATTATGAATGAGGGTACCCTCAAGTTCTTAACGGGTTAGTTCTTAAGGGGTCCATATGGTGAGGGTTTTGCCAATTCATTTTTTGCGTGGCATTAGGTTGTAAAGGAGGCGGGGAAGAAGCAGCTTTTTAGATTCCAAAAAAATGAATCAGGTGCAGTCATTCCAAACAGAGTTTTAGGCCAGATATTACACCATGCCAGGGATTGAAAATTTGTTTTGGCATTGTATTAGGTTGCAAAGGAGGCTGGGGAAAGAAAAAAACAAATTAGGTCCCGAAAAGTTTTTTCAGGTGCAGGCATTCCAAACAGAGCTATAGGCCAGATATTCCACCATGCCAGGGATTGAAAGTTTATTTTGGCGTGGTATTAGGTTGCAAAGGAGGCGGGGGGAAGAAAACATATTTTTAGGTCACGAAAAGTATTTTTTTGATTTAAGGGCCCGAAACAAGGCAGCAGGCAAGACAAGCCAAGACGAACCAAACATAAGCCAAAGGCAGCATCTGAAGTCAGATGGCGTCTAGTGAGTCCGGCTAGGAGCGGGCTCAGGGCGCGTGATCCTACTTTCTAGCCGTATTGGGGTTCGAGTCCGTGTGGTGCCGGCGATTTGCTTGCTTCTTGCATACTGGCTCCTTGCTTTCATGTATCAACAATCAATGTTTGGTATATTGATACCGGTTAATGGGGGAATAAGAACCAGTGACTAGAATTCCAGGGTACCCTAGGGTTCTTACTTCAATTAGCTGACAGAAAGGTTAAATCCAGCAATCCAGCCCCTGAAGATCTTGTTGCAGTAGGGTTCACTGTACATACATTTTATACCTATTGGATTCTTTTGGTCAGATGATAGCTTTTGTGACTGAGATCCATATTGTCGACAGGCACAATCTGAATTTTCAAGGGCAAAACCCAAACCCAAATCTTGCAGGGAAGATCACGGGTTCTGCCCGTTTAACGGTACACTTTTGTGCCGGTTTAACGAAAATACCATACATATATTCTGCTAAAATCATGGAAACAATCGCAATTTTGCGAGTAAGATTTCTGTTTCCGCCGTTAAATCCGGTCACCAAGATGAACCAGGTGAAGCAGATCAAGTGGTATACATCCAGCCAGGAGGGTTGCCGGGAGCTGGGCATGTTTCCGCGACTGGCCATTCCTCTGAACGATTTCGCTTTCCACTGCGTGCACAGAAACACGCCGTGGAACATGCCGACCACCTACTTTGTCGAGGAGGACATGCCTTTGACCTTCAACTGGCATGTTTGGAGGAGCTGGTCGTACCAAGCAGTTGACTGAGCGGCTGAAGAATTACAAGAAGCCAATCATGGTAGTTGATTGGCACAATACAATTGAAGAACATGACAGGGTGAGCTTCCAAAATGAAAAAGCACTCAACAAGTTGATGGACTATGCAGATGTGCACATTCTGTCATATGTTGAGATCCAGTGGAGGGAGAATGAAGTCCACAAGCAGGTCAAGCAGCTGCTTAGCCCCAGCACCAGAAGCAAGCTCAAGGGGGTCCACTGCTGCTATGAGAGGGTGGGCCTGCATGGCAAGCTGGGCTGGTGCAGAAAGCTCAATGCAAGTGGCATCATTGATGATAACAATGATATCATCAATGAGTGCAGGGCTGAGGGGCTACTGTGCTTTGCAGTGGTGACCAGACACTGCCAGCATGGCAACCTGCCAACTATCCGGCTATGCTCTCCCCTAGCCGCCACTCATTTTTGTTGGCACAATCATGCAAAATCATGGTTTTGTGCCGGTGAGCTCCCCATTTTTGCTGGTGATATCACTCCACAGGCCACGGGCGCGCTGCGGGCTCGCCACTGGCGGGGCGTTTGGCGTCCAGCAGTAGCTCTGAAGAGGACTTGGTGGAGGCGAGATGTCCGATGGATCCAGGAAGGGGCCACAAGGTGGGTGCCCCCGAGTTATGTTTTAAGTTGGTTTCGAACTGTTTGTAAGCCATATAGTAATTAGTTTGATATATCAGGATATATCAATATGATATATCTACCAATTGTTTATAAACCATAGTAATTAGTTTGATATATCATGATATATCAATATGATATATCTACCATAAACCAAACAGTTAGTGGGATTGTAAACCAACTTGGCTAAGTATGGGGCACCCGTTTGTAGATAGCTACGGTGACTTATAGTGTCATGTTTTTTAGCAAGAAAAATGCGAATTGTCCAACAGAAAAAAAATATTTATTTTGGGGACTTATGGGGATTGAAAGTGATACAATTGGGACATAATGGGAAAATCATTGAATCTAGTTATCTGGTACTGTAATCAAATGTGGTTTGCTGGAAAATCATCCTGTAAACGGAAGTTTCTAGCCGGGAAAATCAACTATAAATGAGTCATTTTTGATTGCCACTTTTGATCGCCAGAGGATATCCTGCCAATTCACGGGGGCCCAGCATACGACTGAGATACTATGGAATGTCATGGAATATGGATTTGGATGAAAAAATATCACAACCTCATTGGATGGAGGTTTACCTTTGTTTTGCCTCTAATTCATGGAGAACCTGTTGATTTTCAACCAGCAAACAATTGCGATTGACCAACAAAATGTGGGGATGTAGAGAACGAAATTCTATTTGATTTCACAAATGACATCTGGATTACATATCTCATCGGCCAACGTCAGTGTAAATTAAATGATGGTGAGTAGTGAGAAGTGAGAAGTCTCCCCAAATGGCCGAAGTCTTCAGCTTGCTGAACTATGCTAAAATGATGTAATTTACCCGGTTGGTTGACGATCTAGATATATACGGGATTGGTGATTATCTATATCTGATTGTGGCCAACGGTGGCTCACGTTGTAATTGGATTTACCGATAACAACAGACATTGAACTGCAAAAAAGTAGTTTTGGGACATGAACTATCTATTAAAAAAAGGTTTGGGACAGGAACTATCTATATTTATATATCTATATCTATTTATATATATATATATATATATTATATACATTAATTAAGGATGAAACATGCGACTATAGATCTCACGTTTTTCACGCTGAAATCCACATATCAACATGTCTGAAGTCGGCTTCAACACCGACCTTTCCAGTCCACATTGGCCGCCTAGCGAGGTGCAAAAGAATGACACCGACCATCCGGTGGAGAGCAAGGAAGGTTCCCTATCCGCATGGATAAGCCGTGAAGATGCCATGGTATGGCCATAAAAATGGGGATAGATCTGGATAAAATATGATAAAGTATTATGACATCAGAAGCCTCTAGGATGGAGATTGTTCAACCTATTAAATTTGTTTAATGATGTTGATATGATTCAGATATGTTTTGGTAATATTTGTTGTTATTATTTTTTTGTGGTTTTGCAGTTATGAATTTGATATGATTTCAGCTATGATTTCGATATCGGTCAAGATCGAAATTTTGTTGTGGGTCAAAAGTGATGTTGTTTTGAAAGGTGTTGTTGTTTTTTTGAACATGTTTTGAACACATATCAAAGTCAAATCAGAACCGCAAACAAAATCGCCTCAAAATCTTATCAAAACCGTATCAAAATCGTATCAAGTAATAAAAACCCTCGCGAAACCGACCAAAAGCCTGTCCCGCGGCTCTTTCAGTTTCCTTTTTCCAAGCCAACCCATCGGGAACCCTAAAAAAGCCGCTCCGTTCCCAAACCATATCAAAATCATATCCGAAACTATATCCGAATCATAACCCAGACCATATCCAAATCATAACAAAACAAAACAATAATATCATATCTTAAAATCATATCAAAAACCATATTGAAGTCATAAACAAATCCTGAAGTTGGTTTCCTAGAGGAATTTCGATGTCACAAGCAAAGTAACCATCAAAACCTGGGGTTTAATTATCAACCTGGGGATTTAAAACCAAAACGTGGGAACAAGTGATAAATAATGGTGCCTTGGTTGTGAGATGTCGGTTTTTATCACCTGGTTTTTGTTGGCATTGCGCGAATTCACATCCGCACAGCGGGGATGCCCGCAGTTTTCGCTGCTTGGCGGCCTGCACGGTGCCGGCGACCACCATCCTGACCTTCCCGGTGGGAAAAGATGGGAACGCAGTGCTGAAGTTGGTCCAAGGGGCGATCGGGGCGATCACGCTGGCGGAAAGGCGTGTCCCTCCCCAGTAAGGTGAACATAGTGTGGATGGAAGATGGAAGATATGGAAACTATCAGATAACTTCATTCAACACTGTACATGATGGGTTTAGCTATGGGAAAATACCAATTGGTATGGAATATCCACCATCGACCCGGCGGATTTGATTTGAGGCCCGCAGACACCATTTGATTTGTATCACTCGTTTGCGGAAATCACTGGGACGTTGTGAAATCACCCGTTTCAATGGAATATATTGGGAACCTACCGGCAATTCATTGAATAGTTTTTTTTGGTGGGATAATTTGCTTGGATAACAATAGTGATAATATCATATTTATCATAATTTATATATATATATATATATTTGCTATATCACCAACTTGATATGATATTTGATGACGTGTCGGGTCCCATGGTGTGTTCGCCATTATCAGCCATGTCAAGTCGTTGAGGTTTTTTCAACCAGTGGATGGGTTCTGAGGTAGGCTATCATATCGTACCCTCTGGTAAATGTTTACATAACTATGGAAAATCACAATGTTTAATGGGAAAACTCACTATAAATGGCCATTTTCAATAGCTACGTTAAATTACCAGAGGGTATTCCTGAGTTTGTTTCATGAGATTTTATATTTTCCCAATGGAAAATCCACCATGAACGGGGAATCGATCGATCTATAGGGAAGATGTTTTATTTTTGGGGGACCCTGAATCAGCAAATCCAAGGATTTGTAGTTTTAGCCCCAAATTCTTGTCTCCCACGTAGCACAATGATGATCAAGGATATGGTACCAAGACCAGTTTTGGAACGGTTGAGTCTTCAGCCTTCGTTCACCAACAAGGCTGTAGAAGATGAAATCTGGCTGTTTCTTCCATGACCCAATGGATTGGTTTAAGGGAAATCGAAACCGGAAACAATAGATTTTCCCATGAAATATGGGGCTTTCCTGTAATTTTTCCCTTAAACCAATCCATTGCCAATTAAGACCTCAATTTATTGGGGATTTGCCATTGCAACTTTAGATTACCCGTTGGGGTCCTCTGATTTGAATTGATGATTGGGTTACACCTACGAAAAGTCGTCACTTCAACCAGCAACATATCCCCGCTGCATTCACTCCATGTTCACCAACGCAAATCCAGCAATCATGACCCAAATGAATTGAGATATGGCACAAACGAAACATATTACCATCTGGTTATTTAACAGTTTGCCATGGAAAATCACCATGCTATTAATAGGTAAACCATCTATTTCTATGGGCAATTTTCCATGGCTATGTTAAATAACCAGAGGGTAAATGTGTAATGAAACATTTGTTTTTTTCTGCAGGGGGTTGTCCAAGAATCAGGTATCCCATTCCATGGTTTAGAATTGTATTTTGTCCCATCGAAGGCCAGAAAATTAAAACTCATCCCCCTTTCGCTTTGGACAAACTGATTGCATCCCCGAATTGATTGTTAGTTGTTTTTTCAATTTTCAAATTCCAGGTTGGAAACTCATAGGTTTCCCCCGACGTTCGTTGTGTATAGAACTGTGCGTTGAGTTGCCTTTTTTCATCCCATTTTCGGGGTTTTGTTCGGGGTTTACAGGTATTTTAGACTTCTGGATGATCCACGATGAATCTATCTTCGAAGATACCTTCTGGTTATTTAACAGTTTGCCATGGTATAGATGGCCCATTTATAGATGGTTTACCTATTGAAAATGTTTTTTTCCATGGCTATGTTAAATATCCAGATGGTATTTGTATATCGTTCCGTGTTAACTCAATGATTGACTGGCCAAACAGGAAAAAACAACACATGCTTTACCCTCTGATTAGTTGACATACTTATGGAACATGACTGATTTATGGATGATTTACAGATGATTTACCTATTATATAAATATTCTGATAAAATGATACATGCTAGTTATATTAGATTATAGATGAGATGATACATATTCTAATAAAATGATACATATTGTTGATTTTCCATATTTTTCCATAGCTATAGACTACTCGAGGGCTCTTGGTCTGACAAAGCATGACAGTCACAACTCAGGCTATGCCTTCGCAGAAACTTGGCACCTGAGGCGGAGCGTTGTGGAAATTTCATGAACATCATATCACATATATACATATATCTGGATAAATTATAACGAGAAGTGCGTAACTTTTGTGACACAAGTAGGCGCAGACACCATGCCGGTCACGGTGCAAGTCGATACTGAGAGGCTCATGAAAGATGAGGCCTTTCTGGAGATTGACACCCACTTCTTGAGAGCTGGCGTGTCGATACGCACAGGCGGTCTCTTCGTGCGCGACCGCACAGCGGTGGGAGGCATCCTACAGGGGCTGTCTAGCACAAACAACAATTACAAAACAGTTGCAGATCTCTTCAGGAATGACTATCGCTTTGAGGGCACCTTCTCAATGGATGCTTCATTGCGGACCAAGTTGAAGCTTTCATTGGGCGATCTCACACGTGTGTCCACTTGTGTGCGGGCACTATGCGCTGACTATGACATGCTGGGAGGTCCCCTCTAGTTGTAACTAAGTTGCGAGACATAAGTTAGTTGGAATGCAGTTATAAGTAACTTATAGCGAGTAACTTGTAAATTAGTTACTGAATTTACAACTAAGTTAAGTTCCGTAACTTATTTTGGTTGTTTTTTGAACGGTTTTTTTGATAGTTCCCGTTGCTTTTCTACTTTTTGTGGTTTCTTTGGAAAAGTTTAGTTTGTTTTTCTTTTTTTTCGTACTTTTTTAGTCAAACAGCCGTTTTGTCTATATGTGCGGAACACCGCCGGCAACGAGCGGACGTGCGGACCACCACCTTTTTTTTGTCGCTACAGCAAGCACAAAACATCCAGGCCATCAATCGTCCACCAGCCTGGGCTGTGCAATCCATATTAAACTAAATAAATGAATGCACACTGTACACATGTTATGGTAGTAAATACAGGTCGATATTCGTGACGAAGGCGAGTAGGTTTCCAGCAGCGGCGCCTCCAAATCAGAAGAAACCTCAACAAGAGATTTTGCGATTGGAAATCAAACCTTCCCTATACAGACTTCCT
>Ga0126342_10023065_pt1 | contig 10221 bp, 14 predicted proteins | sample Cyp1metagenome_FD_92528 | JGI IMG/M metagenome (GOLD analysis project Ga0126342, IMG submission 92528) | Coral microbial communities from Lord Howe Island, Old Settlement Bay, Australia - Cyphastrea 1 metagenome | ecosystem: Host-associated > Invertebrates > Cnidaria > Coral ... | reverse complement strand
TCAAAGTGTGGAGTGCGGAGTGTAAAGAGAGTGTGGAGAGCAAAGTGGAGAGTAAAGTGGGGAGAGTGGTGTTTACAATGTAAAGTGTGAAGTGTGGAGCGTGGAGTCTCAAGTGTAAAGTGTAGAGTGTGGAGTGTAAAGTGTAAAGTGTAGGGTGTATACTGTGGAGTGTCACTTTAGAGACTTTAGAGTGTGGAATGTAAAGTGCCAAGTCGAAAGTGTAGAGTGTCCGAAATATTGTGCCCGCCACGCAAAATAACATTCCACACACAACGGACGTGCACTAAATACTGCCCCTGCCATGCAAAATGACACTCTCGCGATATCCCACGCTTGCCACGCGATTTGCACTTTGTCACCACTTGACGCAGCTCTGACAACGCGATACGCAAAAAACACTCAATAGGACACGTCTAAAGTGTTGCGCCTGCCACGCGAAATGCGAAATGACGATGGAGGTCTCCGAAGTGCTGCGCTTGCCACGAAAAATCCAACTCATGTTCTGAAAGCGACGCACAAGTATTGCACCTGTCACACAGAACGAGTTTCGACACTTTTTCAGACGTGAGAATGTCACCAAGTGCCACGCTTGCTACACAAAACGTCATTTTTACCTGTCTGGACATCTTCGAAAAGGAGAAGTTTTGCAGCTTCCCCTATAGACACGGCGACGCCGCAAGAAAACCAGAGCATCGAGACGAGACATGTTGGAGCTTCAAAACGGGCGTTTCGTGCCAGGCTTCCTCAATTTTTCACGCTTCGTAGCTACGAAATCGACGTTTTCCTACGAGCTCAACATCGTTCGTGCGAGGCTTCCATCAATTTTCAACACATGTCACGAAATGCCACGCCTGCCACGGAATTTGCACGTTGTCACCACTTGACGCAGCCCTGACAATGCGATGCGCAAAAAACACGCAACACGACACGTCTGAAGTGCCGCACCTGCAAGGCGAAATGACGATGGAGGTCTCCAAAGTGCTGCGCCTGCCACAAAAAGTGCAACTCATCTTCTGAAAACGACGCAAAAGTATTCCGCGTGCCACACAAAAGGAACTGTGATGCGCTATGAAACATGTTGGAATGTCACAAAGTGCCACGCCTGCCACGCGAAACGAGACTACGCGACGTTTGAAACCCCAAAAGTGACCAGTGACCACTTTTGCAGAACTCGCCATAGGCACGGCCATAGGGCCCTCAGACGTTGCGCAACGTCGAGCGAACACACCCTCAACCCCCAGACCCCAGAGTGAAACGGGAACCCTTGCTACGCACTCGGGAAATATATATATATATATATACATATACATATACATATACATATCTGTCTATATATATGTAGATATAGATATAGATATGATCCAAATAATTCAAAATATCCTGAAGAATCCATGTGCCCATGTCGGAAGTGTAGAGTGTAGACCAGCTTGTTCGATGATTTCTTCGACTGGTCTTTCCAACAGGTTGGTTCCTTTGAGATAAATGGTGTCAACCCAAGGAAAAGGGCATGCAGCCTTCAGCATTTTATCCAATGAACCCCTAGAAAAATGCAAACCCAAGCAGCAATTGCTTGAAACCACCAACTATATCAACAAAACAAGGCCGAATCATCTCCAAACGAACCATGGACACTATCAAACAATATCAAACACATCATATCACCATTCACCGTCTCAAAAGATCTCAAACACGTCATCGGCTTGCTCGGTTTGAACATCTGTGTGCCTTCTCTTTGAGTTCCTCCTTGGACAACGGCGCATCGACCTTCGCAGCCTTCGCAGCCTTCGCCTTGGCCTTGGCCAGTCGCGCTGCCTTGGCCTTCGCCAGCACCGCCGTCACCCCGCGCGGTGACGCCTTGGGCGACGCCGCTTGGTCCGCGGCCTCCGGATCGGCGGCGTCGGCGGCGTCGGCATCGGCATCGGCATCGTCGGCGGCGGCGGTGCCGTCCTCGGCCTTGGCACCGGAGCCCCCGGTTGTTTGAGGCCAACCCGTGAATTTCTGATGTTGGAAAAGTCCAAATCCCATAAGTCATGATATCTTTGTGATTCTACTCCACATATCTCCACATCTAGTTTCTTGCTGATCAAGTTGATAGCGGCTGATAGCGCCACCCTACCACACCTTCTCCTTCGCTTCCTCGGTGGCCGCCTTCGCTGCCTCCGCTGCCTCCGCGGCTTTCGCTGCCCGGGCCTCTCGGGCGCGCTTTTGGGCAGCGGTGAGGTGTTCCGCCACGACGACCTTGGCGATGTCCTTTCCTGAGATCGGGACGGAGACTGAGGCGGCTTGAAAAAAAATGTCTTTTGATTGTGATTGAACTATGTTTGGCTATTTTGAACCCTACAGCGAATCAAATATACGGTGAATGCGGAGTACAGCGTGGATCTGGTGCATTTGCAGTGCCAGGACTGTTGAAGAACAAAAATGAGAATAGTGGATGAGGCTGATACCAAGCTGATGACATCCAGCAGAGTACAGGGCGTAGCAAAATGCTGATCCCACTGAATCTGTGCCAGGTTTCGTGAACACTCGGGTACCCAGCCATGATGTGATTCCAGAAAGAAGAACTTTCGGTCGTCACGCGGATCGACCCATTCTTCCGAGGCTTCAAACACCCTCAGCAAACAGGTCAACGAAGCACGGAATGCTGACCCTTTCGGGGGAAATGACCATGGCACCTTCTGGTGCTGCCTTTGCCGGGTACCAAGCGCCAACAAGCCCCTCATAGATGTCAAATATACCAACGGAGAAAAAAAAACCGAGGAAATCCAATACTCAACGGAGTTTTTCTAAGGAGTGTATTTCAAAATATATTTTACTATATTTTCATATTAGGCGGTGGAAAGGATGATATTCTACCCCTCCCTTCCCTTAAAGACCTGATGGCAAGCAACGTTCCAGGTTTCAGGTAGTCTTTCACCTCTGCTTCGATGTCAGGCTTGGGCAGAATGCCCACTTTGTTGGCGGATGTCACCTTGAACCTCCGAACTCCGCTGTCCTGCACAAGCCATTGGTCAAATGTCTTGGATGAAATAGGCAATGTGGCAATGCATCATCCCCTGACATCAAAAAACAGAACCGTGGACGCTACATCTGAACCCCAGCCCATCCTCTACAGCTTTCCGCTTCCGCGGAGCTGATGGCTTTTTGGGAGCCCTCAGCCAAACGTCGCCATCGTTGAACTCCAAGCGATCTTCCACGACTTTGGCCGCGTAGTCTTGGCCGTTCAACTCGAAGGTCAACAGCAACCCCTCACCTTCACCCGATTCACCTTCGCAACATGGATCTTGGGAAATTTGTTCAAAACTGGTACGAAAAAATGATGAGAAAACCATGGACGCTTCTTTGGAAAAAAACTTTGGGAACCTATTTGTATATCACATGATACAGTAATAACAATAATAATAATTAATATAATATTGTTATTTACATAACCGACAATTAATTGTATCTATATATATATATATCTGTGTGTATGTCTATCTCTCTTATCCAATGTTCATGGTCAATTTGTTCTTGGTCAAGTTGGTTTTTAGTCAAATCGCCTTGGATGTGAAATTCCTTCTGGGACTGGTCGGGCCAAATGATCTTGGAGCCTTTGATCGTCGCGACGTATTCGCCTTCGCTGCCCTGCCATCGTCCGGCCAGCGCCAATGGCTTCACCCGGGCCATGGCATGGTACGACGGCACCAATCGGCACGAAGGTCGTTTTGTACTGGGGAACTTCGGTTGGACTTGGGGAATTTAGGAGAAAAATGGGAGAAAACACCTTTTGGAATTGGATCAAAGATGAACTCTGTCTCTTAAAAAGTTTTTTTTTGAAAGAAAAAAACTGAACTAAAGCTCTGCAATTGGCTTTTTCATGGTTGACACATGGCAGGTTCTGCAAAGAATCTGAAAGCCATCGGCGGGCGGATGGTGAATCTGCGGGAAAAATCAACTGCTCAGCATTGGGTGATCTCTTGAGAATGAAATGAGCAAGGAAGTCACATAGAGGAAGGATGTGCCACCAAAAACATGTCGGGCTCGCTGCGATCTCACTTGCAACTTGCCTTAGAGTAGAGATTGCAGGACGCTCAATCCGCGACCAGCACTTGTGACAAAGGAAAAAATGCTGGATGCATTCTCCATGCATCTGCATGGCTCACTGTTTTATTCAACTTCCTACAAAGATCAAGCTATATCAAGCTGCACCCCCAGGGCCGCAACAATCCGCAACAATCCGCAACAATCCGCAACAATCCGCAACAATCCGCACACTGTTTTAAAAGTATTTCTTCTTTGAAGAACGTGGCTCTGTCCGCGCTTGGACATCATCTAAGTCCAACCAGCAGTCCTGCCGGTAGGTTCGTGCGTCAACAAAAAACCGAGCCATCAAGAGATCTGATTTTCCACGAACAAACCACAACATGTTAATGGCATGTTAATGACCTTTGTGTCCACAACGCAACGGCACAAACTCCAAGCTCTGGGGCCTCACTGAAGTCTAAGCCTCTTGGCATTCGAAGTCTCGTCTTCCAAGGCAAACATGCTCTGTGTCTGCTGTGTCTGCTGTGTCTGCTGCCGTCGCGCCCTCTTCTGGTTCTTTTTGATGTACTTTGGCACCGACCTACAGGGCCATCGGCCATGGGGTGATGAGACCAGGTGCTTCGAATGTCAAACAGAAAAGGAATCTGGTGGAAGAGCTTCAACAAAGACTTGTTAACAAATGTTGTCTGGAACGGGGTTCTTGTGCTCACTTCAAATGTTCCCGAAGAAAAAATCCAATCTCGATGGTCTGAATCCATCTAAATTTCAAAGCTGGACTTTTTTTTGCCAAGGCATCCAATGATTTGCCCCAAAAGTTGATGGGTTTCAACACTCGGATCCAAATCACTGGGTCGTCCCCGGAACAATCGCCTGCGATGACGGTACCCAACCATCTCATGGTTCGCGAAGATTAGGCCGCGAATTTGCCGACCAGCCGGTGCTTTTAAACATTTCCTCCATTGGCGCTGCAAATGAGTTGTTGAAGTAATGCATGAAATAATCCCCAAGTGTTTAGTGATGCGTATTGTTTATCTGCTGTTAAATATACCTATCATTGTTTGTTTTTTAATGACATTAACCATCATCGTGGCTTAATAATGGTCCCTTAAGTACCATTCAAATCCATTCAAAACGTGTGTTTTCAAAAAATACCATTAAATGCCATTTCAAGAAAAAAACATGAATTAAATACCATCAAATTACCGTAAAGATCGTAAAGTACATGTGTGTTTGAATGTTGTATATACCTACATCATCAAGGCTTAGTCATATCCATTAGCTCGTAGCTTCCCTCGAAAAGACAACCGCCAATGGGCCAGGATAGGCCCGGCCTGACCACATTGGGTGGGGGTCTCGATTTCGCAGCGCCACTGATCGTCAAATCACGCTTTGATGTTCTCCTTAGACGTGCCAAAAAACATGGTGCCGGGCATCTGAGAGGCTCGCAACTGTCGTCACTTTTCAAACATTTTCTAGGGGGGATTGAAAAGGCTCAAAAACGAAACTTTAGTATCGTCAGCAATGTCAACATCCATCACCATCATCATCATCATCATCATTATCATTAGTATTAACATTGAAATAAAATATTCATCATCATTATACGGTGAAAACATACAGCAGTGAGACAAACGCATATGTAGAAGTGCAAGAGCACCTACAGCGTAGCATGACGTATGTGTGGAAGCGCACGAGAATCTACAGAAGTGCAAGAGAATCTACAGCGTAGCATGACGCATGTGTAGAAGCGCAAGAGAACTTACAGCGTAGCGTGACGTATGTGTGGAAGCAAAAGAGAATCTACAGCAGCGTAGCATGACGTAGTGTGGAAATGCAAGAAAATCTACCGCATAGCATGACGCAGGTGTAGAAGTGCAAGAGTACCTACAGCGTAGCATGACGCATGTGTGGAAGTGCAAGACAATCTACCGCATAGCATGACGCAGGTGTAGAAGTGCAAGAGCACCTACGGCGTAGCATGACGCATGTGTGGAAGTGCAAGACAATCTACAGCATAGCATGACGCATGTGTAGAAGTGCAAGAGTACCTACAGCGTAGCATGACGTATGTGTGGAAGTGCAAGACAATCTACAGCATAGCATGACGCATGTGTAGAAGTGCAAGAGAACTGTCAGCGTAGCATGATGCATGTGTAGAAGTGCAAGAGTACCTACAGCGTAGCATGACGTATGTGTGGAAGTGCAAAAGAACTTACAGAAGCGTAGCATGACGTATGTGTGGATGTGAATGAAATGCAAGAGAGCCTACAGACATATTGCATCACATGCGTGTGGAAGTGCAAATGACGTTATTTTCCCACCCCACCCCACCCCACCCCACCCCCCCACACAATGTTATTTTCATAGTAGGATGCAAAACATGACAACTGTCGCGAGCCTCTCAGATGCCCGGCACCAAAAACACTCAAAAACTTATCAAACAAAAAATGCAGATTTGGGGATATGGTTTGGGATTAAGGCGTTCAAGCTTTGCGTTATTGCATGGTATTGCGGAGGGTGATTTTAGCCAACTACAATTGGGATTCCGACATGTCCCAACTATACTGGGATTCCATCCGCCAATTGGGATGTAACTTGCTTGTGGGGGAGCATGTCATGATGTGTTATGATGTTTGGTGTTGCCGTCAAACATCTTGAATTCCGATGTCTGTGGCATGATACAGGGTGTGTTCCAAGACCATGGTGCATTCAACAAGCCAAAGTTGGGAAAAGTTGGGATAGTATTTGATTTAACCAATGGAATCCAATGAATACGATGGAAATGGCTCCAAAAAATGAGGAGAGCTACCCAAATGACTTTCTCGAAACCAGGTGGTACCATGGTTACCATGTCATGAGAAGTTCTGGAACTCGAGGCAGAAGGCCGGGATGTCCTAAAGCCGAAAATCAGTAGGATCTCCACTCCTAAGGTGTCTGGTGGCGCATCGCGATCCATCAGTTGTTCCACTTCCTGGAGCAACTCCTCCTCCTGTGGGAAATTCGCATCAAAATGGGGATGTCATTGGGATTTTTCTCGAAGCATCTTATGAAATATTGATAAATATTGTTTGAATGGAGAATTATATGGGTATATACTCCAATATACCTGTAATCTGTAGCATAGCCATGGACAATGAGTATGTTTCACAGGTAAATCATTATAATTGGTTCGTTGAAATATCAAAGAGTATAGGATGCGTATACCACTTACGCTACGGAAAAAACATTCGTCGAAGGAGTTGTGCAGGGCACGAATCGAAAAAATCGGGTAATCATGAGGGATGGTGAGCAAGAATATGCAAGAATCATACTTCTGTTAACTTCTGTTACTCCTCTTTATTGACATCAGCAGTTTCTACTTGGCTCAAGTCGATCGGTGCGCAGTCACCCCCAACCATCCAATAACAATCATTGACGATCAACATGTCAACTTTGTCAACTGCCCATAGCTGCCGTGTCCTCCAAATAGAAACACGCGTATTTCAACTCCTTCTGGTCAGGTTTCTCTTCCTCCTTGCCATGGGAGATGACTTCGCCACTTCGCATGCAAAATTTCAAGCTCTCCTGGGTGAGGTGCCACATGGTGCCAAGGTGAAGGCAGCAGCAGAAGCAGTTTGACATGGCACCAAAAAATAATCCCAAAAAATATCAGATATATATATATCAATTCACATGTCTTCACTAAGTCAACTTTGTGGTCACTTCTAAGGAAGGCAGCAAGTGTCTAACAGCGACGTTGAAGACAACCCACATCCCCACCATCTCAGAGAAGACAAACACACTTTCCACCCCTTCAAGAAGCCTTCGCCAAGCTTCCACGTACTCTTTGGTCGTGGCCACGATGCGCTTCACGGCACCAATGAGTTTTGGACATTTTGGACGTTTTGGACGGCTTCGCACACTTCGCGAGCGCAGCGTTCGCTGTTCATCGCTTCGGTTTTGCATTAAACGTAAAACCATGTCGATCCGGTCGATCGGCTCCTGCTTTACCAATCTCAATGGCTCTGTTAGCTCTTCCTCCTGACAATTCCCAGCACGCAATCTGAATGTTTTTGGGGATCAAGATTGTGATAATGTTGTAAAAAGTTGATATATCAACTGTAGCCATTGATACATTGGATATCAATGTGATTGAAAATATTAGATAGTTGTTCGGGCATACTGCATCATATGGCTACTTTTAGCATGTTGTTTTCCAAATGTGTTTCATGTTTTCTTGCTTTAATCCTCCATGTTTAATCATGTTTGTTCCCCAAACACCACGTTACTACTAGGGAATGTGAAGTCACCGCTTCTGTAGGAGTTGAAGGAATATCCCATCGCTTCAACATGATCATCATTGGCTCATAGCTTAAATCCACAAGCCTCCTTCAAAATCTTCAAAAAATGTCGATCCTTCGCAACTTCTCCCATGAAGGCTTCCAAGTCCGTCTCGTGCTCATGAACCACATCTTCCAGAATGGCCTGCGCGAAAGCTTTCCATAGCTTTCCCATGGATTCCGCCCCAGGTCTTGTGGATATTGAAATTTTCGGAGCGAAAACTCATGAAGAACCACCAACCAGTGGGTCCCAACTGATCTGGATTTGGACAGCAAATCGTTTTCGACCAGATGGAAAAGTAGTGCGCATCATCACAGGTCGACCAAAATCCGCATGGCTCAAACATCCACTCAAAATTCCGCTCAAATCCAACCTCTTTTCTGCCTGGGTATGAAACAATGTCCATAACTTCGGAAATCTTTGGTCCTTCTCATCCAGAAAGATTCCTCTTCCTTTGATCCTCACTTTTTCAAATTTGAAGCCACTTGGAGCTTCCTGAGCCGCAGCTTCCATTCGATTAACCAAAGTTGGGTACGAGGCGGTGTTGAGGTGTCTTGGGTCCGAATTTTGGTTCAATGAAAAACTGGCAAAATTTTGCCAAAGAAACAGTGAAAGTAAAAAAAAACTGGAGGCGTAGCGGCGTAGGTTTACTTCATGTTCATCATGGTTCAACCATCTTTGATGGTTAGATCATGAAAAATCCCAATTGGATCCTTTTGGGTACTTGATGGTTGACCCATACCCAGCAGGTTGCTGACCCCTCCAGTTCCAAGTTGCCGTATGCTTTGCCAATTTCACCAGGATATCCTTGGATTTCGGCGGCTTCAACGATTTTCTGGGGAGAAAAGAAAGGGGCCATGGGAGAAGTAAGAATTGGGCGGAACTATCTACAGAATCCCCAATATCCCGTACCCAATGTTTGGTGTTTTCTGATGTGTTCCCATAGTTTAGCTGCATGATCAAGCCCCACAACTGTGAATCCCCCCATCAAAAACAAAGCTTGCGAATGCTCGGAATCAAAAAAAACACTGAGCAGCGCCCCAAACCCCAAAAAACCAGCCAGTAGAAGATGGTTCACCATCAACATCCATCAACCGCCAGGGATTTTTGGGGCTCAACTGACTCCTAGCTTCATTGCCGCAGCCCGTACTGGGCACAGCCACCCGCAGCAATATCAGGGCATTCGGAGGGGCCACATTGGTGTTGTAAGGCGCAGCGATGCAGAAGACGTTGAAGTGCAGCAAACGCGGCGCCGGCATGGGCGAAAGCGTGCTAAAATTGTTGGGTTTGGGGTATCTTTGTTGATTTTTGTTGATTGTTTATGATTGTTTCACTTCAAAAGCCTGACTTGAAGCCCTTTTTGTCTGTGGATGATAATACTAACAACCATTGGCGGCGGGACAGTATTTGATGGCCCACTCGTGTTTGAGGGGATCGGGACCAACTATTCCAGTTGGGCAGAGTTTTGATCGGCTGGAGCTGCCAAGTTGTGGCCCCATTGGATTCGGGAGGTCCCATGTTCTTCACGGGGCATGATCTGACAGCATCAGCTTGGGCCCAAGGCCCCAAGGCAGCGCTCACAACATCTCACAGCTCCCTGAAGTTTTGGGATCAGAACCGTGGGAGTATCTGTAAATGACTGGGCGCTTGCATCCCATGTCCTGTTCACTGGGAAGAGTTCCCATGAGCTGGGGTGCTGACAAGACAAGCTCCTATTTTCAAAGAACCCAAAATGGACAAGGACCTGAAACCATATCCGCCGACCCCGGCAGACGCAAGGGGGAGAGCGCCAGGGAATAAGACAAGCAAGTTTTAGCCGCACCAGCAGCAAGAGCAGCGGCAGCAGGCAGCAGGATTCTATTTTAATTTTATATT
>Ga0126342_10023064_pt1 | contig 10222 bp, 14 predicted proteins | sample Cyp1metagenome_FD_92528 | JGI IMG/M metagenome (GOLD analysis project Ga0126342, IMG submission 92528) | Coral microbial communities from Lord Howe Island, Old Settlement Bay, Australia - Cyphastrea 1 metagenome | ecosystem: Host-associated > Invertebrates > Cnidaria > Coral ... | reverse complement strand
CTTGGAAGATAAAAGGCCTTTTTTGCATGAAACGACCCCAAAAAGTATCAAACGTACCCAAAAAAGAGGTGTTTTGCAAACGACCCCAAAAACGAAGGGTAGTGGAGACTCCAGGTATATATATATATATATATCCATATATCCATATATATATATACATTATAATCATAATAACAATCATCATCATAATCATAGTAATAGCCATCCCGCCTCCTGGGCAACGTCACGCGGCTCCCCAGTTGCGCGCCGGCCAGTTGCGCCAGGGACGCCTGGACAGGTCCGGGGACCAAGGCCACGAGGCCACGGTCATGGACCTACGAAATGGGGCACTTTCGGTTTTGTATAACATATATATATAAGTAGAAGTAATAATGATAATTTGATTTTTTATTGTTATTAATATTATTATTGTTATGTTATTATTATTACTGTTATTAATATTATTATTGTGATTTTATTATACATATTTATGTAATGTAATGTATGGTAATGAAAATGGTAATGGTTGTGGTAATGGTAAAATATGGTAAATGTACATGCAAATGTAAATGTAATGTAACATATGTATGTATGTACGTATGTAATGCAATGAAATGCCATGTAATGGTAATGGTAACGGAAATGGAAATGGTAATGTATGTATGTGTATCTACTGTATGTGTACATATACACATGTTTTCAGCAATCCGTTTTTGGGGCTTTGGGTATACCCGCTTGAACTATCCCTGTGACTGGAAACCCATAAATGAACAAATCCGAGACTGTAGCCATTCTTCAATAACTGAAAATCAGCTGAGTTGAGTGGAGAAGGACCCACCCTGTGTTTGGAGGGTGGCTTTTTGCTAAAGAAATGGAGGGTCACCTAGGGCAAGATCAATCAACAAGAGGCACCACCGCAGCAGTCCAATCTCAGGGTCATCTCTTGAGGGCCCCAGCTTGCGCCACGGGCGACGCCACCCGCATGGAACCTGCGGCAACTTCGCGTGAAACAAGATGTTCCATCATGAAACCACCTAAGGAATGGGTCCGGAAAATGGTTTACGGTTTGACCATTAGAAATTTCTCCGAGCTCATAGGGATGTATCACTAAATTGTAATGCCATCCTATGCACAGCTCGCCACCAGTTTCTGAAGGCTGAATCATCTGAATATTTGTGCATCCTTCACTTCCAGCCAGTGGACCCCGTCACCTCCTGCATCTGCCACCCGTCGGGGGGAGAAGGTAAAACCATGACCACCTCAGTCAAGCTGGAACCCTCGGTGGTGCCACATTCCTTGCCACACCCCAACTTCATGCACACCGAGTTCACAGCTTGGCACCAGCACGGAGGCCCCTTTTTTGGTCACACACCGCTGCAAGGGTCCCAGATTGGGCCACCCATCTGTTGCACGCGTCAGGGCAGCTCGGACACGGCGGAGTAGATGTTCCGCAGCAGCGCGTTGGCCGCCACATCGTTCATCCGTTCCTCACCCGTCCTCGCACGCGGCCGAGCCCCGTTGGGAGCATCCCTTGGCGCCGCTGGAGGGGCAGCTGGGGCGCGTTGACGCGACACTTCGGCCCAAAGCGCCTGAAGCAGAGCTCACAAGCACGAGGAAAGGCATCGGCCACCCGGTTGGAAGTTCAATGACTCACTGACTGACATGCACAAAGAGACTATTGGAATGTTGCGAATCACGCCAAAATGGTTGGAACACCCGACCCATGGGCCAACTCAAAGGAGGCTTACAAGACAACCTCACTGGCCTGTAGGTCAGAGCAGAACTGCTGTTGCTGACCTCGACAGCGGTTTGCCGGTGGGTTTCCAACCCTCTCCCAGCCAAGAAAAGGACACATCCAACCTGCCACCCTTTGTTCTCGACCAAACCCAGCTTTTTCCACAGCAACCCTGTCGCATGCAAGGTGAAAAAGAGACACAAATGGCAGGTCTCACCCCAAGACAAAATGCACCCCTTTGGAATGCCCCCCCGAATAAACATCTTAACTTTCGATCGGCATCTATGTTTCAATGCTTTTGCCACTCTCATCTCACTACAATTTGTGCATCATGGGTCACTTTCTCAAGTTGTTCGATAAAAATCCTGGCAGTTGTTTGATTCTGTTAGATGTTGCTAGCAGACGTAGCCCCTATTCTTTTTAGGGTTTCTTGGTGAAAATTTCCAAGTTTCTCTACGGAATTCTGTCACATGTTCCATTGGATTTTCAGCTGTTTGCCAGTTCCATCCCCCTTCTGGCCCTGACAAAGAAAACGCGACTGTAGTGAGGCACACTCTCCATCAACGAGAATCACATCACAAAAAAATAAAAATAATTGATGACAAAGCCACGCAATCGCACAACTGGAAACAATAATTACTGTAACTGTAAATCCTTTGTTCTATCTTGCCCATCAACGTTTCCATCCTTCAGCCCGAGGGAAATCAAAAAAATGAACAGCATTGCTAAAACACACGTTGATTTACCCAGTCACGGAGCCAATAAAAATATATATAAATGGCATCCTTCAACCTATTTGAAGGATCATCCCACTCCCAATTGGTGAACTCTCAGTTGTAAGCCATGTCCATATGGGAAAAAACATCCAACCTGTCCAGCCGACCAAGGCCAGGCGTCTCTGAGAGCTGCGAATCAGTTCCTCCAGGTGTTTCACGTGCGCGCCACAGCTCCGCTCCGCCGCGCTGTGCCGCTCTTGGCTGTCCAGCTCCAGCGCGGAGAAGGCGGAGGAGAGGCGCTGCAGCTCCCGGCCCTGGCGGTGCCTCAGAGACTCGAGCGGTAGACATGTATTCCATAGCTGGTCAATTTTCATCTATAGATACATAAGTGGTTTGGAATCCAACATCTATATACATAAATAGTTAAAAATACGTATGCGTATATGCATGTACCAGGAGCTATCCCAAAACTAGGTGCCCCCAGTCCCTCATGGTATGCCCCAACCAGGAATCAACAGGAGTACTATGTCATCTTGGACAACCAAATTGTCTGCAAAGATCAACTACGATTCAGTCACCACTGCCTGAAACATCCCAGCACCGACCATATCACACTGGTTCCACCCCCCAAATCAATAAACCGGCTGGATATGACTATGACTTCAGCCACTCTCATGGGGGGTTAACCCTTCAATAGCCCACAGTTGACATGTCATGAAAATGTTGGACCACCAGCCCCTGACATGACTAAGAATCAGCTCCTCTTCGATACCAGCTACTAGGCTGGGGCTCTTTTGTGCAGTGCACGTCTGTGATGCCACTTCACCTTGGAACTTTCGGCTGCTCAGACACTTCGAGAATCCAACAAACATTCAAATATCTTCCAATATGTTTCAATATTTTCCCAGATCAAAGCCATAGTTTCCCCATGTTTTTCCATATAAACCCCATGAGAGCCATGGCATTGGCCAACGGGGCGCTTCGCAGCGTGCGCAGCTCTGCCTCCGCCGCGTCCCGCGCGCAGCTGGCAGCCGCCAGCTGGCTGCAGAGGGACTCCACCTGGCCATGGTAAACTAACGTAGCTATGGAAAATCACCATCTTTAGTAGGCAAATCGGAAAAAAATGTCTATAAACAATGGATTTTCGATAGCTATGTTGGATGATTAATATAGTAGGATATTCAGGATTTGGAAAGAGTTGTGCTTCCAGGGGTTGCTGGAATTAACTTCTGCTTTAGTTCAACCCTTTGGCATGCAGATAATAGTGGGATAATAATGGAAACTTATGATTATGGGATAACTATCATGCCTATGTGTTACACATATATATACCTATATATAATATGTTTCGATGAAAAAAAACATCTAATACCTACAGACAGATAGATAGATTAGGTTAGATTGGATCAGATCAGATCAGATCAGATCAGATTAGATAGATAGGTAGATAAGTAGATAGGGGGAAAGATAGACATGTACAAAATGGATCTACTTCTCTATCAACTTCCTCGGATTACCTACTTATCCACTTATCTATCCATCCATCCATGAAAATTACATGCATTCACGTGATCAAAATGGATACTATATGTGCGTATAAAAATTGATATATATATATATACGTAAATATATGTTGGATTGAGTCACAACTTCTTCAAAAGATAAATCTCAAGGCCTGCTGAAGCAGCTGCGCTTCGCGAGCCTCCAGCGTTTCGTGGTTCATGAGGCGAATCGCGATGATGATGATGATGATGATGAAGATGATGATGATGATGACGACGACTTTGATGATTAGGTTGTCAACTTATAACTATCATCACTGTTGATTAGTTGCTGCTATTGTTACTTTTAACTTGTAACTATTGTCGTTGTCATTATTATTGTTATTATTACTATTACATTTATCTATTCATTCATTTATTTATGTTCATTTATTTATTTATTTATCTATTTATTTATTTATTTATGTCTTTATCTATTTGTTTATTTATCTATTCATTTATTTATTCGTTTATTCATTTATTTGTGATGTTTGCTATCGCGACTGCTATAGCTGCTATTTCGGATTCGATTGTGTAGAATTGTGATTTGATTCTGATGTGGATTCTGATATGAATCATGAGGCGGAGAACGATTTAGATGATTACGGATGCATGGCTGGGAAATATGGGTCCATCACTTACGACAGCTGCAAAGTCCAACAAGCAAAGACCAATAGCAGCCTCCAGTACAAGCGCACCTTTTGAGCCTCTGGGATCTGCAAATGCCCGAAAAGCCTTGTGAAACTTATACATTGGCCATTGCATGATTTGACTGTCATCAGCCTTCGTCCAGTTGGACCAGTTGAGGGGAGCCTTGCACGCCTTCCACTGATGTTTGAAAGGCAACCTATGGCCCAAATTCTTTGTACATCGCCATGGGGTATTCCCATGATCCACAGAACGTCATAAACTCAGCCCAGGATGGCCACCAAGGCATCATCATCGATATCACTCTCAGCCTCCGATGGCTCCTCAGATTCCAACCCCGCCATGGCTATCACCGTGGGCCCCGGCCGCGCCGACGCCGGCGCGGACGTCCGGGCCGATGCCAGCATTGCCGGTGGCACTCCTGCCGGTGCCGCCACTGCCGACACTGCCGAAGCCACGGGCTGATGCACCGTGGCATCTGCTTTTGGCCGGCCGCCCACAGCATCGGCCAGGGCGTCCCACCCTACTGAGGCCGCAGAGGCACGGCGCTCCGACAGATCTGCGGAGGCCTCAGACGGTGCCATGGAGGATCGGCGCGCAGCCTCCGGGTCCACAGCTTCGGGATCCACGGATTCCGCCCGAGATGCAACCTGAAGTTCCTGACCCTCATGGGTTTGTGACAGCTCGGCGTCGCGACTTTCCAGCTCATGCGCCTTGTGCGCCACAGCCACACTTGGGAAGTGAGCAGCGGCTGGTGGAGCTTCAGGATGGGCGGCAGGCGCTTGGGACAGGTGGTGATGGTCAGCTGGTGGGCCCTGGGTCACTGAGCCATGCTTCGATGAGGGTTCCAGCGCCTCGCGCTTCACAAAGCCCTGCGAAATGAGTTCCTCCATGGAGCGCTGCAAGGTGCATCGCCTTGGGTGATGAAAGGTTAAGAGCTCGGGAGCGATTAACGGGTACTGTGCGATGAAGAAGAATGAAGATCGGCAAACTAAAAGCCAAGAAAAATATAGAAAAATGCCAAATGACCTGCAAATAATGCCCGTCCCACATCTATGCGTTAGTTTTCTGGAGGGCGTTCGTTCGAGAAAAATGACACAGAAGTTGGTAACACTCCAATCTTTAAAATGACAAAAAATATTGCACTCGATGCAGAGGATGCCAATAGATTTGTGGAGAGAAACCTTAAAAGACAAATGTTTTCTGGCCTTTGCATCGAAATCCTTTGTTTCACCAGTTGTTATCTTGCAATCTGTTTCAACGGTCTCAAATCTCATGCATCAGAATCTCGGCTGCTTTTCAGTCCTGATATAGAGGGGTGCCACCAAGGCCAGGTCCAACCCCACCTAAAAGGTCAATCTTTAGTTCCTTCGCATCAACAAATGGTCATGATTTTTCCAAGGGCTATCACGTTGTTTGGAAACTCTTAGGCCACCCATTTTTAATGGATGGTCGATATAACGACTGGGCAGAGGACCCACTCTTTCAGCCCAGGCAACTTCCAGAGCAGGTGTAGCGCCTCCTTCATGACATGCCTTTGACACCGTTCCGCCATGCGTGCCAGTAGGGAGGCCTTCAGAAGCACCAGGGGCAGCGCTGCCTCAGCATCCGGGTGGTCATGAGCCTGTCGGATGGTAGGCGGTGGTGAAAAGTGGGGTTTCCAGGTTTCCCCAGGTATTCAAGGCTTATGAAAAATTGCATGGCATGAAGTAGTGTAAACTTGTGCACTGATATTAACATTCAAATGGCCAAGAACCAGTGACTCTGTGGGTTTGGGGGTCCCTCACTTTGGCCCAATACCCATGTGGTGCACTCTGATGGTTTCATCTTGGTGGTTTTTTTGTGGACGTAAATTCATCTGCCAGTGGCTTCTTTGACTGAACCTTCAGCCCAACACAACTTCACCATGGATCATTTTGGACTGTTGAGGCGCGACCTCAAAGGCTCGATCAAATAGTCCAGCTTTTCTCCCCAATTTGTATCCTTCGGTACTCTAACATGGCTAGCTGGAAATCCCCTAGAAGCGGAGGTGTTCATAGGAAAATCATCTATCAATGGTGGATTTTCCATCGCCATGTCTCATTACCGGAGGGCATTGTATTAATACAAATAACTCAATGCTTCTCCTGTTTTTTGGTATCTTCATCTTTCAACGTTGGACCTGAAGCCTCGTTGCTGGCTGCATGTTGACAAGACTGGCGTTGTCCCACAGGATGGCGGCCAACTTGATGACCTAGGCAGCGCAGCCGGTGGTGTCTAAGTCTAATCTCGACTCTCTGTCGTCCTCTGAGCCCAGTAAGAAGGATATGGTCTTCGTACATAGTCATCATAAATTGCCTTGTGAAAATCTGGGAAACCTCCAACCTACCACAGCCTCCAGTCCAAAGGTGCCTCATCAATGCGAGCTTGGTCTTCGCAAAGCCTTAGTGTAAGCATGAAATTCTCCACTAGGCTTGGGACGACATTCGGATTCTTTTTCATTTGGGCAAAGTATGAAAACTCTGGCAAAGGCACTCCGGCAAACGAAGCTTGAAAACAAAAACACCCATATACAGTAAGCTAGAGACCCCCTTTTCCTGCAGTAAAATAACGCGTAAAATGGCTAGATCTTCCAATCTTGATTACCCAGAGCTCTTGCCAATTTCACCCAGTTTCGACTTCACAAAGTCGTCATCACTTTGAAATCCATGGGATTTCTTGGGCGAGCCTTCGAGCATCCCATAGCCATAGCCATGGCCTGCCAGCTCAGATCGCAGTATCTCAGTGGCTCCGTGGGGTCCGTGGCCGTGCGCGCGGAACTGGGGCGTGGCCTCCAATGGCGACCCGGGCGACAGCGATGGGCTGCGCTCGGGGCTGCCCAAGGAGCCCAAGGGATGGAGCGGATGGCGACCCTTGCCATCCAACTCGGCTTGGACATTTCCTGGGCATTTTGAAAGTGGGATTCACTGCTAGTAACACACACCATGGGTTAGGACACCTCGAGAATTGACCTAAAGGATATTCTTCGAGTCAAATCAAACGTTTGCGCCCAAATTTGGGGTAATGTGTCCTAGTCGATTTGCTACATGGTGCTTCGACTGTGACCAAAAATATGGGCATAGGGTCAAGTCTAATCATAATCGCTGATCACCAGGACGCATGCGTTTATGGCAGGGAAAAAATCCTCCAAGTCGCCACATCATTTACCTTTCATCTTTGACTCCCAAGCGTCGGAGGGCGTGCACCACTTTGGATTGCCGTTCCTCAAACTGCTTCCGCCGTGCGAAGTTCTCCCAACGCCGCAGGGAGTAGCGAAGCTGCAGGGCCAATATGGAGGACAAGGTCTGGAAACCCAGCTGCAAATTCTCCTCCACAGCCTTGGTGGTGAAAGGAGCACCAAGGTTTAGGTTCACTGTAGAGCTTCATGTTCCAAATCAAGGACAAAGGCATTTGTGCAAGTAGGACCCAGCTTCCAAGTCACATGGTGTCGTCTCTGGTATGTTTTTGTCTTGGCAAGTCAATCCTTTCCCAAATGCGATGGCCCAAACCGAGAATGGAGAGATAACAAACAAAGAAACACCAAGCCATAAAAATATTGGCCCCTTCCAACAAATTGAAGCAGCAGAAGAAGAAGAAGAAGAAGAATCATCATCATCATCATCATCATCACAGTACTAACCATCATCACAGACCAACCATAATCCTAGCCCACCCATGGAAAAAATACCTGTACATAACACAATAACATCAAAATAGGTGGTAAATGGTTCATCCCCAAAAGATCAAAGGTGACTTGATCAAAATATCTGAACTATTTCAAGCCCTTGTTACCCTTTTTGCTGGGACTAGATGTACAACAGCTGTTGATCCAGCATCAAAATACCAACACGTCCCCCATAAACCGCTCCGAACAACGCGCGCGCGTCGGCTGCGGGAGGATTGGGGCGGAGCTCTGAGTGGCTCCACCGGGGGCTCCACCAGTGGCTCCAGTGGCTCCGGCTCCACATGCGAAGCCATGGCAGTGCGAGGCTCCGCCACGTCCAACTGGGCCTGCTTTCCAGGGCCACCCATGGGTTACTGGTTTTCTTGGGGAAAAAAGATGAAAAAAGGATGGAAAGTTGTTGGACAAATTGAGCAATGTCCTTCGAAAATCTGGACATTGAGGATTTGTCAAGGCCTAGCCCCCCACCTGAGCACTGCCAACCTTCAGCGCATGTTCGGCCAGTTGCAAGAAAGCGATTTCCAGTTGTCGGCGGCCATAGGAGTGGCAGAATTTCTGCAGTTGAATTGCCAGGTAGGAATAGTTCTTCTCCATATGACAATCACCTTTTCAGAGGAGCATCTGGGTGAAATTTTCCACGTGGCAGCGGAAAATCATAGAAAATCATCATCTAAACAATTTCGAATTCGCAATGTCTTCTACTGAAGGGATCTGAAGGCTGTGGGAAAAACCATCTTCCCAAAATCCTTCATTTGGCAAATGGATGCCTGGAACCGGTGGTTTTTTCCCTGTGCATTTTAGCGGTGGAAGTAGAGAGAGAAAGATTTTGAAGAAAAATAGGAAAAAACAATGGAAAAATAGGAAAATGAAGCAAGAAACCATAAGAAACCATTTATATCCATATTTATACCATTTATATATTTGGAGACCACTTATACCACTTCATGGTGGATTTGTTGTTTCCCACGTTTCACAACTCACCACTTGCCAACACCTTCTGGTCCTCAGGGGTCTGCAGCAGGCCACACAGCAACCATGGCAAAAAAATAGGCGGCTCGTGCGGCTGCGAAGTTGTTTTTCCGGGTGATGGCTGAATCATCGAGCTGCTGGTTAGATCCCATGTCAAGTTGGGTCATTCCAGGGCGGATTGAAAACAACTATATTTGAAACACTCATTCAAACTCAATTGCGCTCATGGCATTCCCTGCTGAAAACGACTTAAGCAAACTCATGCCAAGTCAAGCTTGAGTGGGTTACGGGGGTCACCTTCATGTGCTTGGAAACTGGCGCACAGAGACCATCTGATGTACCAGTGGGAATGAGTCCGTAAAGATCCAGTGGGGCAGCAGGATCGCAACAAAGAAATGTTTCAAAACACGTCGCTGCGCAGGATATGGACGGAGCAGGAAAACACATCTCGCAAACGGCGGGTCCCGGAATTGGATGCGAAAATCTGCTGGGTTTTTCTGTAGATGTTCTACCTGAGACCCACCCAATGAGTGGAGGAAACAACTTTTCCAGTAGCACATCGCCCCCTTCGGATCAACCTGAAAGTTGCGCTTCAATTCCAGCAGCTCAGCGCGCAGAAGCTCTGCCTGGTTCCAGAAATCGCCAAGTCTCTGGGAATCGTCCCATTTCGATGGTTGAAAACTAACCAAGCACCAGGAGGATGGATCAAAATCATCAATCAATTCCCTAAAATGCCTGGTTTTTTAATATTGTTTATGGATACTATGCATTCATGGGCAGCAAATGAATCATCATGATTCCATGATGATCATCCAAAGATACGCCCCAGCCCCCGCTGGATCAGCTCAACCAGCAAACTCTTCATCTTCGTGTTTGCTGGTTGAATCACTGTTGAATCACTGTTGAATCACTGTTGAATCACTGTTGAATCACT
>Ga0126342_10023063_pt1 | contig 10222 bp, 12 predicted proteins | sample Cyp1metagenome_FD_92528 | JGI IMG/M metagenome (GOLD analysis project Ga0126342, IMG submission 92528) | Coral microbial communities from Lord Howe Island, Old Settlement Bay, Australia - Cyphastrea 1 metagenome | ecosystem: Host-associated > Invertebrates > Cnidaria > Coral ... | reverse complement strand
CTAGGGAGCGAAAAGAGATGAAACAGCCTGGCATGCACATATGTGTGATCTCGAGTTGAGCGGCCTGGCTGCCATATGAAACGAAATGGTGTTGCACTGCTTTTCATGTAGGTCCTTGTCTGCGGGAACGGTGACTGCAAACAAAGTACAGCCCCATGCTCCGTATTTCTGGCTAGGAACCCCTTCCACAGCCTGCGTGTCCTAGCCTGGCTGCGGCGTGTGCAGTGATTGCACCCCGTTACAGATATGTACCCAACACCACCATGGGCTATGAGATTGGCATGGATGAAGGACATGACTGCCAAGTGCAATTTCAAATTCTTCACACATGCAAAGAGGTACAGTTGCAATACGCTCTGGTCAATCCTAAGCACAAACATGTATTTCCATTGCATATATATATATATCCATATATATATATCCATATATATATAATTATATATATACACCACCATTTTAGGAAACGGATGGATATTAATGGATGCATATATATATATATATTAGGAAACCTCCAAATGTTGTTTCATAGTTTCTCCCAATAGTGACATAGTGGTGGTTTCTACCCACCTTCCAAGATTTGGTGATTTTGTTAGAAAGCGTTTCATTGTTCTACTAACAACCGTGATGATGTTATTAAGCATCTGAATGTGTTGGATATTTCAAACATTTTCAAACAACTGCAAAACGCGAAACTGAGGCAAACGACTGCTACCCTGAGGCAATCTAATGCGGCAATGGGGAAACCCGAAATAACTTGCGAATGGATACAATGGGCGTGAAATCCCAAATATATATAGCAATCCCCCCCAAGAAGAGAAACGTGATTTTCCAGTATCACTATTTCAGTGGGATTGTTTTTTATTTTGTTGGGGGCTACAAGAATCCAGGTATCTAATTTCTGGTGAAATCTCCATTTATGGATGGTCAAATCCTCATTGTTCCAACACCACCGGCATAAGTTTCAACCCCATAGGGTCCTGGGTCAACACAATGGATTTTTTGTCCAGAAGCTTGGGCAAAAGTTCCTCCCACAGCAGAAATGTCAAATCTCCGAAGATGCAAGAAGCGGATTCGGTCTGCTTATTGGATGGGGTTCAATCAACCACTACCCCACGCGTGTTTAGAACATTGGTGTTGCTTTTGGAAGAATTCAAAAAATAGCAATCTCAAAAAAATGATTGTTTTTGGCAACTAAACGTGATCAGGTTTAACACTTGTTCCCCCTCACAATGACTTGACATGATTTGACCAGTAAGCAACGGTGGTTCTGGCCCACTGGGAGAAGGTGACGGGATGTGAGTAAAAGGTGCCATAATGGAATCGAAGGTATATCAGGGCTGGATTTTTGTGGGCTCCTGATTTTATAGAGGGTGTGGGGGCTGCTTTTCCAGGGGGATAGCTGGCTGTTGATGTTAAACATAGCCCTCAAATTCCTTGGAAAATTATCAAAAAACCACGAAAAGGTCTAAAACAATGAATCAAAAACCATCAAAAACCATTGATATCTACCATATTTATTCATATTTTATGTTTTGACCTGGGGCCTTTCAAGGCCATGCTGTGAAGAATGTGGGAGGAACCCTGTGCTCACCAGACTCTCAGTGCAATTTGTTGGTTTTTGAACGTTTCCTATTTTTTTTAAATCATGTCCAAAGAAATCTCAATATAAAATGTTTTACTTTGATTAATTATTTGAGATGATTTCAGGAATGGTGGGACACAGAAAAATCACCCCAAAAGTATCCAAAACTTAGCACTGGTCCAGGACTCCAGGATCAGAAAAAACTGTTTCAAAAGCAGGGTTCTTTTTACTTTCTCAATTTGATAACAAAAAAGCACCCTCTATTAAAAGCAGCCTGAAAAGAGGCAAAATTTTACCCCCTATAGAATCAGAACCACCATCTCGATGACATTTGCTCCAAAACCCCAAAAGAGGCCCTCTATAGAATAAGAAACAGGAGATCGAAACACTATACACCAGAACAAGCGCGAAGACAAAGACGAAGGACAGGAACAGCCCGTCCCACAGCAATCGCGGGTGTCACTTTCTTCTCAACTTCCATTCAAATTGGATCCCATCAGTGTGTTGCTCAAATGTTTGAAATCACATCATACCTCTTCCCTTTCTGAAGCTCGTTGGATTGAGAGCGGTCCCATATTATACGAGCGAAGCGATGCACCTTCGCGGAGCCGCAAGTTTCAAATTTTCCCAGTGGGCACGGCTGCCACTGGAGGCACTTGCCACGCGCTGAGTTGGGCTATCCCTGGCTGCCAAGAGGTGATGTTTAGGGGGATCTCCATGATCCCCACCTTCACGGACAACCTGAGTGCACACAGTGGCAAACAAGCCCAAGTGGCCCAAGCCCGAATAGAAATCTGTGGGAGAAATTGCCACCGCCCTGGGCTAGCTTCGAAAAGTCGGTTGTACAAGCCAAAGATCTTGTCGGTGAACTGCCATAAGTTCAAAGCTGGCCTGGCTCATCCTTTTCGCGAGTGATTTGATAGTAGGCTTCGTTTGATTTCTTGGCACCACAGCAGCTGCAGCAGGGCTGTGAGTGATTAGGATAATTTGTGGTAATCAGTGTAATGGGGATTGGAATAACGTGGGGGTAACGTGCGCCATTATATATTTTTTCAGGAAGATCATTTATACTCAGTATACTCAGAGAAAATGAAATGTTCAACCAACACAAGATCACCCATTCTCTCCCATCTAATTGGAATTTTAAAGAAATAGGAAAACATGGGAAAACACTGCTTACCTTCAGTAAGCTGTTTCGGCATTTTTTGGCTGTGTTTTCGCATGTTTTTTTTCTAGAATCATGTTTGTCCAGTTGGTCCCTGGTCTGTTTCCCCTGTTTTTCGCATGTGTTCTTCATTTCTCATTTTTGCCTCTCTCAGAATTGCATTGTTTCAGTTCCATTGTGTATATTGTGTTTGCATCATTTCTCCATTTTTTCAAGATGTAAAATCCTATAGGACAAGCCCAAGGCGACATCACAAAATTGCTGTTTCCACCTGTTCAAAGCAGTCCAAACACTTGAGTCCCTGAGAAATGTCAAGCTGGACTCAGCTGGACAAGCTAAACAGCCCAGAAATCACACCGAACTGCAGCCGTTCGCCTCTGGTTTTCCAACCTGGATCAAGAGATCGGAGCCTCAAGTCCCGATTCAGAACTTCTTCCGCGTTGCATGTCACTCGGCTATGGTCAACTGCTTAGGTAACGCACCACAACCAATCCATTTCTGCTATCTTGGCCACTCTAAACTGCAAGATCAGGGCACACCATCCACTAGTGACCACTGAAAGATTGACACGTGTGGCTTGATTCTTCTTAAAATGGTACGGAGTAAATACCAAAAAGAAAACAGAAGTTCTCTTGAACAATTTTCTATATGTTTCCATGCCAAGCAACCGATTGCTCGCAATCGGCGCTTCAACACTCGCACCGATTGAAGGAGGAAGAGGGCGCGAAAGGCACCCGTCTTCAGCGTCCCAAACTTGGTTTGTTGGAACTGTCGCGGGTCAAAGAAGTAGACCTTGCATTCCGTCGTCGTCGTCGAAAAAAATGCGACGAAAAGAACCATGTGACATATGTGGCTCTGGAGTCAAAATATCAGTTGTCAGACCCAAACAAAAATTCAGAGTTTGGGTGCACCCCAAAACTTTTTACCCCAACTTTATGGATTATATATATAATTAGGGTTATGTATATGGGTTTTACTTCAACCCCAAAGATATGTATCAACCATCAATTTCGCGGACCCGATGCTGACCCGTGCCACTGGATCAAGGGGCGAACTGTCACCATGGCCCTGATCCAATGATCCACTTCTCTGATCTTCAACCCAAATGTTTGACCTTACATATAGCTTTATGAAAATCATAAATGAATATACATAGCATAGTAGTACGATTGTATAATATTGATTAATATTGTATATAGCTGCTATACGTATATACATATATGATATGGGATAAGTCAAGTGGGGCAACTTCTGGTTTTGATCCATTTATACTCAAATTATCATAGATTGGGACTCACTTTTGGGCGAGTCAAGGCAGCCATGGCACAGGCAGCACCGGCAATTTCTGCTCTTTGGACAACTGTGCAGCGCGGCTGAGGACCTCATTGTTCAATGACAAGGAATCGATAGGAATCTCACCAACAGAAATGGCGAGATCACCAGAAATCATCAAAATTCATCAGAAGGATTCAGAAGGTATAAGAACAAATACCAAAAAACATGTTTACTGTATACGTGTGTCATCTATGCTCATGGAAACAAAAGTCCGGAAACCATCAATAGCTTAGGCCATCTCCGCATCGCAGCAGAAATTCTGTGTCCAAAAATGAGGGCGGAGGTATCAAACAGGAGACCGACCAATTGCTGAAAGCGATGTAGATGACTTGGAAAGTGGAAAAGGAGTTTATATTTCCTAAAGCCCATTCTTGATGGTTGAATATGGTTAAAACATGTTAGGCCTAACCCCTTCTTCGATGCTGTCATGTTAGATCTCGTGAAACCTCCATTTTTATCCATTTTTCATAGTGAACGCTGCTTGGCGCGACCTGATGTTTGGTGCTTAAAGCCTGGTGAAATCCCAATATTTCGCCAACCACCAGGGATCGCCCCAGCCTTGCTCACACGACAAGCAGCTAGAGAATCATGCACTCGCAGGTCGTTCCGTAACCAGGCGCAAATCACGCTGAGAACCATTGAAGCAGTTGGATTGTTGCTATATGGTGGGTTCCTAAATCATGGGGCACCCATGGGCACTCCAAGTCATGATCATTGTTTCCATTGTCATGTTTCATGAGGGGAAAAGTCAATGGAGAAAATGAAATGAAAATGAGGAATCCTATTTTTAGGAAACACACACATACTTGATGCTTCACCTGTAACAACTAGAGTCAAAGGCGCCACCAATCGATGGTCCTCTCCTAATTGATCCATGTTACTGGGACGCTCAGGCTGTCCCTTCATTTCCCTTCAGCATAGCTGCAGTCACGCACACGTTGCAGTATCACCAAGCAATGAGAGCTAAATCGAAGGCATCCAAGGAAAAATGTTGATGCTAACATATGCTAACCATCTAACTCTAGTGTCTGGTAGATCCAGCAATCAGTTCATGATATTTTGTTGATAGCAAGCATGTCACTATTGTGCGCCAGGGTCTGGGCGCTAGGGCCTAGCCGCTAGGGTCGTTCTGATGTCGTGGGTGGCTGAGTCCTTTCTTGAGCTGTGAATATCGATATCATGTGTGCCTCAATTTGTGCCTCAACAGAATGTGGGCGAAGCTACAAGCACCGGTCTCCCTCTCAGACTTACCCTTCGGCAATCATGGAAATGGAAAGTCTACCCTCTGGTTATTTAACATAGCCATGGAAAATCCCTTATAAATGGAGGTTTTTATGGGTAAATCCACTATAAATGGCCATTTTCCACGGCTATGTTAAATAACCAGAGGGTATCATATATAGCTGATTTTCCGATTAAAACCTCCGCTAGGGGATCTCAGCCATGGGAGATCCCTGGCCATGCCTTGAGCCCAGCCAGCGAAGCGACACCAAAGTGCCCCAGGAAGTGAACCTTTGGCGCCACCTCGTCGCCTGCAGCAATGGCAGCTTCACTTCTGAGGCATAAACACGATAACACATGCGAATTCATAGAGCGATAATACCCTCTGGTAACTTCACATATCAAACTGGAAATTCCAGATTTGTTTACAGAAGTAAATCATCACAAATCACCGAACTAAATGGGCCATGGCTTCCATGGCTAAGTTAAACAACCAGAGGGTACATGGTAAGACAATAAATGACAATAACCAACCAATTGCCCTAGATCCCAGCGACCAATGAAGCCACGCCTTGAGGGGATTCCTCAATGAGATCCTGCTCAGATTGTGAAAACCCCCCTTGTCTGGGGATGGCTAAAGGAACATGTGAAAACTCAAGAGCAAAATCCTGGGTCTTCTTTACTTGATAGTATTATAGTAAATTCATGTAAAGTTCTTAAAGTTATAGTATGAGTATGAACCCTCGGAATACCAGCAGATTGTGGAGTGTCCGGGCGATTTGACCCAAAACGAAGTGGTACATTGAACAACTCCAGGAATCCAAAGGAAAAGAGACAGAAATATGCAGCACCCAGAGGTAAAATGTTTCAAGTAGGTCTATATGAGTGGGTCCAGCTTCAAGTTGTTTCGGTTTGCCTTGACAAGCCTAAAAGCAAGAAACCAGCATTCCCCCTATGTTACTTTTCAGCCTGAAAACGAACTGCCAACATGTTGCAAGACAACTGTAAATCCAATATAGCACGTGGTTGTGAGTTTTACAAAAAGCATCTCCTCCGCCACGGAAAGTCCTGGCAAGCAGGTCCACAGTCGATAAAGTAGATCGGCACAGATGGTTGCCTTGTTTGGGCAAAGCATGCCTGAACACATTGCATGGCTCTGGCACAAGCCCTCTGCTTCAAAAAATGTAAATTGTATACACAACCTCAAGCTTCAAAAGTTCCAGTAGTCAAACATACTGTAGCTCAATTCAAGAGTTATCGTGCTGGATCATGCAGAAAGTGCAAAGTTGCCGTGTGGTACCTGGATGGTGGTGCGTGTCAAGATCGATCAGGATATAAGTGGATCAAATGGATCAATAACATGTTGTGTCAGTGTGTTGGACGTCTTTGTTCGGTTGACCCGTTGCCGATGATTCGCAATAGGCTAGGTCATCAACCATCAATGGAAGCAACTGCTACCTGAACCTAAAAAGGCCCCTAGATGTATCGCCAAAACAAACCTATTGCGCCCCAAATACTGCTGGGAGTCTGGGAGTGTCCTAGCATACTTGATCTCTGTTTATTGCAAGTACCAAATCATTGAAGGAAGTTTGGGCATCAGCTTTGCGATCTGTGGTGCAAGATGGAGCTGACGTTGCCCCAGCCGTCAACTGAAAACTTATACACTTATACACTTGACTATGCTATCTGGAAAGGCTTTATCTTCAGATTGAGACAAAATACTCTCCACAATCGTTTCCAGGGTTTCCAATTGTAGCTGATGTTTTGAAAGGAGGGTGAAGATGGTGAAGACAAGTAAAGACAAGACACACTTCAAGATCCATTTCTTCCGCGCTGAATTCGCCCACACAGAAAACCGCCTGAAACTTCTGATCCTGGAGCCAGAGATTCGGCAGCTGGGTTAAGAATGAGATAAGTTACGCTTACCCTCTGGTAATTCAACATGAATCTCATGGCGAACTGGAACATCACCATGTTTCAAAACGGGATCCATCATGATAAATCATCGAAGTAAACCAGTCGTGGCTTCCAGTTCCCTGAGTTCCCATTGTTCCCCCGACCTCAGGAAGTTTCCTTTGCAGGGCCTCCACTGCCTTGCCTGTCTACAGCGAACAGATATTCCGCATGTGAATGTCAGGTTTCATGGGTGAAGTCCACCATGTTTTTCTTTTAAGTGATGGTTAATCATCAGCTCTCAGCTTGCATCTGAAGCATATCATGATGATGCAACCAAAAATGTGTTAATGTGCTTACGGGTCTGAGATTCATGGAGCTTGAAAAGCAGCCATCGGTGTTGAAGTGAGCAGAATCCAACAAAAAATGATAAGTTTGCTTGCGCACTCAACACATAGAAAAGTAATTTATCACTAGAGTCACTAGAGGATTTCACATTTATATCTGTCTGGGGTTACTATGCATCTACAATCTACATCTATGCATATATGCAGATTGCCCGAGTAGTTTCAGGGGTGTGGCCAAGAAGATTTTAGGCGGTGGCTCACAAAGATATGCTGAAAACCATGATCATCTCAAGTTGATAGGATTTATTTACCATCATCCTCAATTAAATATATCATATCCATATTGTATTATATAAATAATATAATATATATGTATATACATGGTGTCCTAACATGGTGGTACCCCCAAATCATCCATGTCATGGATGACCATGAAATCGTATTGAAACAACCATGGTGAGTCTGGGATCCCCCATGACTTAAGAAACCCCCAGATGATGTATTCCCGGATATGCTTAATTTAACTTCAAGGCCCTCTCTCCAGCAAGCATATATATATATACATATATATATATATATAATATACGTATCTAGTATATATTATTATATATTGTGTATATACCCCGTATAGATTTTCCAAGTAGTGGATTTCCCACTAATTTCCCACTGGGAAAATGACAATCACTATGCGCAAACACAGGTTAACCAGTAATATGGGATGTAATCCATCATTATTAACCATTATATCAACCAATGCAATGATCATTCACCATCATATCAGCAAATGTATCAAATTTGATCAACAAGTATATCAGTGTATCATATATCATCAATCATTGCATATTAGTATAATATATCAACCATTATGATCCATTATATTCATATTGTATGCACCATCATATCAACATGCATCAACCATTATGAACAATTCTAATAAATATCATCAAATGATCATCCATCATTGCATGTAATTTATATATAATATATACGTATAACTCCCAACAACCCCAGGTTGTCTATTGCAGCCAGCTCTACAAAGCTTCGGCACATCCCCCCTCACATCGCCGCACAGAAGGATCCGCACCATGGCAACAACACGTCGCAAGCAGAAGATCGCTTGTTCAATCTGCATGTTATGCTAGATTTATGACATCAAAATCCCTCTAGAACCAAATTCAAGAAATGCTCAATGATGATGGATTATACTGAATTATGTTCAATGATGGATGGGATGATGGTAGATGATAGAAGATAATGATAGATGATGCTAGATGATTCGTATAGATGCCTGCGCCAACTCCTTACAATTTGTGGGACATCCCTCGACAATTCAATCCACAAGACCTTGTTCCATCTGACTGTACTTGTGTAGTTGGTCAAGTCATGCCAAGTCCTGATTTGGAGATTGAATTGCTGTCGGATAGCGTTCACAATCTGACATGCATGCCCATTGAGTGGATCTGCCTGCAGTTCGAGGAAAAAGACATTTTCTCCTTAAAAATCCTGACCAAATTTCGAGGACAAGAGGACATACTTCATAAAAGCCACGAGACAAAACCAAACGAAATGTGGTGTCGCGCAAAACAAATACATAAAATGGTCCACTTCACAAGATTGGCTGTGTCATATCTTTGATGGCGCGATGATTCTTGACATCTCGATCATCCAAACCATCTATCACTTGCCACCCTCATACTTGTTCATCATCAAATGGCAGCCATAATCATCCAGTTACTATGAGTTGCCATGGATCTCACTAGAAATTCTCTGAAAATGATGCGCTGAATATCCATATTTGCCCCATTAAATCATCCATCTTCCCCATTAAAAAACGCCTAGTTTCATGGGGAAAAACCCACCATTGAAACAGGCCCAAATCCCCACACCCCAGAGGCTGTAGGATGGCACCGCCCAGCGCCGCCAAACTCGACTCCGGTGAAGAGGAGTTGCGACTGAGTCATCATGGGAGCACAACCCAGCTATAGCGGGGTACCCTCTGGTAAACTAACATAGCTATGGAAAGATCCACCATTTTTAATGGAAAAATCCACTATAAATGTATAGCCATTTTCAATAGCTATGTTAAATTACCAGAGGGTACCCCAATTTTAGGAAAGCTCCATTTGAATGGGGAAAAGATATGAAAAATTATGAAAATATGGGAACATGATGATTAACGCTAAGAATTTGGGGCACCCGATTTTTGTTGGGACAAAGCTATTTGTGAAGACATTCGAGAGACGGAAGGGTGCCAAATATAAAGGGGGCCCAAGCATCCAAAATCATGGAGGAAGAGCGACTCCAGTCATTTACCGTGCTTCAAAGGCGAATTCGGCCGTGTCTGAATAAATGGGCTATACTCCCAAATGCCCATTTTCAAAGAGAATATGATGATTTATGATGATACATACATTTATATATAATATATACATATATAACATATATATATAATGTAATTATATATATATATCATATAATATATATACTATTTTATATCATATATATTATGACATATATAATATATAATATAAAATAAAATATATATAATATAAACAATATAATATATATATATATATATATTATTATATATATTATGATATATATATAATATAAAAGAAAATATAATACATATAATATATATATATATACAATATATAATATATATAATATATATATAGT
>Ga0126342_10023062_pt1 | contig 10222 bp, 12 predicted proteins | sample Cyp1metagenome_FD_92528 | JGI IMG/M metagenome (GOLD analysis project Ga0126342, IMG submission 92528) | Coral microbial communities from Lord Howe Island, Old Settlement Bay, Australia - Cyphastrea 1 metagenome | ecosystem: Host-associated > Invertebrates > Cnidaria > Coral ... | reverse complement strand
GAAGGTGTGAAGATGTAGATCAGCAGATGTGAAGGTGTGAAGATGTAGATCTGCAGATGTGAAGGTGTGAAGATGTAGATCAGCAGATGTGAAGGTGTGAAGATGTAGATCAGCAGATGTGAGGGTGTGAAGATGTAGATCAGCAGATGTGAAGTTGTGAAGATGTAGATCAGCAGATGCGAGGGTGTGAAGATGTATTACAACGGCTGCTTTTTTACGAAGAACCCTTCGCAGGCGCTCTCGGGAAAAAAGCTTTAAAACCCTAAAGCCCTTCCGCAGCAGCTTTCCAAGGCTGGCGCCTGCTTTGCTATGGTACCTCCGTAGGCCCTACAAGCTGTTTCTATTGGGCCTCGAAACTGCCCCGTGGCACGTTTTGGGCACCCTTTAAAACCCAAAAAAAAATCCGCAGCAGCTTTCCAAGGCTTGCGCCTGCTTTGCCATGGTACCTCCGTAGGCCCTACAAGCTGTTTCTAGTGGGCCTCGAAACTGCCCCGTGGCACGTTTTGGGCACCCTTTAAAGCTCTAAAAAGTTTCAAAACCCTAAAACCCTTCTGCAGCAGCTTTCCAAGGCTTGCGCCTGCTTTGCCATGGTACCTCCGTAGGCCCTGCAAGCTGTTTCTATTGGGCCGCGAAACTGCCCCGTGGCACGTTTCGGGCACCCTTGAAAACCTTAAAAAGCTTTAAAACAAATTTAAAAACCCTTCTGCAGCAACTTTCCAAGGCTTGCGCCTGCTTTGCCATGTTACCTCCGTAGGCCCTACAAGCTGTTTCTATTGGGCCTCGAAACTGCCCCGTGGCACAAGCTGTTTCTATTGGGCCTCGAAACTGCCCTGTGGCACGTTTTGACCACCCTTTAAAACCATGCCCTCTGTTGTTGAGGGGCGTTCAAGCCTGCCGTTTGCCAGGCTTCAAACGCCTAAAACCTCCAAAACGCTCCGCGGCAGCTTCGACCAGGCACTCAGGCCACTGCCCTCTGTTGTTCAGGGCGTTCAAGCCTGCCGTTTGAAGCCTAAAACACCTAAAACGCTCCGCGGCAGCTTAGACCAGGCACTCAGGCCCCTGCCCTCTGTTGTTAAGGGCATTCAAGGCTGCCGTTTGCCACGCTTCAGACGCCTAACACGCCTAAAACCTTCCGCAGCAGCTTCGCGGCAGCTTCGACCTGGCACTCGCGTTAAGGGCGTTCAAGCCTGCTGTTTGCCAGGCTTCAAACGCCTAAAACCCCTAAAACCCTCCGCGGCAGCTTCGACGAGGCACTCAAGCCCCTGCCCTCTGTTGTTAAAGGCTTTCAAGCCTGCCGTTTGCCAGGCTTCAAACGCCTAAAACCCCTAAAACCCTCCGCGGCAGCTTCGACCCGGCCCTCGCGTTAAGGGCGTTCAAGCCTGCCGTTTGCCAGGCTTCAAACGCCTAAAACCCCTAAAACCCTCCGCGGCAGCTTCGACGAGGCACTCAGGTCCCTGCCCTCTGTTGTTAAGGGCGTTTAAGCCTGCCGTTTGCCTAAAACCCTTCTCCCCTCCGCGGCAGCTTCGTGCAGTTACTCAAGCCCCAGCCATCTCTTTTTACGGGCCTTCAAGGACACCCCTAAAACTTTCCGCGGCAGCTTCGTTCGAGAACCTTCCACGGAGGAATTGGCAGCTGCGGCCCGCAATCCAACGCTGCAGCCTATGCTCTTGAAAGTGCAGCGTCTTTTATTTCTCTTCTTATTTTTTGCGTGCCCTTTTGTCCGGCACGTGCCAATGTTTCTTCTGGCATCGCTTTCCCGCCGGCGTGTCATGCGTGACCGCAATTCGCCCACGTGACTGCGATGACCAAACAACAGTTGAGCAGACCGGGCAACTGTGCGCATGACACCGTGTTTCCTTGCTGACTGCTCACTGAATGTCATGCGCCCGGGGCCCGGCGGAAGATCCAGTCTCACGCCCCGCGCCGCACCTCCCCCCAGAAGGGGGTCGGCGGCACCAGGGCGTTAGCCCTTCTTATTATAGATAGTTCAGGTTAGATGACTTGCCTCCACCAGATGCTCCTGATCAACCTTGGGATAGGCGAGCCACCTTAGGATGCCTTGGCGCAGCAGCAATAAGGGAGTCGCATATGGAAGGCACGTGCGAAGATCAGTCGGCTCCGGAGGCGCGCGGCAGATGAAGGGGTCGTGGCGACCGTCCTGCTGCTCCTGTCACGGCAGCTCGTAATGGGTGCAAACGCGGTGTTGATGTTTTTCCTATTGAGGTTACCACAGTAATCCGCTTTGACGTCCCAGAACGACAACCGACATTATAAATCCGGGCATCTTATCTACATGCACATCAGCCTATCAGGCACATAGTCATAGAGTTTCGTTTGCTTCATGATCTAGAGATCCAAGATGATGAGATGATGCTGGTGCCGATGAGCATGCCAAATGTGCATCATCCTTCAATATGAAATCACGATATTTGGCGGGCTATCCTCTGGCAATCAAATATGGCCGTTCAAACTCTTGAATTAATATATAGGGGTTTAACGGGAAGATCATTGACGCATGGGCATGTTTTCCATTGCTGTGTTTTTTTTTGGCCTATATAGCTATGATGCTAAAAGTCTGTTAGGCTACGTGACAACAAGGATTTATACAGAAATGGGGGTGCATGGATGCTGTTGATTTATATTAACCATCCCAAAAGCATGGTCGGTGTTATACTTTGGGTTTCTCACATTCCGTGAGACCGCCTCTCCACCCCTGATCCAGGCCCAGCTTCAACCGAGTCGAAGATCAGTGCGGCGCCCAAGTGCCGGAGCAAGCGCGTCATGGTATGCCAGAAGTACTCCGACCAGAAGAGCAATGCTGGCAGTGGTTGGCCCGGCCCGTGGCCGTCATATAGAACCAATTTTTGAAGTCACAAATGTGAATTTTCAATGGGGAGAAATCAATCCAATCCAGTGTTTGCATAGGATCAGTTTACGAGTTCATGGGCGTGAATTTCCGATGGGAAGAAATCAAACCGAATCCAATCAAGGCAATTGTTCCCGGGACCGGGGAGGTTGCCATGCCGACATTGAGAATTCCTATGCCCAATACCATTGTTCTTTTCAGCACCGGGGGGTTTACTACTCCGACGCTGAAAATTCTTCTGCTGAATAATCAGGGTTGTTGTTTCCAGCATCGAGGGGGGTACTACCCCGGCACTGAAAATTTCTATGCCTAATGAAAACCGGGTGAAAACCTGGTGAAATTTAGAAACTTGGTGAAAACCTGGTCAAATTTCCAAAACCTGGTGAATGTTTAGGTGAAGTTCGGGCAATTTTCTTGACCTCAGGGATTTTCTGAAACCTGGTGAAAACCGGGTGAAAACTTGGTGAAAACCTGGTGAAATTCCGAAACCTCGGTGAACATGGCAATAATTTTGAAAGAAGCGTTTTGCTCTTTTGGGTCTTGGTGAAAAACGTTTGGTCAGAGCTTCGTTGTCCTCCGTACCTAACCGCTAAGCAACTCAACAAATAGTTCTATCATTGGCTTTACGACATTACAAACAACAACAAAAGGGCATAAATATAGCCTGATTTATGCAACAAGAAACACATGCCGTTTCAGAAATGGGGGATATTTAAACACCAATTCTGGTCATGGAAATATGCTCCACCAAAAGTGAACATCCCAAGAGCTGGGGTAAACTGTCCCAATCTATCAACCAATCGCTAATATGACATACATGCAGGTTTATAGCTGGGAAAAACTTGATTTGTTTTCTTTCTCTGGGATTTTATTCCTGTTGTTGCCATCTTTGATTACCAGAGGGTACAATTTATACTGATTCAATCATGTTAACAGGATTTCCCATAATGGATTATGATCATCCCCAATATATTGGTGAGTAGAATCCCAAACTAATCAGAAAAACCAGCAGTTATACAAGTTATCAATATTTATCCTTTGTATCCCGTAGCTGATCAACCATCAGTTATCACTTCCTTTACCCTCTGGTAATTTAACATAGCTCTGGAAAATCACCATGTTGAATGGGTAAATCAACTATTTCTATGGGCCATCTATACCATAGCTTTTTGTATGTTTACCAGGCCGGGCATCCATCACTTCTCCCAAATCGGTCACATCGGTTCCATCACCGGCCTCCGGCTCCGGCTCCGGCATGGGCACCTCCGGTGGCGGCGGCGGCGGCTCCTTTGGGGGCGAGGACAAGGTCGCCGAGCCGGTCGCCGACCCGGTCGCCTCGGGCAGGGCAAATGGCATGAAAAAAACCACAAACAAACCATAAATGGAAATATCACTTATATTTACAACTTATATATAACTTATGTAATCAATATGATTTTCTATGAATTTCTCAACAAAAGGACTTGGATCTCCCATTCAAAATCACCCCGTGAGTGAACGGTCGGATCACATTGCTTGTCCTATGAAACACATTCGATCCTCATTATGTAAAAGCGTAGCTATTTTAGTTGCATCATATCCTCATGAAATATTCTGGAGGTTTCCCAATTCCACCCAGAGATTCCTCCCTACAAGGCCCTACAACCCTTCTTATACAAGGCTTATATAATGCTAAATAAGGCTTACTTAGTCCTATATAAGAGGTATATCATATCCATAGGAAAATCCAAATAACTGTAGGACTTGTACTGGATCTATAGTTCCTGTTGGGTAGGTGGGGTAAGATAATTAAATCAACAAACAAGAACTGTGACCAGCCCCCTCTCCCTGCACGAAAATAAAAAAACGAACCATCTATATCACATTCCCATCATATCACATTCCAATCATATCACATTTCCATTGTATCACATCCCCATTATATTCCCATCACATTCCCCATATGGTTGGTTTTGCCGGACAATACAGTGTCTTTTCCCGCATTTGTGTAGCAGCAAACAATCTCTCCATTGAAATCACCATTCATGGTAAATCCGCCATTTTCAAACACACCCACATATCATATTCATATGATATTCATATGATATTCATATGATATATATTCCCATGAAAAATTCCCCAATATCTTCATCAATATTCCCATTTGTTCCAGCTCCACGGCGCCTCGGGATGCCTCGCAGCTTCCTGGCGCCGGAAATCTTTGGGTGACCCCGACATATCTCCAACATCTTCCAAACACGCAATTTTTGGACGAGTCAAAAATGAGTCAAAAATTACGATGATCCTGATCTTTAGTTGGTGATCCCATGTGATCTCCAGCAAAATTTTTCGTCATTTTCCCCTGCAAATTTGTTGAAAAATCCGGCATTTCCCATCCCAAACATTCCCAAGCCATCCCAGCCTCCGACGTCACCTCCGGCACCGTTTCGGCCACGTCCTCCTGTTGCTCCAACTCATCGAAGTCGAACATCGGATGCTGCGGCAGATCTTGGACAAACATGGATTTTTTGGATAACAGACATGGGGATTTGAAAGAAATGGACAGAAATGGAATGGAGAAATTTTGCAGCAACTTGCACACGAGACCCAAGAATCATGGGGGACACCCAAAATCTGATTAAAAACCTCGCTTCCCCATATTCTAATATATTTTACCCATTCAAAACAGCACCAAAACAGCACGCCATGTTTTTCACCTGTATCCTCCTGCCTTCTATTCCACGGTCTCCATAGCGCTGTTGAAAAGTGAAGATCTCTTGAGGTGCTGGGATTTGATGATTTGAACCATGTGGCTTTGTCCCAAAATCGCTTTCCCCTTCCATCTGGTCTCATTTCACAGAAAGATCGATGGCCATAAATTCATAGAAATTCATGGAAATTCATGGCAATTCATGGACGCATTCCTATTCTTGAACGCCACATCACCTTGCTGCGAGCAGTTCTGGGTCTGTCTGTTCTGAGCAGCGATCGATCAGAAATGTCTTCGGCAGTAATACTTTCGTTCCATGGCAGGAAACGTCTTAAACTGGATCACTACAGTAGATCCTATGGTACTGACCATCAAATTCACAAAGACAGGAAGGGGCCGCCCAGTTGTAACTGGCTTTTTCTGATACCCCATCTAAGTACAGATATACCATAAATCCAACCGAGAGTTACCCTCTGGTAAATTAACATAGACCCTGGCAGATAGGGGTTGGAAGACTAGTTTCCTCTAAAAATTGGTGATTTTCAGGGTCTATGTTTATTTACCAGAGGGTAGACCAGTTAGAAACCCATTTACCCATCGTTTGCCGCTTCCAGTCTCGAAGCAAACCCCATCGTGACATCCTGGACGAGTTCCTCCAAATAATCCCTGGGTGACCTGGGTGTGCTTGAAGGGCCTCAAAGGGCCTCAAGTTCCCACCGGAAGCTCCGCTTTTTTGCGTCCAGAGACCTCAAGGGTCGGAACGGGACCTCGTCACCCTGCGCAAGGAAAACCGCCCTAAGGCGCGGTATCCGTCCCTGGGGCCCTTCTGGGGCCAGGGAGGGGTTGAGTTTCTCGCATGGCATCAGGACCAAGGAGCCAAAAGTAACAAGTTAGCACCAGAATTGGATCCTTTGGTTGATGTTGGTTGGGTGTTTATAACTCCAATAACTATGGTTTATGAATGTTGATGATACTGGTAACTAGAGTTTAGAGGGTTTATAAACTGTTGATGTTGGGTGCTAGAGATTCCAACTTTGGGATGGCCGAACACACCTGGAAATTACCAGGAGATTCAGCAGTGAAGCTGCGACAGAGAAGACTTTTGCAGTTGACAAAAGAACGAGTACCAAGATATCGGGGCATTCTCAGCTGTTTTTTTTTAATGACTGGTCATTCCATTTCTTGACTGATTTCTTGAGTGGGATGCCACACAGCTACATGAGAAACGCTTGGAACGCCAGCCACCAAGCTTGAAAATTCGGAGGAGACTTCTTGGGTCATGGTTTCTGGTCCTGCGGAGATGTTGCTGGTACCATGGCTATCCTAGCTTGTGATGATTTTTGGACGTACCCATGGGCTTACAAAGCCTTGTAAACTTATGTTGTGGCTCATCCATCCCATTATTGCTGGCCTTAGATACCAGGCAACAAATAGATCTTTGGCTGCTGAAGAGTCATATGATCATATTCCTGTTTATGGCAAAGAAACCAAAAACACCCTCCTATTGTTGAGTGATAAATTGAGCCTTGTCGATGTTTTTGGAGTTTCAAAGTCTCCGGCCCGGTGGCTGCGCCGCTGGGAACCTCCATCTTTACATGAAAATCGATCAACTCCCATGCCATGTTGGGAGCCTTGAAGGCCTTGAACCTTGAGGAATCTTGGCTCAACTAATCCTGGAAGTGGAGCATCTTTCATTGGCATCCATCAGTCACATGAGTATGTATAATACATATTAATAACATATTATATATATGATGTGTTTTGTTGTATTTCATAGATACTATGAACCAATGGCATGATTGAAAAACAGTCAGGCTTCTCAAATTCGTCCAACTCCACATCCAGGCGCTGCGTTGCTGCATCAAGCCTGGAGAGTTGGGAATGGGATCTGGAATGACCCAAACCGGGGGCACCTAGAGATCCACAACAAACTCAAGGGGACCACAGATTTTCGTTTTTTTTTTTTGGTAGATATTTGCTGATATTTCTAGTATTAAGATGTGTTAACCATGTAATTCTTGGGCTCAACTTTGACTCATACCCAAGTAGTCCCAGTCATGCAGATCCACAGACTGTGGTTGGGGGCGATAGGAACTGCTTTAGTCATCTGGTTGAGAACGGGATTCCCCGTTCATGGATTGTGACAATCACCAGGTGGTGCCCCAGTTCGTTAACGCTAAGTTGGGGTTCACATAACTCCAATTTCACTATGGTTTATGGTTTATGGTAGATATTAACTATAATACTATAGTTAATGGGGTTTTTGTTAACCAACAAACATCACTGAGGGGCACCACATTGCACCAATCTATTGATTGTATAATCCCCTATAATTAATCATCCACCAACAGGGGTTTGAACACCATCTGGATTGACCATACCAGTATACCAGTGAAAACATACTGGCCAGACTCAGATGTTCTATTCCCATGACCCTGTTTCACAACATCAACATGCACAGGATGTTCTAGCGGCACATTCGTACGACTACCCGCATGCACTACATCAACCAATTCCTCACGATCGCTTAGAAAGCCCACTTACTTCCCATCTATATATATATGTGTGTTTCCTAAAATGGTGCATGTCCGTTTTTTTGTTATTTATGGCAATTTGAGTAGGGAAAATCGTGATTCATTATCCATTAGACAGCAAATCTATGGAACACCCGCCATGGCTTTTCCAGATCGCCAGGCAGCTACAAAGGCGTCGTCCCAGCGGCTGCCGTCGTCCGGAACCTGTACATAAGGGTGATTCGCGATATAAATGGTGATGTACATAATATGGTGACATATCTTAATATATGTATATACACATATCTACTATATATATATATATACATATGTTAAGTTATATGTATTATCTAGATGTTCCTCCATTCGGACAGCACAGGGCACCCTACACCCTTTAGCACGGCTAGATGGGATGGTGACCTTCCTCCAGTACGATCACCATATCGTGGTCGCTTCCTCAACATTTCGAGTTTGATACTCATACCCCATACCTATCCCCAAATATTAGGGGTTGATATTTCCATCCCCATATATACTCATATATTGTATATATATAAATATAAATATAAATATGTGTATATATGTATATATAATAGAATATATATATATAATAGAATATATATATATATATAAAATAGAATATCGGTAATCCCATAGCCCTAATATTCATCCCGGCAACATCCCCCAGCACCGGCGAAGCGGGGGTTACCATCTCACCTCGCTGTAGCACTGCAGCGTGGCTGAGTCGTCCACGTTGCTCAGGAAGACCTGGACATCGTGGCTGGTCGAAGAACACGACGTTTTTCCCAAGGAAAAACCTCGGAAAATCAGGGCCATTCATGTCATACGGAGAGTTCAGGATATTTTATGGATATTTTTTTGTGATATTTCGAATCAGCTCCTAGCGATACCCATCCAACAACCTCCCCACATTGCCTTAGCGAAGAGCGCTTTCTCGGCGATGGGGCCAAAGCTGTGGACCACCTGTGGCAATGGCTTTCGGAAAATCATGGAGGTGGATTTTATCAAGCCTTGGTTTATCATTTGGGAGTCTAACCCAACAGATTACCATGGGGATCTTTCTAACATGGCAGGAACGTACCCCTGGCGATAGGAAACGATGTTCGAAAATGATTGGGTCTTGCAAAACTTCCTTCATGATTTCCAAACAATGACACCATCCTATCTTACCTGAAATAGGTTTACCTAGCAAAACATGAGCATGCATGAATAATCCATGATTCACGATACCTAGCAGGTCACCCATTGTATTTATATACTGTCCCTTCAACCTACTGTCGGAATTCGCAAGATCTATGCATATTTCATCAGAATTCCAATCCGAAAATGGGGGATGAAACTGGATGAGCCAGAGGTTCTTGCCCTTTTTTTTCAGTCGATGAAACTGCCATTGGACCCCTTTCTTTCGGGGGGTCCCCGTCGGGCCCGCCGTGCCTTGCCCTCTCGGAAGACGAGGGCTTCACCTTCCTCGCCATTTTGTTCGCGGGTTGTTTTTTTTTCGCTGATTTTAATGGGTTTTTATAGGATATAGAAGCTTAGGATACATGGGATATATGGGATATATGGGATACATGGGATATATGGGATATATGGGATATATGGGATACATGGGATATATGGGATATATGGGATATATATGGGATATATGGGATACATGGGATATATGGGATATTATATGGGATATATATGGGATATATATATGGGATATATATGGGATATATATGGGATATATGGGATATATATGGGATATATATATATGGGATATAATATGGGATATATGGGATATATGGGATATATGGGATATATGGGATATATATGGGATATATGGGATACATGGGATATATGGGATATATGGGATATATGGGATATAAGGGATATATGGGATATATGGGATACATGGGATATATGGGATATATGGGATACATGGGATATATGGGATATATATGGGATATATATGGGATATATGGGATATATGGGATACATTGGATATATGGGATATATGGGATATATGGGATATATATGGGATATATATGGGATATATGGGATATATATATAAATATATGGGATACATGGGATATATATGGGATATATGGGATATATATGGGATATATGGGATACATGGGATATATATAT
>Ga0126342_10023061_pt1 | contig 10223 bp, 11 predicted proteins | sample Cyp1metagenome_FD_92528 | JGI IMG/M metagenome (GOLD analysis project Ga0126342, IMG submission 92528) | Coral microbial communities from Lord Howe Island, Old Settlement Bay, Australia - Cyphastrea 1 metagenome | ecosystem: Host-associated > Invertebrates > Cnidaria > Coral ... | reverse complement strand
TATATTACATCTACTGTGGATACAGTACATGTGGCATATACTATCTATATTCTATCAAAATCCACATATACGATATATATATATATGTTCAATATATATATATTATATATATTATAAATAAATAAATAAATATATATATATATTGCATATATTCTATTTATATCTTACATATTATATATATGTTTATATATATATATATTTATACACCACACATACACTCTATATTACATATAGTATATCCATTCTAAGTATCGATACATATGCACTATATGCACTATAAAGACTACATACACCATGATTTCTATGTATACTCACCAGTGCTGCTGAGAAACCCCCCCCTGCCACAGGGGGGGGGGGAACCATCTGGCTGGGTGTGTGTGTGTGTGGGGGTCCCTGCTCATATATATATATATACTTATATAAATATATGTATATATATTTATATATACTTAAATATATATATATACATATAGATATATACTTATATATATATACTTTGTATATGCATACACATTTTTCCATGTATATTCCATATATTTTCCATTTGTTTCACAGTTTCACTGCTCCCAAGGTTCACGTCACAAGTTGGTTGAGCGCCGCAGAATATGCAGCTGCCTGGCGCCACCTGAGCTTCATGGAGGCTGGCGTGGACGAGAAGCTTCGAACATTCAAAAAAAATGGCAATTTCACACCAGCATGAGATACAGCTGGTATAACTCCGGTATATCTCTGGTACCATCAAAGACGCAAATTCAATGCACAGGAAATGATTGGAGCTTCAGAAGAAATACCAAAGATGGAACCAACCGATAATGGAGAGGGTGAACATCCATGAACACCGATTGTGTTGGGATGAAAACAGGGGTGCGGGCTGATTGACCGCAAAGGAAGTCCGCCACGGAATTCCAGGGGTAGCTCCATGCGTTTCTTCAATGGCGGTCACCCGCGCGTAGATTTGCTAACTTGGGGCGGAGGACCGAGACCTCATGAGATATGCTTCCATAGTCTCCGGTGTAATCTGCCAATTTCGAATGCATTTTAGGCCAATGAAGACCAAAGAACCTTCTTTAAGGGCACAGGGTCAAAACAGCTATTTGGCTTTGAAGGACATGAAACAACATCACAGAGCTTCTGATCAGATCGATGCACAAACCATTGTACATGAAAATTGCCCAGACTCTAAAGGTACGAGAAGTACATGGTGTTTTTTTTATCTGCCACCATGCATGTGCATCATGTGCATCATGTGCATCACGTGTCCCAAATCCACGCCCTGTGGCTTTCCTTGGCACCTCGCGATTCCTACTGTTGCCACTGCCATGTCGGTGGAAGTGCAGTCCTTGGCAATCAATGCACTGACGAAACGTATCCAAGAAGAAGCCAAGGTCTTACCAGTTGCTTGGTGCAATGTTGAGTTGTGATTTCCCCGCTGACCTGCCATTGGTGTTTCTTGGTGTCCAGGATGGCATTTTGAGGGTCGCCGATTTCCTGAACTACCGGGTAGATCCTGTGCTGATGGACAACTGCGGAGCCATTCTGGCAAACAAACTTTCGAAGCGAAAACTCACCAAAGTTCTGGCGGGATGCTCCAGTTTCTTGGCTAAGCAATTGGGTTGATAGTTGCCAGGGATAGGCTGAGATAGGTCCTTAATCAGGACAAGCTGCCACTACCTTTGAGTTTGGCTTCGAATTTGTCACCTCCAAACTGATGAATCTTCGAACCTGCTGAGTTAGTTTCTTCAAAGCATCAGGTCAGGGCCTCCTCCCAGCATTAGCAACTTCCAGGTGCAGTTGCCATTTAGTTTAGCATCAGCCACGTTGCTACTCTTGATGGACTTGTCTCCATTGGGAAGCCGGGAAGCAGATTAGAGATGTTTCTGCCATTCGTTTCCTTTTTGATTTCATGCCTTACCCATGGTTTCATGCCCATGCTTCGCCGTGCTCCAGACATTTGGGCATCCCGGTGGTTTTCGCATATGCCTCAGTACCAAGCGCCTGGGGTCGGCGAGAAACTTTTTCTGCGACCATTCAGGTGGGATATTCAGTTGTCCCTCAAGTTAACAAGGCAGCAGCTTTGCAAGGCCAAAATATGTCTCTGCTCGGTCCAAAAACCTCTGGGGTTCACTGGTTCACCTCCCAGAATCGGTCAGGGACGAACGCACTGGGTCTTGAAGGAGGCCATCTCGGCTGAGGATCATGTAGTGATTATCGATGACATCGTCAGGACCGAAGGTTTAAAGATGTTTAAACATGTTTAAAGGGCATGGGTGGAACCTTGAAATCTTCGGCTTTCAGACTTTTTTTTGTCCTTTTTGACCATGACCCAACTGGGGACATCAAGAGGGAAAACATCCCAGTTGCGCGGTCGAGGACGGGGTCTACGGTGGAGGCCTTGAAGTCCATCTGTCAACAAGCCGGTGCCAAATACCTGGGGGCAGGTGCCATCATCCACAACCGTCTCAATGGCCAGACTTGGGATGGAGAGCTGGAGAGCTTGGCTCAGGTGGGAAGACTTGCCACAACGGAGGGTTGCGCCTAACTCATGACAACTTCGATGGTTTTGGTGACCTGCACCTCGAGTGCTTTGTCCAATGCTTTCCAGTTGCCCAGGTGTCTCCGCCCTCCGCTTTTGGCCGGGCCGTGGACATCAGCCCAGCCGTAAACGACTTGGCGCTGCCGGAGGTGGTGGCGGCCGATGTCCTCACTGAGCGCGTGATGACGGAAGGAAAGGTGTTGCCCGGGAATCTGCTGAAGGTTTATTCCTTCATCAACCATCAGGTGGGGGTACCATGGTTTCCATCAACTGATGGGGTGTTTAGTCAATGTTTGCCAGAGCTGCTATCCAAGTATATTTGGTCATGGTCCGTTGTTGAAAGTCAATGTGTTCATGCTTGGTAGAATACAGAATGTGCACAGGCAACGCCTCAAATCCCTTCAAAGGAAATTCTAGATTGGGAAGCTGAAGGGTTGCTGAAAATGAAGTGACGAGCGTAGATAGTGGACTTGAGACCACCAACTCTCAAGATGCTTAAACAAGAATCTGTTGGAGGCATCGTCGTGGCATCCATTTTGAGGCATTTTCGCTTGTTGCACTGGAGTCCCGTGGCACTGAACTATCAAATCCTTTAACCAACCTTTGGGCCTTTTCCACACTTCCGACAGATTCAGATTCAGAGGGCATTGCGCCGGCTGAAACCGAAGGTGGACACGGGGCTGATGGATATGTGCGGCCAGTTGTTGGCGCGTGTCTTCGCTGGCTTCGGTATCTCAAAGGTTCTTACTGCACAGACTGGAGGTCTACCTCCGGCGCATGCAGTTGCTTGGACGCTGGAATCTTCTTTTGCATTTCGGTGTATAACTTGCGATTTCATGCTGCAAGACAACATATATATTAGTGTGTTTTTTCTTGGTTTTTGCACAGGAGGCCCCAGATCTTGCAAAGTAATGTTGAGGTTTGTGTGATTGTTCAACCTGCATCAAGCCACCGTAGAGGAATTGTGCACATTTCAAAGGCAACTGCAATGAGGAAACACAAAGGTCAGCATGCAAAGATATGCAAGGTGTCCTCTTGATGGCCTACAGTACTAGCTGCCTTGCTGTTTTTTTTCTCCAGGCTTCCATCACAAGAGTTTCCCTAAATTTCCTCCAGATTCGAAGGTCTTTCCTCAAGGCCTCCCAAGATTTTGACCCTCCATCCCAAATCAAGGGCTTTGAGGGAACTCAGGTGAGCTCAGATGACCCCATAGTATCCCTGAGGGATGCAGCTCTGCTCCAAAGGTCGCCACGGCTTTGCGAGTACCCTTGGTGTGCGCCAGGGAGTCTCATGAGAATGACACCGCAGTGATTGAAACCATGTACAGCGCACCATCCGAAAGCTTTACCAAGAAGAAGAAACTCGTCCTCTATGTGACCAAGGAGCTGCGCTCATGTGAAGCACAGCAGTTATATACACGCCTTCAGTTGTGGTCCCCTTTGCGAAGTGTGTCCTGCTTTGAAGTACTGCTCGTGCCCAGTCAACACGTCAACACTAGCTCTTGCCATCATCTAAGTATGGAGGGCGCGCGATACACAATGACAATATGATAATAGGTCACACGGTCATTGAGTCATCTAGATTCTAGATTCTTTCAAATTCTTTCATCTTTTGGTTCTTCCCTGGGCCAGGAAAGCTTGAGTGCCAACGACACTGTGAACTTGTCAGCAAAGAGGATGCAGATCGGTACCATCATGGGATCAACAAGCAAGGGCAATCATGGCTTATTCTCACATAGACACGAATAAAGGAAGCCTTTGAAGGAACTTCTTCTTCATGAACCGGCTTGATCTAGATCTGGTTACAGTTGCAAAGTCAACTTCAGAACGCTCTCCCAACAATTTTTGAACCTCAACAACCACTTCTCTTTGGGTATAAGTCGGCAACGTCATGGATACCCCAGACTCATTGCCTTCCCTCCCAATTGACATAGAATAACGTAGACCTATTTTGTTACATTGTGGGACACACTCGCATGAGAACAACTCTGGAATCAAGGTGCTGGTGGTGGACGATTTTCTGGCCACTGGGACGACTGGAGTTGCATTGCACAAAATCATTCAACAAGCGGGCGCTGCTGCAGCTGGCATGGCATTCCTTGTGGAGAAACGCTTTCAGGATGGTCGAGGAGCCGCGCAGCAAACTAGAAATTCAATCCTGCTGGAAACGCACTGAAGTGCGAATATTTTCAACACGTTGAACTCTGCCAGAGACTTGCTTCGGATTTTGACACAAAATGAACTGCACCAATATGATTCAATAATTATTCAATATGATAGTGCTATATAGTGCTCCAATGGACCTTGACTCACTGAATGTTCCGCAGGAAAGATCCTGCGGGAGTTACCGGAGATGTCGGGGCGCATTGTCTCACTGGCGTGCATTGAGTCTATGTCAGAGGACGGCCTCCGCATGATCTCAGAAGTTGACCTTGATGACCTTGATATTCAACAGAAACGAGGTTGCTTTAATAGATTCCAAAACAATATGCCACTATGCTGAAATTTGCCCTAAATCTCAAGCTAGAGTCTGTGCTGCTTTGCAAATCGTTCAACTAGAATCCGCCCTTTCGCAGTTTTATGTCTCAAACGCTCCGAAGGATGGTATCAACCTGGACTGTAAGGTGGTGGGTGACTGCAAACCACTCCCAAGTGTGGACGACCATGTGATGATTGACCGCGTCTTGGAATGTGCCCAACCTGCCACTGGCTATGGCATGATCAACGCCACAACCTTTCTGAACCACAAAGTCGATACGAAACTCATGGATCAGGCATGACGCTGATGTGGTTGGGTGTGGAGTGATTTGGAATATTTGAACATTTGTGAACATTCGTCAGTCTTTGAATCGGAAACCTCCCCTTCTCCCATGTTTGCCGTTTAACTCAGTTGAATTCCTATCTTACTGAAGTCATTAGTTTTGTCGGCACAAACCCAGTGTTCCGGTCCAATCCCCCTGTGCTCCTAAACTGTCTGTTTGTACTGGGTTAAGTTTTTTTTGCCAAACTCACATCGCTCTTTCCTTAAGACTTGAACTGCCCTTGACTTTACTTTTGGTCAATCCACATGGGTTTGTCTGAACATAGGTTACCCCAAATTTGATGGTTTATCAGATATCATCATTTCAACATCAACCATGCACTTTTGAAGAGAAATCACCCATTTTCAGACCCAAACATCATGTTGGTGGTATTCAACATATTCCCATGTGAATATCCCCATTGAATCCCCAGTAGAATGGGTATATCATAGGGTTATCATTGGTATATCCCATGTTGGGTCCATTTCCTCAGGCGGCCTTCGTCCTGGCCAAGCGCTTCGTGGACGCCCGCTGCAGCGCGGTGCTCACGGCGGAGATGTCCGGGGTGGCGCCCGCGGCGGCGCTGGCCAGGAAGCTGCGAGTGCCGTTGGTTTGTGCCAGGGGAACCCAGGGAACCGTTGGGGAAACCGTTGGGGAAACCGTTGGGGAAACCGTTGGGGAAACATTTTCTTTGGAAACATATGAGGAAACTCATGAAAAAACCGGTGGGAAAATATTGGAGATGATAAAAAAGCATGTTGAGTCTGGGAAGCAGATTGAAACACTGATGACATTCAGCATCCCTCCATCTGAGGCCAGGCGTGAGCTGAGCGAAGTGATGAAGGTGTCGGGTGGTACTATCTCTGCAAAGGTCGAGGGAAGCACCGCCTTGGCCCGTGGCATGCTACACATCTTCAAAGAAACTCAAATTCAAAGATGGTTCTGTGAGACACGGGGAAACCAATGTTCACTTCCCAGAGAGAGGATTCAGTGGAAACCTGCTTTTGCCTGCCTGGCGGTATCTGGTGTATTGCAAAAACTTACAATTGCTGCAAAACGTGCTGGACGTGAGCAGTGATTTGTTCTAAGGACCACTTGCGAAAAGACGACACAGCGAACTTGTCAGCAAAGAGGATGCAGATCGGTACCATCATGGGATCAACAAGCAAGGGCAATCATGGCTTATTCTCACATAGACACGAATAAAAGAAGCCTTTGAAGGAACTTCTTCTTCATGAACCGGCTTGATCTAGATCTGATTACAGTTGCAAAGTCAACTTCAGAACGCTCTCCCAACAATTTTTGAACCTCAACAACCACTTCTCTTTGGGTATAAGTCGGCAACGTCATGGATACCCCAAACTCATTGCCTTCCCTCCCAAATTATATAGAATAACTTAGACCGACCTATTTTGTTACATTTGGGTCGCTCAAATGTGGGACACACTCGCATTATGAGAACAACTCTGGAATCAAGGTGCTGGTCGTTGATGATATCTTGGGCAATGGCGCTACAGCACTGGCGATGCAGGATCTTTGTGATCAGGCCCAGCAATGTAAGTCATTCTATGGGAGTGCAGTGGGGATCAGCTTTCGCATGTTTCCAAGAGATCTCTCACGTATTTAATTATAGTCATAACAACGTAAGTCTGCACAGCATGGTGTGATCACACATGGTTATCCACATACATATGTCCAACCATGTATTCACCACTGGGCATGCACATGTGTATATACCTACATTTTGCGGAAGAGTACACATATCATATCATATAATTATGTTTGAATGATTGCATAGAGTGAATCGAATCGATAGGTAGTGTACATAGATGAATGTACTCGAAGATGATACCTCCTGTGTGATCAGACCTGTATACTGCCTGGCTCTTCGCCCATATCATTGACGCGCTTTGTCATGGTAACAGTCAGATGACACAGAATTTCCCCCTTGGCCGTCCAACTCCCTGGCGATGTAGTGATGTAGGGGCCCATTGCCATTGTCCAACTGATTTTCCATGCGGTGGGGGCGTTGGTCGCGACTGCTCAGGTGGGCGCCACTGTGGTTGGAATGGGTTTCCTTCTGGAGAAGGCGCAAGATCAATACCTTTTAGATGCTTTGGGAACTTGGATGTGCATTCCACTTGATGTGTGGTTAAAAAAACAAATTGAACAGTCAGTAGCTGTGCCTACAATCCAGTCCCGTAAGAAAAGCCGATTATAAACATTATCTGTACATACTATGCACATATGGCTTGTTCTCCACTTCTTTAAGTGAGATGCACATCCATGTATTGCCACGTCGCCAAGAATTTGGATGCTTGTTACTAAACATGATCAACATTTGGGCAGGTCCATTATTTTCACCTACCTACATCATATCTTTAGAAAGACCAACTGTTTTTTTTTGCTACTTGAAAGACACCTGTTTGTACCGTCTGATCAAAGCCAGGATGCCGACCTTGGGCACCCGGGAGCCTTCCGCTGCCCTCTGCAGGTCTTCCAACATGGCCGAGGCAAAATCCTTGCGAAGCGTCCGCAACTGACAGTGTCTTGGAGCACGGAGTTTTTGCTGCTGTGGAAATATGGGCAGATGATGGCATGGGTCAACACGAACGATATCCCCGATGTTGGGAATTTTGATCAAGAACGACATGTTGATGATATTTGATGATTTCCAACAGCATGGCATTGTTCTTCTTTTCGCAGTGTCTATTTCAATCCAATAGCTGGTCATCATTCGACAAAGGAGCGTGTCTCAGGATGGTATCGTTGCCCTCACAAAGATTCTATCCATGGATGATCAAGGACTCGCTTGCTCCAAAAGCCTCAATTTCCCCAAACATGATGAGGTCAGTGAGTATTGAGACATGAACCTTCTACAATGCCAAATTCGAGGCTCAGACAAGTGATGCCAGTCCAAACTTTGGATCTTTCAATCTGCCAAGATTCGGGGCTTTGAAGAGTGTTGATTCAGTGGGTCAGCATTGCCGGTTGTGTTTCAACATTTTCAACAGGGCAGATGGGCAGATCCCGGCGAGGACTGAAGGTCTTCCGCTGTCCCGAGCCTCAACGTGAGACCTGGCTGCGTGTGGCCAGCGATTTAGTGCGCCGCATGAGTGCAGAGGTCGAGACTTGGAGCGTGAAAGGCACGACAGGATCTCACATCATTCACATCCTTTCCCTAGAGGCCCTAGATTTTGCATGTAAGCAACTGCCTGGAAAAAAGACATGGAGAAAGACATGCTCTTGTAATCTTTGGATATCTTTGGTATGAATTCATCTACATGTAAGCTTTCAGAAGCCACTGAGACCTGTCGGCTTGGTGTGTCATTTAGCCAGAGGTGGTCCTTTTAGCGGTTGTGCTTGGCAGTGATTGACAGAAAAGAACTGGCACAGCATCTAGTCACAATGCAAAATGCTATGCATAGTACAAACATATATAACCTGATGGCATCTGACACTCTTAGCAGTCTTAGCAGCAAGGAGTGCCGGGCTGTCTTGGTTCTCATGTGCCTTCACTTTGCTTACCCAGGAGATTGACGTGGCAGCGAATGCCATGAAGTTCCGCAGCGTTTTGGGCCTCCATATGAGCATGGATCCAGTGCTGCTTGATGCGTGTGGCGATGTCTTAGCAGCTCAGTTCGCAGGTGTGACCAAGGTACTCACAGGTGCGGAGGTGTTGGTTGTGGCATCTCTTGCGGCGCTCGTGTCACTGAATAGATTTGAATTGTGGTCAACGTCATAGCCATTTTCAGGAGATACCTAGAAACATCCAAAAATCATTTGGGGATGCTTGGGGAATCTCCAAGTGTCAGCCATCCCTGGCAGGTGCCCCTGTGCAGGGTCTCTCTGTGGCTTATGTCGTTGCTCGACACTGTGAAGTACCAATGGTCTTTGCACGTGCCTGGACAGCATTTGCAGTTTGTACGCTAAATGAAACGAACTTAGTGGATTATGGCGCTCTGGAAGACAACTATTTTGAGAGAAATTGGGTGTTTGTTTTTTGGCTTCTCTACAGACTTATCCACGCAACTGCATCCATTTGGTCCTCATGTTCGTCGCGAATTCAAGTTTTTTGCATACTGCCCCTTGTTTGGCAGTGAATAGAGGTAATAGAGTACGGGAGGAATCTTTTCCCTGTGCATAGCGCATGTTCCAGGTACCGGTGTTCCGCTTACCATGAAGGGTCAGAAGATCTTGAGCGCACAGGCCATGTTTCTTCGCACCAAACGGGTGTGGATTTTGAGCACCGACTCTGCACACATCGCCACTGGTGCACCACAGAAATCTGTGATCCGCGATCGCTGACGGGTTCAGGCACCATCTGGCAACTTCAACGTCTCAGCGGAGTTCTTTGGGCCTTCGGATCGTGTGCTGATCGTAGATGATTTTTTGGCTTCGGGTCAAACTGCCAAAGCCTTGCAACAAATTTGAGACTTGGCAAGACCTGGATAGCATATGCAGCTTATACAGGGGTGTCAACTTGCTTTATGGTCCGCATATGGCGTGAAGTGAAAGATATAGTGCTTGTTGGGGAAGCGGAAGCCGGCACCCAGACAGCATTCAATTTGCCAATCTTTGTGGTTGTGTACATCCACGGTGAGTCCATTGAACCAAGGGACGCTCCCTTTGCAGAAGTTCGATGCGGATTTCCACTGATGTGAAGAAATCACCCTTTCCCAAAGGTTTGAGGCATGTACGTATATTATATAATGTATTATAATTTACTGTATGTATATATATATACACTGCTGTATATAGTATATATATGTATGTATGTATGTATGTATGTATGTATGTATGTATGTATGTATGTATGTATGTATGTATGTATGTATGTATGTAATGTATGTATGTAATGTATGTAATGTATGTATGTAATGTATGTAT
>Ga0126342_10023060_pt1 | contig 10223 bp, 6 predicted proteins | sample Cyp1metagenome_FD_92528 | JGI IMG/M metagenome (GOLD analysis project Ga0126342, IMG submission 92528) | Coral microbial communities from Lord Howe Island, Old Settlement Bay, Australia - Cyphastrea 1 metagenome | ecosystem: Host-associated > Invertebrates > Cnidaria > Coral ... | reverse complement strand
GCAGATGTGAAGATGAGAGGATGTGAAGATGAGATGTGAAGATGAGAAGATGTTTTACAGACCCCCACTATTGGAAGAACCCTGCGCTCAGACGCTCTCGGGAAATATATGAAACACTATTGAATAAACTGTGAAACATCCTGGACTGCACATTAAGAGGATCTGATTAGACGTTTCGATCTTTTTTTTGGCTTGCGATACACCAAACGTTGATCTGTGGCCCCACGAGTCTTAATTACATTTCCGGCGAGATCCTCGGGCGTAGTCAACTCTCATTTTGTTGAGTCATTATTTTAAAAAAATGGTTGTGAACTGTTGCTTTTGAGCTCATATTTTGGCGTTGAATATTGAATTTTATCTTACTGCGTCTCGGTCTTGATGTTCCTGTTTTATTCTTATCTATCACTGGTTCAAGCCCCATGTTTGTTGACTCACCAGTTTAGCGATTTTCGGAGTATATATGATATATAAGTTATGTATACGTACATGCATATTCCAATTCTTGGGCGCATAGATGCTAGTATTTGTACATGTTATATAATTTTGTATATATATATATATATATGTATATACACAGCAGGCGTTGCGCGCATAGATAGAGTATGTGCAGATAGGCCTTTACAGAGGTTTCCTAAACCAGGGGTACCCGTAAGTTTTCCATTTTAGCTGGATTTTGCATGAAATAAACTATCCATTTCGGGGTCTAACCACCCTTTTCTGGTTTTCCATTTCGGGTGGTCGCCATGATTTCGAGGGTGCCATGGACATTGACAGCCAGCGAGCTTCTGCAGAGGAGGAGAATCATCTGATTCTGACATTGCGGGTTTAGATGAGATTACAATATACTGGTAATACTGGTAAGATAACATTATGGATAAGATAATATACTGGTAAGATACTCATATAACACCTGGGGTTATTACAATATACAATATGGGTGTGTCTGAAAATGTCGTGTAGCCCAAAAAACCCAATGGTTTTGCTGATCATTATCCCTATTATATAAATGGCTATAATTGGGAATATACCCTATTTTCGGACAAACCCATATACTGGTAAGATACTAATTAACATCAAGGTACGATAACATTATGGTAAGATACTAATAATACTACATAATACATATGGTAGGATACTAAATTGCCAAGATGCAAAAAAAATAACAGTATGGTAACATACTAATCAACAGTGGTAACTACCTAAATGATCCTAAATGATCTGTTATAACTACCTATAACATGCTATAACTGGGAGATAGAGTTGAACAATGTTGAAAATATATTCTTGGTGGGAGTCTATTTAGGCATGTTTAGGCATTCACATGTTCAGACTGTGTCTTACCGTATTTATAGTGATGGACAACACACTTAGAATATGTTTCAAATATATAATACATGTTTAAGATATTCTAAGTTGTTGTTTTTTTAAAACAAACAACACATATGGCCAGACACTGCAACCAGACACAAAAAAACATAGCAACCCTAAAAAGGATGCCGACACATGTGCCACCAGGATGGCTTGTCGATGATATTTCCCTGCCAAGAAGATCAGGTTTCCAACTTTCTCTATCTATTTGGGGGTGGTGCTATACAGTATGTAAACATAAATTTAGATATGTACTAATAGTTGATATACTAACTAACATGATACATGTGTATATATATTTATAATATACAATATATATATATTTAATATAATATATGTATGTTAGTTATGTTATTTTTGGTGAGAAGACAATCCGACTATTCGACATCCCCATGCTATTGCAGTCCCCATTGTTGGCTATCATCCCCATCATTGGGTATATTTGGAGGATCATGCCGGGGTAAATGGTTAGTAACCATGCTGGTTGTATTTTCACCCCTTTATATAAGGATGCGGCATAACCATGCATAACAACCGAATTGGGGACTCACTAACTAGATTCATTAAGCACTTACTGAGTGATGGCAAAATTGATATAAACCATGTAATGTTGGGGTGCCGTTTTCAGATAACCCCATTTACCCCAGAAATGAATGGAACTTGGCACTTCACCGGCAAAGAAGGGGTTTTTAAGTCAACAAATGAGAGGGACCAGCGTTTTGCAACAAGCGCCCATCCTCAGACTCAAGGGTCCTCGCTCTGTTGCTTTTGATGTTGTGGTTGTGGTTGTTGCTTTTGTGGTTGTTGTTGTTGTTGTTGCTGGTGTTGTTGTTGTTTTTGTTTGTTCTTTTTCTTCTTCTTTTTGTTCTTGTTTCTTGTTTCTTGTTGTTGCACTTGTTTTTTTTGTTTTTGTTTACTGTTCTTGTTATTGTCATTGTTGTCTTTTCTTGTGTCTGTTCTTGTTCTTCTTATTCTTGTTTTTGCTGTTGCTGTTGCCTTTTACTAGCGTGTTTTCGTTTGCTACCTGAATCGACAAAATCTCTGTGATGAACAAAGCACTCGGCAAAATCTCTGTGATGAACAAAGCACTCTGTGTTCATCGAACATTTTCAGGGATGCAATCCACGTTTGACACAGACGGTTATTTAGTTTCAAACTGGTTCCTTCTAACTACATTACATACCCACTATGTTGGTTATGTTTATTGGCTCTATCCACCATTGATAATGATATCACCCTTTCCCAAGTGATTCTTGTTTCTCTGGTGCGGTTTCAAGCACGTTTCTTATTAATACAATCCATTCTGATCTTATGTAGCCGCTAAGCCGAGTAAATCCCCACATGTTTTTTCGCCCATGGTAAGCCGGTAGTGGCTCACTTGCTGGCAAAAGGCCTTAAACCAACTCCGAAAGTCTATACAGGCTTCAAAAGTGGAGGAAATGGGAGGACGGTGACGGTGGGCCAGCAATGATTTGTGAAAATCCTAAGTTGGAGGCGTATTGGAGGTGCATGACATTGGGTTTGCCACAGTACATCCCAACATATGATCTGGATGAGTAACACTGACCTTACTGTGACGTCACTGGAATAATGCACTCTGCCAGAATGCTTCGTGATGAGAAGAATCCTAAAGTGGCCGCAAGTTTCGGGGTGGTGCTCCCTTTCTTCAAGGAAATAGCCTTTTTCAGGTTAGTGAATTATTACAATTCAGCCAGCAATACTATGTGTCCCAGAATGGCCCTTTGAATGGCACTGTTGCTTCAGAAGGCATGGCATGGCACCGTACGACCGTAGTGGTTTCACGACCGTAGGACCATGTAGGACCGTTGTGCCTTAAATTGCCTTTGAGGTCATAGCTTTGGGGAACATCATGGAACATATATCATCATATATATCTTTCTATTGATTCTATTGTCTTGATATCATTTTTCTATTCATATTATATTAGATATTAGATGATATATTAGATATATTAGATATATTAGATATTATATATATATATATATGTTATATCATGATTCATATTAGATATTCTATATGATATAATATGATATAATATGATATAATGAGGTTATATGAATCTACCTTTCATTATCATTCATTATCTATCTATTGAATCTATGATTCGATCGGTCAACCCTTCCATCCATCCATCCATCCCTCCATCCATGGATCCCTCCATCCGTCTATACATTCATCACCAACAAAACATGGTGATCCAGCAGACGTCACCCAAAAACAGTTTTGAAATAGTGCTGCTTAAGCTTGCAGTCACATATATTCAAAGGTCTACTACTCCAGATTGCGGTATATCTATCAGCGTTTGATGGTCGCAGGGCTACAAAAATATGTGGTTCACGTTGGAATAATACCGGAATCCAATATGGTCGGATAACATAGGGAATAATTTTGTTTTGGCCAATAGATTTGCTTGATGAGTGATGATAGTTCATGAGCTTCGCCATGGTATATCTAAATGGTATATTTCTGTTGGGATTTGAATTTGACTCAACATGTTCAGTCCCAAATATAATATTCTTGCTGATCTATATCCCGTGAACTCCCATGATATATATATATGATAATATATGTATATTATATATATATATAGAATGTATATGTATGTATCAATCCCAGTTGTATCTTATTGCATAGCCATCTTCCAATCTCGTATCCCGTACTCAACAAATGGCATTTTCCGCACTGAAGCCTGGCCGAAGCCACACTGAAGCCGACCTCACCACTATTGTGGTTATGACCTGTTCTCGATTATGAAAATCACGGCTTCAAATATCACAAATATACTGATTCTAAGATTTATGATCTACAAGTTGCTGATGGTCAACTACTTCTTGTTGTTTCTTTGCCAATGCTATGGGCTAGGGTTTGTGATTGACTGTTTCTAATGCTTACTCAGGGAATTTATGAGGAGTTGAAAAAAATGGTAATGAACTATATAACTTAGGTGTCAATGCTTACATTCCTTCCTTGGTGTTTCATCCCAATTTGTAAGTAGGTCACAACTCCACTTAAGTGGGGTGAAGTGACAAACCCGCTTAAACTCACATCCTGGGGTGCGCCGCGCCACCAAGTATCAATAATCAACTCGCAGTATGTATTGGCAATTCCTATATAAGTTGTAAGTAATTATCTTACCTAGTGATCAGTAAATACATTTTGAAAATTAGGCTAATCATTTCCTAATCAATGATAATTCACCAATTCCAATTTCTGGTCAATTCTACTTAATTAATGTTCACCGGAATTAATGTTGTTGATAACTTTTCAAATTTAATGGCATCATTCAGCAAAGAATGATCAACTCAAATTTCTTCAGCCCGTGCCCCAGGCTTTTTCTGGCAAAGACGCCAAGTTCAGCGACTGCGATCGGTACCTTGGAGAGTTAGCGAATCCGGATCCAGGGGATGACTCAATGAATTTAAGCACCCAACACTGGGAAACACCACACATCTAAGTTGGTTGATTTATGCTAGGAAAGTTAGTTTAGTTAAGGAGGTTAACTGGTGGATCATGTTGGATTTGTTGGGGTTCAGTAGATATATCGAACTACAAACATAGTCGGGCCGAACCATTTCAAACAAGCCGGCACTTCACCTGCAAACCTGGAGGAATGTTCCAACAAAATTTATGTTCTTTGATGTTGTTTTTTCCACAGCAACTGGATCCATAGGACTGGATGTTCATCCAACACCGGGGGAATACTTCAAAATCACTTGAATAAGGACATCTAAGTCTTTAAATCTTAGCTTTATGGTTTTTTTTACCATGACTTTTCAGGTTTCGGAAGTGACCATTGCGGGGCAAAAAACTATGAGGGAGAAATCGGAGCCTGGGTTTCGGCCTTTGGAAAGCTGTCAGCTCACCGTGACATAGAGATTTTCCAGCAAGCCACGTTTGAATGTCATGGCACTCCGAATTGATTTGGCCCTTGCTCAAGCACTTAGAAGCACTTAGAATTGGATGGTGATGGTGACCAAAGATCATGACCAACATTGATGGCGCCAGTGGCGCCCCGCAGTTTTGTTGTTTTGCATTCCTTTCCAGATATATCATGGTATATCCACCATTCATCATAGTTTGCTTTAACCAACTTAGCTAAGGATTGGGGGCACCACCAAACGTAGATCTTTGTTCTCAATCGCCGATCTTGTGCTAAGGCAAATTCAGGCCGTAAAGAATGCTATTGACAGCTACAGGCTGCTGCGGAGAGTTGGAAGAATCCAGTTCCATCGCTGTCGCCAGTGCGGAAAGCTGTTGGGATACCCTCTGGTAATCCGTTACAATTTGCTCTGGAAAGTGGTCTGCTTGTAGATTATTTACATTGATTATATAACCTCTTAATCACTGTGATTTTCTATGTTGAATTACCAGCGGGTACGTCCCTGCCCGGCTATACCAACAATGATCCTATGTTTGAGGCCTAGCCTGTGTTTGTAGCCTATGTTTGAGGCATACATTTGTCACTGACACGGGACGTTCACGTAGATTATGTGGAAACCAGATAATAAATCATAGCCAGTTCTTTTTTTCTAATTTGAGGCCCATGTCAATGAAGGACATTATGGCATTCGGTGTACCACACCGTTTGGACTTGCATAGCTTTGCTAAAGATGGCTTTTGATTTTACCTATTATCTAATCCACCATTTGGGGAATCATGTTTTTTGTGCTTCAACGGCCCTAGAGCACATCCGAGATCAGGCTTGGTCGCTGGCTTGGAAAATCAACAGGACAGCCATAGATTTGCTGTACACTTTCTATTATTTTAATCATAATCATAAACATGTTTACTACGGGATGTATTGCAACATCTCTATATGAAACACATGCCAATATATGAAAAAGACGGTCTCATCGATTTGAACGCGAGAACCCCAGAACCCAGAATATACATGAATATACAGTCTGGGAATTCCAATGACGTCGCTACGCCTGGTTTGAGCCGTGTAGAATCATTATAAACTATTGTAGATGAAGAAAACTCAGTTCATCCCATTTGTTTTCCCACTAAAAAGTCACTCAGACTTAGACCTATCACTTCGACCTGTTCAGAAATACATAATTACCGTGGATGGTTGCGAAATCCTGCACCAGTTGAAAGGTGGTAAACATCCCATTATTTTGTTTGGCTTTCAACCATGCTTTTGGTGATGCAGGATTTCCCAACCATCCACAGTATTTCATCATTAAACATGAATAACCATCATTAACCATTATTATTGACCATTATTAACCCAATGATTTTCCATCATTCACCAAAAATGATCATATACTATTAACTGGTTGGTGGTTTCAAACATGTTTTATTTTCCATAATATATGGGATAATCGGATAATCCTTCCCATTGACTAATATTTTTCAAGATGGTTAAAACCACCAACCAGTTAATCATTATTGATCAGTATGAATCACTGTTTCTTCTCCCAGCATCTCCAGCTCCCGCAGATGTTTCCCTCAGTTTTCTCGGTCATCCGCAGGTTAGAGATGCGCGCCTTGCCGGCCGAAGATATGGGCAAACATCGCGCCCAGCTCAAAGGTCTGGAGGCGGGGCCGAGGCCGAAAATGATGGGAAATCACTATAAAATTCATTAAAATACTGTACATAGGATGAAATAACTCGTGTAAGTTGGTCATATATTATGAAATAAGCCAGTAAGATAACTGGCTTGAGGGCTATGACTGCAGTTGATGGCTTTGTTTGGATGATGATCGATCAATCTTGATCAATAATGATTAATGGATTTATGGCTACCTATTCTCAGACACGTTTTTAGATACCACTATATCCCCAAATATAATCCAATTGAACATGTAAAATGTATTAAATATATATATAATGTGTGTGTGTATAATTTATGCATGTGTTCATTTCTTGACTTCCGCTGCCTTGGGAGATGGGTCTCTTGGTCAACCACCAGATGTTGCTTTTTTTGAAGATCCACATCATCGAAAGCTGCATGGCAAACGGGCCTTGTGAAGCTTCATGGCGAAGCTGAGAAGTCATGATTTCAATAGTACCACTTGGGTATATGTCAAAAAGATGCCCCCAACAAAAAATGGATCTTTTAAGAGGAAAGAGTACTCATTTTGTGGTTCCATCGTCCTTCCATGTTTTCGTCCCCCAAGATTGACCCCCCAGTTCTGAAGGACGGCTTGAAGCAATGCCGAACGCAGTTGGCTGGGATCCTTAGTGTAATTCCATCCCCAAAAACCACAGTGTAGATTTGGGATGTACATAGATTTGGGACCATAAATATGGGGGTGGTGAAAATTGGGGGATGGCATTGGATGTTCCCGTGTTTTTTGGTCAATGTGAAGTATTTCTGAGATGTGAACTATTTTCCGCGCCAGAGTTTGGAGTCTGTGTCATACCCGCAATAATGGTTTGGACTGAACCAACATGAATATAATGTTAGTAAAGCTAATGGCTAATGATAAACCATCCCCCAGTTTACCATACATGGATGGTATAAAAACCATTAACATATGGGTGGTTGATTATTGCTTTACAAACATGATGTAGTGGTGGTATGCCTGCATTTTGGGCACTGAACAAGGCAGAAGGTGGAAGAAGGGGAGCTTTAGCAGCAAGAACATGTCGGCTGTGTTGTTTCAATAGTTTATATACTGCTTTTGTACATCCCCACCTGTTAATTTGCCCCAATTGACCACTGGACTGGCGCACACCAACCAGTCACAGGAATCATGCCAGGTTCAACCCCAACTGAATCTACTGGGATCGCAGGAATCTCACCAACTGTCTAAATGAACGGATGATTGATAGTACATGTGGTTGGCAAACGGACACAGAGAATGTTCCTTCATGTTCCTTCAAACTGGGCAGACTTGTTAATGGCTTACCAAATCCATCCACTTCCATTACAAGGAAAGCTAGTTGTGCAGCTACAACACAAGTTGGGGCGCTATGTTTGCTTTTCTGTTTGAGCTTTTGGGTCCAGTCGAAGGTACTCACTTCAACTAACTAGAGGTTCTGGGATGGCTTTAAGGCAGATCGTTTGGAAAACAGGGATGGCTACACACCTGGGCAATCACCATTTCTTCTACAATGGACCCTTCGGATCCTTTCGGATCATTTTGGGGTCCAACTTGAGGACTGGAAGCGACTAGATGCGCAGACTGCTCGAGGACTTCAGATTTTGATAGATGGCCTTGTCCCAATATGGACGAGATCGGATATCCATTTTTCAATGCCAAAGTGGCGAGTCAATATTGTGGACCATGATGACAAAGCAGTGGAAATTAGACATTTTAGGGTACCACGTGTTTGGACTGACAAACCCTTATAAATATGTATATCTATCGATCTATCTATCTATCTATCTATCTATCTAGCAAGCAAGCAAGCTATCTATCTATCTATCTATCTATCTAACTATTTATCTATCTATCTATCTATCTATTTATCTATCTATCTATCTATCCATCTATCTATCTATCTATCCATCGATCGATCGATCTCTCGATCTATCTATCTCTCGATCTATCGATCGATCGATCGATCGATGGATCTATCTATCTATCTATCTAGCAAGCAAGCAAGCAAGCTATCTATCTATCTATCTAACTATCTATCTATCGATCGATCGATCGATCGATCTATCGATCGATCGATCTATCTATCTATCTATCTATCTATCTATCTATCTTTATATATATATATATATATTTCTTTCTTTCTATCTATCTATCTAGCTATTTATCTATCTATCTATCTATCTATCTATATCTATCTATATCTATCTATATCTATCTATATCTTTCTATCTCTATCTATCTATCTATCTACCTACTTGGGAGAGGCTGGACACGTAGGAAGTTGTAAGTATAGTTACAACTTCTTAAGTTATGTTATAACCTAACTTATAAGTTCATATCTTGCTGACTTCATTGGTAAGTTCCATCATGACTTGGCGTATAAGTTAGGGACTTTTAAGTTAGTTAACTTTTCATTTTGTTGTACGATGAAATGAAGTTAGGTTGAACTTAGTTATATAAGTTAGCTTGTTTCATTTGTTTGATGTGTTTAAGTTGCTCATTGATAGACTTGATGATGTGGCAGCTTTTTGGAAGACAATGATGTTGGTTTGTTTTTTTCCGCTGTTTTGGCCCAATGGAAGCGGTCGAGGCAAAGAATGGCACAGGCGTTGAGAAACAGCTGGTAGCTGGCCAAAAAATTGTGGCTGGCTTGAAAGCTTTGCCGGGTTTTTCCGAGCAAAAAGAAAAGCAATTCTTGCACCTGCAAGGAGGAGGTGGCCAAGATCTTGTCAGGTTTTGGTGAAGAGTTATGGTGGCACGTCGGAGCAATTGTGAGGGATCGCAATGAAGACTTTTCTAGCTAGCTGTGGATGTCCGCGAACGGTCCGCGCCTGTCCGCGCCCAAAAAGAAGGGGTCCGCTGTGTCCGCGGCCCCTTGTCCGCAGATATATAGGTAATAGGTATCTCGGGTCTCTGTTACTTGACAGTGCAACATTTTCTTATGTTCTTAGTCCGCATGTCCGCGACCTGACCTCGAACGTTTGACCTTGTCCGCGGCCTTGTCACTGGACGTGGTAAAATTGCTGAGGTTTCCACGCACCACGCGAAGTCTGAAACTCGTGAGTTTTCCTTCCGCAATCTTTGGTTGGGATGTAGAAAGTTGAGTTTTCCTTGTGCCTCGGACTTGCCGTGCTTTCTAGTATAGCTGTGTGCTGTAGCCATGTCTGAGCCTGCAGAAGAAGTTGCTAAGCTGCTTTGCGTCCTATGTGGTCTGCTCTGCCCTGCTGCAGGTCATGGACGTGTCCACGGACAAAAATTCATTTGCCATACATGCGCGG
>Ga0126342_10023059_pt1 | contig 10223 bp, 9 predicted proteins | sample Cyp1metagenome_FD_92528 | JGI IMG/M metagenome (GOLD analysis project Ga0126342, IMG submission 92528) | Coral microbial communities from Lord Howe Island, Old Settlement Bay, Australia - Cyphastrea 1 metagenome | ecosystem: Host-associated > Invertebrates > Cnidaria > Coral ... | reverse complement strand
CACACATATATATATATATATTACATATATATATATTTATTACATGTATATATATACACATATATATCAGACATATACATATATATATATATATATCATTGTATTTGTTGATGTTGTGTGATATTTCAAGAATCACTTCAAGGTGTTTGAGTTTAATTCGGTTTGACTTCGGTTTGATTGCATTCTGGTGGCTTGGGGTTGGATGGCGCAGGCAAGGGGATTGTGAATCCAACCTCCATGTTGTTGTCCGCTTCGATGATGCTGGACCACTTGGGGGAGGTGGAAGCGGCCAGACGCCTGGAGGCTGCCTTGGCGACCATCCGTGAGGGCGAAACCACTCCGGATTTAGGGGGCAAGGCTGGAACCATGCAGATGGCGGAAGCGGTTGCGAAGAAGCTTCGTACGAATTCAAAGATCTAAGACTTTCTAAGATGATCGAAGAGGTTTGAAGGAGATGGCAGAATCTGATATCTGAGACGTTTGAAGGAGAATCACAACTGTGGAGTTGCGTAGCAGAAGGCCAAAGCAGCCGATAACCAACGCGAATTCACGGAGAACAGGTTGGATCATGATAGATAGCTGGCTGCAGTGCTAGGTATATCTATATAGAGATATTTGGTTTTAATGTAGCCGTAACTCATAAGATTTTTCCGGTCTTCCTACAAGAAGGACAGGGCACCTCCCCCAATCTTCTTGAAGTTTCGCTTCTGCTGGATTGGGGGGCATTTTCACTAGGAGTAGCTTGTCGCCCCATCCGCCGTTCGCATAAGTCCCAGGCAGACTTTGCATATCGCTGCAGCGGCGTGAAAAACGAGGCCTGTTCTGTTGCTGCAAAGGTTGTTCTCAAAAAAAAGACTTTTTAAACACCGGAGTGGACCACAAATTCAATTAATAGGTAGTTTCTTTTTTCACACGTTGCCAACATGGGAGCCTTGTGGCAGGTTCACAGCCCCGTGCTTGATGAGGCACTGTATCATGCTATGGTGCTGGAGAGTAGCTGATATGGCATTGGTATTGTATGTTTATATACAGTCTACGTCTACATTAGATTTATAGTTCCCTTCAAAAGGTTACCAAATGTGGACAAGCATAGTGCATACTAATACATAGATGATGTGGGGCAGGGAACATGGATTTGATGGAAGGGGCTCTGGGGACATGCAAGCAGCATGATGGACTAAGCGTAATTCTGCCATGATGTCACCATGGCATGATGGTTCAGAAGGGGAACCAGAAGCAAAAATCCATCATTGTTCCAATTCATGTGGGTGAATGATGACATAAAGCAGCTGGATCTGCTTTTGGTTGGGCACTAAAGATGATGTATATACATATATATATATATTTATAGATATGGGTTTGTTTGAGAATAGGGTGCCCCCAAATCCAATTGTTCATCATCATTATCTCCGACGGCATCCCCATTTTCAGACACACCTTAATAGCCTTTCACTGGATTCCGCTGAGGGGATTGGTCAGGATGGATTGAGTCTGCTGAAGTGGCGCTTGGACAGGCGAGCTGACGAGCTGACTTGGAAACAACCATCCAGAAGGGGGGGGGTGTCCACTGGTTGTCAGGGATCATGAAGATTATCAAAGAACATCCCAAAATGATGGTAATCATGTTACATGTCCATCAAGAATCATGGGATCATGGGTATCATTTTCATTCTCAAATCAGGATGGTATTTTTTGGATACCATTTTAGTCGCACAACCATTTTAGTCGCACATTAGTTATGACCTTTTTGGAGCACCCCCTGCAGTTGAACGTTTTATTTCACCCCCATCATCGTTGGTGCATTGATCCCACATCCTCGGTGAGCAGGGGCGCTGCGTGCCTTCTGGAGTACACGTTGGCCTCTGCCTATCGCGCCAGGCTTCGCTCGGCTTCTTGGCTGAAATTTTGGTTTCACCTTTTTCACGTTGAGGGAAGAATGGGAAGAATTGAGTGGAAACCAGGGGTTGAGGGCGGTGTCAAGCCGAAATGACAGAACCGGGATTTTCAGCAAACTCAGCCAAATTCTTGCCAGAATTGGTTTAAATTCCACAGGACCCATGGCAAAACATAAAATGCCCTGGGACCCTGAAGCAACCCCAGTGAACCTTCGGGCTTCACAATTTTGAATCTTTTAGTTTCAACCAAGGCTTTCAATGACCTGCTGTTGCGTGCAGCCCAAAGGTCTCTTGGCACGATTTACCTAGAACTGTTGCAGTTTCAAATGGGCTCATCCTGACAGATCTTAAGTCTCTGCAGCTGAGGATGCCACTTGCAAGCTGCAAAGTGTTCAGCTCACAGGTGGTCAAAGGATGCGGAGCTTTGACCGGAGATCATCTCTCCTGCCTGGGTGATGTTCAACTGGGACATTTCATGATTTCTGAACCATATATTTTCCACTCTGCTGCAGAACGACAGGTGGAGGCAGATTGCATCTGCTGCGTGTGTTCGCAGCCGGTACGGCTCAGCGTGGAACAGAAACAGCCGCCGGTTCAGAGCCATGGTCCGACCTCCTCGCGTGGAACTCAGAGTGATGGGGATGTCCCTACATATGGAACCCAAAATCCTATGGAGGGAGCATCAAATTTTCGGGGAGAACGCCAACTTTCAGACACACCGGCACGTCTGCATAGCTTGGAGTCCCAATCGAACATGAAATCGGACCTTCCACGTAGAGAATTGTCCGAGAATGGACACCGTGGACCTTACGCGTTCTCCCATTTCGGACATTTTGGGACTGGTGCATCAACGGATGCAAAACACGCAAAACCGGAATGGAAATCTGGAACCCTGACCTTGGAACCTGAACCCTTTACTGCTGCTTGGTTGCAAAGCTGGGAGAATTTTGCCCCGGGAGGTGTTGGACGCCCGCTGCGACCATTGCCCGGGCACCCGGTCCACTCCTGCCATTTTTGGAGCAACCCATGAAGCCACACATTTTGGCAATTTTTGGTACTTGGGATGTACCAATGGCATTTGTTCTGCCCTATTCCATCACACTGCCACGGTCCTCGTTCTCAGGACTTTTTGAAATAAAGAGCAAGATTCTCTTGGCATATCATTGAGAAAGATCACTTCCATGCACGAGAGGATCAATTTGCATGGGTTCGGTATTGCTGCACAGCTGCAGTTTCCACATTAGACAATCCACGACTCCAAGACCCATCTAAGTTGCTGAAGCCACAGCTATTGTCATACAAAGTGCCTGCCATTGAAGGCCCAGTGGGGGTGCCACTCTTCAGATAGCCAAGGCGCTAACAGCCACTGTTCAAGGCAACCAGCAATTGGGGAACCCATCATTGGGGCCCCATGCAATCTGTGAGCGCTTCGCTGCCATGGCTGGATGGGACCTACAGCTACACGTCCTTGAGGTCCAAAGGGTGGCTTGGGGAAACGCAGATCCAATGGCATCACCACAACGGCGTCAATCGTTTTTGTTTGGGATACTTCTGCCAAAGCATCATCATCCAAGTGAAACCAAGGTGAAAGAATCGGAAATAACTTGCAGTGCAAAACTCTCAGGACACGGAATATGCCCCCCAAAATCGAAAATCACTTTTCCTGGTGTTCTCCTCCAACTCCAAGCGTTTCCAACATGGTCAAAGCCATTTTGGCTCCAAAAAACCTCCGGCCGCGGCCGTGCGCCAGCCGGCCATGGCGGATGGCATGCTGCGCTCGCCCACCTTCCTGGTGGGTGCGGAGCGGCAGCGGAAGAACCTGGACGAGTTCAAGCGACGGGAGCAGCAGCTGGCTGAGGCATATCACAAGAACAAACCGCTGTGCTTCAATGCCTGTTCCTATCAGAAAACTCATCCAGTGAAAGCCCAGAAGGGTCATAAGGACCGGCAAAACGGGTCCGGCTTGACTTGTCGCATTTTTGGGGAAGGCATTGCCACCAAATAACCAGGATTGCATTTTTTCCTCATCCCCATTGGCTCGCAGGACGCGGATGCTTGTTTGACCGTGCCAATGGTTCTCGGTGTGGCGGATGGCGTCTCGCAAATTGAGGATTTTGGCATTGATGCATCGATGCTTCCAAATGAGCTCCTTCATATAGCACCTCGGCAGCACCTTTCCAGCTATTTCTTTGGGCGTTTGACCCTGCCCCAACAGATTGCTTGGCTGGGCATGCTGATGTATATATATATATATAGGTATGTATGTATGAAATGTAATGTATATGATGTAATGTAATGTAATATAATGTAATGTAATGTAATGTAATGCAATGCAATGTAATGTAATGTATCTATATATATATATATGTACATATGTATATATATATATATATGTATATTACCCATACATATGTGTATATATATATACACATATCTCTGTGTGTGTGCGTGTTTTGTACAGTCTAGCCAATAGGTCACTAGGTTCATGTGGCTCAAGAAGAAGCCGTACATATCACAGATCTTGATAGATCTTGGTCATTTCGACTATGAAGCCATCTCCAGGTAGAGCAACTGGGCATGCATCAGTTGATCCCCGGAGCCAAATTGCCCGCGGCGGACACCTACCGTGGCCCGGTCTCGATGCTACGAAGAGCCTTCGAAGCGACAGAGTCCTTGGGCTCTTTGACGGTGGTGTTAGCAGTGATGGCTCGCTCAATTTGCTTCAGAAAAACTGTCATTCGTTTTTTTGGGTTGATTAGATCAATTTTCATCAGCGTGTTTCTTTGCTTGCTCTCTCTCTCTCTCTCTCTCTGCCAGCCCAGCGATGTTTGCTGAAGGACAATTCCACCCGAATCCATGGGAAGTTGCATCCCATGATCGCCATCATCACAGTTGGAGATTGCGAGCTCTTGGTGCTTCGTCGGGTGACTCGTGCTGTGAGTTGTGCTGGGAGATTTGAACATGATTTGCGGTTCACCTCAAAATTGCAGTTTTAATAGGGAACATAATGATAAAGCATGGGATTTTTGGGCGCTGAGGTTGGGGTAGACAATTTAGTCCGTAGATACAAAACCGTGGTTTGGAGCTATATGAATTCCAACAATCCCTCATGCTGAAAAACAGAGTTATAGCTTATAACTTATAACATCTAAAAACATAATATATACATGTTTAAATGAAAGTATATGCAATATATACATGTATTTATTTGTATCCATGTGCAACATATGCAAACACACGCACACAAACACACACACATATATATATATATTAAAGATAGATATAGGTACAGACACACACATATAATCATATTTATATATATATATATATATATTTATATTTATATTTTTATATAGATACATATGTGTACATATGTATAGATACATATGTGTACATATGTATACATATGTATACATACATACATACGTACGTACATACGTACATACGTACATACGTACATACGTTGACATACGTTGACATACGTTGACATACGTACATACGTACACACGTACAGACGTACATACGTGCATAAGTGCATACGTACATACGTATACATACATACATACATACATACATACATACATACATACATACATACATACATACATACATACATACATACACACACACATATATATATTTGCAAATAGATAAATACATACATACATAAATATAAATAAATAAAAATATATATATATATATATATATATGTATGCAAATAGATACATACATACATACATACATACATACATATACATACATACATATACATACATACATACATACATATACATACATACATATACATACATACACATACATACATACATACATACATACACATACATACATACATACATACATACATACATACTTACATACTTACATACTTACATACTTACATACTTACATACTTACATACTTACATACTTACATACTTACATACATACATACACACATGCATGCATGCATGCATGCAAATACATTTAAATTTACATATACATATGCATATGCGTATACATATACATATACGTGTATATATATATATATATGTGTGTGTGTGTAGAATGTAATGTAAGTTAAGGTAATGTAATGTAATGCCAGGTCATGTCATGTCATGTATGTGTGTGTGGATTCTTGTATGTATGTATATATACAGAAGCACCACCCAGAACGCCACATGTTCCGCAGGTGAAAGGGCCCCGCGCCGTGCTGGAATTGGTGTGTCACACCGAGATGCAGCGCATCGATGGCCATGCCCAGACACCTCTGCAGCTGGCCAGGGTGGATGATAGGCACCGTGGCAAGACCACGGGGTGTATGGGATATTTGGGGAAATGTTTGGTTTCTTGCAGATTGAATGAAGATTTTGGATCCAAAAACTTGGTGAAATGATATCTGGTGAAATTGGATTTCTTGCCGATTGAAGATTTTGGATCCAAACAAAAATTCCATGGGGAGACCAAAAAAATAGAAGATGCACATTTGGCTGATTTGGCTGCGACTGGCGTTTTGGAACAGGGTGGCTCCAAAGAGGTTGGATGGTTGGACCTGCAGAGATTCAGACCCTGCAGGATCGATCCTAACTTCCACGAAGGGCTGACCATAGAAGTCATCGAGAGAGGTAGTGCTGTTCACTGCGTCTCTGCGTATGAAGGTGACGTTGTGATCATGGGCAGTGATCCTTCTTTTGCTTTGGCGCGCTGTCAGCTCTTAAAATTTTGATTTTTCACTTGGGCCGACAAAAACAGTACACCTTCAGCAGTTCCCATTTTTGAAGCATCCCATCGTTAATTTCAACCATTATTGACCACGAATTCTTTGCGCTCATGATCTCCTTGGGCTTTCTTGGGTCGTAGGGCAATACCGCAATGCCACCACTTATTGTATTCACGGAATTTCGTTGGTTCTCTCACCATTAAATCCCCATTTCAATGGTTTCGACCCCAAGAAATGAAGCCTCAGGTGATGGTGTTTTTGACAATCTGTTCTTGGATGAACTCTTAGATCCTTGGCAGCTTCAAGGTCAGAAAGTAATGTGGGACTTCGTTTCAAGGGTCTCCAGTGCTGAGACTATTAGTAGACCTACGGCTTTAGGCCATCCTGGTGCACAGTGTGGTTGGAAAGAAAATGATTGGATTGCTGATGTGGCTCAGGAACTGGCGAACCGGACGCTTCTGCCCTCAGCTTCCAGTGGGCCCCAGTACTCCGAGGCGCAACTGCGTGGCTTAGCTCAGCGCATTGTGGAGCAATGCCATGCGAAGACGCGGCCCATGGTCAATGGCCTGCTCCCTGAAGCTCCCATTGGCCGCGGCGGGAAGAAGGATGACACCTCCTGTGTGGTGGCAGAGGTGGTGGAATGGACTGAGGAGTTGCAGAAGCTCTGGGAACCTGAGCCGGCAGCCGCTTGGCCCTTCAGATTCAACTCGTCCAGCAGTGTGTTTGATGGTGGTCTCTTCAATTTCAACAGCTGTTGCGTGGCCTCCCATGAGTCCGACGATGAGTCAGGCGATGCCGTGAAGCCCACTTTCCACCCCAATGAGAGCAGTGACATAGACTGGAAGGCTGCAGGGCCTATGTCCGCCCCGCCTCCCAGCAGTCAGCCGGCCAGGCTACACCTGAGCCCAGGGCAGCAGATGTTTGGGATCCATGGCTCTCAAGGCCAACTGTTGGCACCACCCATAGGTGCCATGGGTCACCCCATGGTGGTGAATGGCATGCCAACCGCACCATATCCCATGACTAATCACTACATGAAGCAGATGTATGGCCCGCCAACCGTGCCGGGTCCACCGGCCAGTCGCTTTGCCCTTGGCAACTTCGTGGGCTCGGGTCAGTGTGGCAATGCACTCTACTGAAACGAGCAGAATGAGTTGCATGTGACCATGGCTTAATGAATGTCCCCATGAAAAGGTCGCTGCTTTGGGCGTCAGAATGTTCGTTGCCACCGTCCTTCCAGCAGACCCACCAGCTCCGGAGACATCGAAAGCTACCATTGCACTAAAGCCTGTCAGACATGGTGAGATGCCCTAACTAAACATCACCCAAGCATCTGGAAATCAATCTTGTCGGTTCTTCTACTTCTACTGTATTATAATCTTCAATAGCTCGTTGGTGTTCGTTGCTTTCCGCCCAGAATCTGTCTTTCAGCCAGTGCCTGGCAGGTCTGGCACCTTGCAGCTGGAGGCCACTTCAGAACCTGAGACTCCCAGGTGGGATCAGTTAGAGCTATAGTAGGGGCCACTTGCTCCCGAGCTGTTTTTGTTTTCTGATGTGCCTACAGAACAGCATGCAACTGAAGAAGTTGACCAGCCAGTGGCCTGAAGCCCAATGTCGACAGATCTTCTTCAAGTTTCGGATGAAAAAAGGTCGTTTTTTGGCCAACAGCAATGACAGCAATGACAGCAGTCCGGCAATTGGTGCAGGTCACCCACGAGGTCACCCACCCGGTCACCCACCAGCAATAGCATCCCCTCCGCCGGCGGCGCACGGGCAGCCACTGCATGGAACGAGGACAGCGTGCCATCTGCCGGCGGCGCGCGGGCCGCGACGGTGTGGTCGGACACCAGTGTGGCTCGGCAGAAAAAGTGGGATGATAGTGGGATTTCGTGGGATACGTAACCAACTCAATGAGATAAACTGATAAACCCGTTGTATTTGTATTAGGTCAGATCGGTCAGATCCCCAAAAACATATGAAGAAGCAACAGCCTGTATACTTTCCCATGGTCACAGGCCAGCAAGCTGGAGCTGGTGGAAGATGATGTCGACTCCTCAGAGCGATTCAAAAGGCTGTTATGATTTAAACCTGGATCTGAAACCATCCAGCTCTAGGACAATTTCTTAGGGGGTTTGACTAGAAAGTTAGAGCGATTTTCACCATTTTTGCACCCATCCTGGACACCAGCTTTCCGCTTTCACCCAGCGCGGTTGAGGATGGTGGTTGCCATTGGCGTGTCCCCTTATGCTACTTCTTTGCCGCTCTGCTCTGGGCCCTTCTGTTGTTTGCTCCTTGACCTGGATGTTGACTTGGGCCCTTGGCTGTTCATTGGGGCCAAATCTAGGACACAAAGAGGTCAGGGATGCACCACCTGGGTTGAGGAATCCGGGAAGTCCCATCAGCTTGCATGGAGAAAACTTCCGAAAGAGAGGGAAGACGTGGTCCCCATCACTCGCCAATGGCGGGCCATACCAGTACCCAGCACATCTAGTGGCCGCACATCCTACACATACAGATCAACTGGGCACATCCGAGGCTTTTCTGCGGAGCGACAACCCAAAAGTGCAACCAGAGCTTCGGAAAGTGGTCTTATGGTATGGCGTTCCTTGGTGACAAAAACGAGCACCTGTAGTCACTGTAGTCATTTTCTTCTTGACTTCGTGCCAGACTTCTGCAAGGCCAATGTCATGTCTATTTGTGGAACTCCGATTTCTCCGGAGAACTGATTGCGTCGGCCATGAGGGTCATGAAAAATAACTTTTAATTGTCCTTTTGTGGACAACCAAGAACACAATGGAATATCATCATTTTCTTCATTGAAACTACCACAAACCGGGGTAAATCCGCACTCACCTTAGGTGATTTTATTGTTGGTGCCGGCCTGCGTTTTCGCTTTCAAGGTGGGATTTGGTGGGACAGGGAATTTTCGGATGCCGAGACGGTCAAAATTTTGATCCTTACCCGGATTGGTTTTGTTGGAAATTGCCAAGGTTCAATGGTTCCATGTCACGATGTGAGGCGATCATGGGCTCGCGAGTGGCCAACGGCTTGAGGAAATTGAGTGACTTTGTAGCTTGGCCTCTGTTAGATGCAGGTCATAAACCAGGAGTACAAATGGTTTTTCCAGCTGTGTTTCCGTTTCGGTTCTTTTGGCTTGACCAGTTGGGAGGCTATTTCCAGTCAGCTGTTTTGTTTCCAGTCAACAGCACCCCTGGGGGATCCCTCAGCTTTGGAGCCCCTGACCGAGGTCTTGAAGATGGAACTCAAGGTGGATTCTGCATACGTTTCTGGGCACAGAGGGGATCCAACAGATATGACACATTTGACCACTTGCAATGGATAAAAGTCACGAAAGGTAGCGTCAGCTACCTGAGTTCTCCGTGCTTCAGCACAATCATAGGGGGTATTGGGGGGGCCAGCCCGTGGAAAACGTAGAATTCTCGACGTTATGTATTAGATATCAATTATAAGAGGGCCCCTCCCCCGCTAAAATGGTCATGGGTTCAATTCCCACGGGTGACGCGGTCACGGTCCGCCACAGTAGAGGCACACTCTCCATGAGGGAGATGTCCCTGTAGTCCAGCATAATTGGTTTGCTTCAGCCTCAAT
>Ga0126342_10023058_pt1 | contig 10223 bp, 10 predicted proteins | sample Cyp1metagenome_FD_92528 | JGI IMG/M metagenome (GOLD analysis project Ga0126342, IMG submission 92528) | Coral microbial communities from Lord Howe Island, Old Settlement Bay, Australia - Cyphastrea 1 metagenome | ecosystem: Host-associated > Invertebrates > Cnidaria > Coral ... | reverse complement strand
CGAAAGTCAAAGTGCATGTTGAAGGGGGTGGGCCAGTAAACTTTGCAAAAAAAAATCTGTCCTGAGAAGGGATTCCGTGATGCTAGCTGCATGTTTAAAAGGCTACCAAGAAGTGATCCGTGACTCTCTGGCGTAATTTGGCAGGTGGTGAACGAATCTTCATAAGAGGTGTTGTTGGCCAACATGGGCCCCGCGAAAGATAAATATGGAGTTCGCGAAAGTTTCGCGAAAGTAAAATTTTTATTCGCGAAGAATGGCCGTTCCGGGATAAAGGAATTTTGATCAACAACCACGTGTCGGCTTCAGGAGGTATGCATGCGGTAATGCCCGGTAATGTGATGTATATAGATATAAATAAATATATGGAAAAAAAAAAATATATATATATATAGATATAGCATATACAGGAATATTCAATTTGATGATGTGCCAACACTGTGTCATAATTCCTGTGGCTCTACGATGTTTTGCTCCATTTTGTTCCCAGTCACTGAGGCGAATCTGGCCACGTTTTGCTGCCACGCCTCCTCTCTAAGTTCGAACGCCTGTTGGGGAGCTGGACGTGGCGGCTCTCCGGAGTTGCAGGATGCATCCACAGGACCGAGGTCATGGCTCTTAAGTCGGGAAAAAACCAAACTGGGACCCCAGCTCATAGATTATATACATGACTATACAATATTATACAGTACATGATTCTTCGGGAGAATTAGATGTATTCAGCGGTCCAAAACCAATCTTTACCTTTGGATGTGTTTGTTTGGGGGTCGCATGGTTTTCTAACAACAAATTGGGATGATCGAAATTCACTTTCATAGGAAGCCACCAACCGGATGCATTTTTGGCAGGGGTTGCGGTTGCAGGGTGAATAGCTGGGATAGTGGGACCCGGGATGTTCCTGTTGTCCAGGTGAGGCAAGGTGCCAAGCAGTCATTTGGCTCGAACGACAGGGATTCTGAGGCCCGTGCGCATTTTTATCTTAAAAGATCCAGGCAAATCGGCAGGTGTATCCACACGCATATGCGAGTTCGTGTTGACTGTTTGCTTTTCTAGTCAGCTAAGGGCACAGTAACAAAAACGAAACAGCGCATATCTTCATACTCATCAGTGAATCAGACATTTGGAGGCAGAAACAAAATGGAACAGATATAAACAGACTATGTTGGCACTTAGTCTCTTTTTCCAACCGCTGTTCAACGTCATGCATGGCGTCCGATCCTCCAAGAGGATCCTTTCCGGGTCAGCGTCTGCAAGATGAGAAGAAGGAGCTAGAAGGGCAAGTCCTCCACAAAAGGACTTGTGGAAATAAACTCCTTTTCCTTCAGCTAGGTTCACGCACAGAAGGCACAAGCCCAGAAGCAATTTTCTCCTTTGATGTCTATGGTTCTGAAGTACGCGAGGTCAGAAAAGAGATCGCCGTGGGCGATGTGGTGCGATGTGTGGGGACGTGGCGGGAGTGCGGTCATATCATGGATGTTTTTTCCTACTCCATCCAGCAGCGTTGGGCAGATATTGGCGGTGGTGCTTCCTTCCAAGCACCCGAAGCCAAGAATCCGAGGAAGGCTCCCAAGCAGGATGCCCACATCGATGCCGAGGTAGAACCACCACCAAGTCCTTACGACGTTCCAGCTACTTCGCGACGGAGAATGTTATGTAAATTCTGGATGAGTAACGGATCTTGCCAAAGATCCCAATGCGATGGTTTCCATCCCCAGGGCGATGAGTTGAAGGAAGCCCGGCTCCGATGGCGACAGGAACAGTCCCGGCGCATGGCGTCCAATGCGCAAGCGGAGGATCCACATGGAGAGAAGGACAAGAAGAGCCATGCGCATCGTGCAGCAGTTTTTGCTGATTGGCTTTGTGAGATGCATCGTGGTTGAAAAATGTTGGGCTCAAGGTTTGATCAAGCATTTCTCTGAAGGTTTCTTTGGGCCAGTTTCTCTGATCAGCCCGTCTTGAGAAATACTCGAACAGAATCAACAAGATGGAATAAATGGAAGATTCCGCATGTTAAACATAGATAAACTATGATAAACTATTTCTTGGTTGTTTCGATCTTAATGGCATCAAACACATTATAACCCAATATAATTACAGAAAGAAAGAGAGAGACAGAGAGAGAGAGAGAGTCGAATCATTTGTTATCAAGTCTAGTCACATCTATGTAGACATTTGCTTTATCCGCTTGAGCTGGACCCCGCATACCCATTCTCTATCATCACAATTCTTCAAGTTACCTGTAGGAAGCTCGACGACAACTGTTTCCATCGTTGACCATCCTTGAACGCTATGGCATACATGGCACACCCTGATCCCTCTCCTGTGATTCCCAGGTATAGCCGTGAAAAGTTACAGAACGGCGTCCTGGACATCGCCGGTGGCCGTGGCGAATTGGCCTTCGAACTCTGCGTGAAGCGCCAAATCCCCTGCGTTGTGCTGGACCCCCGCTGCCCCGGTGGCGATACTGACGGTGGCGCGGCGGCCTGGAAGGACTGGCGCGTCTCGCGGCAGCAGCGCTTGTGGTTCAAGAGCCAGGGCATTCGAAGCTACCAACAGTGCCAGGAATATGTGGCGAACTGTCCATTGAAACAATGTCAGGTGCCAGTGGAAACAGCCCTCAAAGCGCTTAGAGATCAGGATGAGGAATGGAAAGATGTGCTGAAATGTGAGGTGGTGGTTGGCTTGCATCCTGATCAGGCCACAGGCGGAATATTGGAACTGGCCAGGGCCCTGGGACGTCCATTCGCCGTTGTACCCTGCTGTACTTTTGCCGATGAGTTCCCTGAGCGGCGGTTGGGCGACCGACCCGTTCGAACGTATGATGACTTGGTGGAATGGCTGTTGGCTTTTGAAGGCACCTCCCCCGAGAAGGGTTTCTTGATGTTCTTTGGCAAAAACCTGGTGGTCTACACCAAGAGCCAGTGATTTCTGCCGTTGATCTCCAGCCAAAATGGCCGCAGGAAGTGAAACCGAAAGGCTCAAGCTGGACCTTGGAAAACCCACCCAGTTTCACGTGGGATGTTGCCGTGGTGTTTTCTATGATCCAATTTAATCCAAAATCTAAACATATTTATAAACATTCCGAAGGAAGGGAACATGCACACATGCCCGGTCATTTTTTTTTAAGATATTTCCTTGACTCGAATTACAGGTTGCCCATTTAGTGACACACCTACCCAGAGGGATGCTTATCCACTTGTGATTTCGTCAGGAGAGACCCTGGGTTTCACTCGCCGTCACATTGACTGCTGCTTCCCAGAATTGCAGAAGCTGGCAAAAAGTGGCCCACCACAGTGGATGGTCAACCAGATCAACCAGGACCTAGTGTTGCTGCGCAGTTTCCACACGTCGATGGGGCTCAGAAAAGGAGCATGTTTGGATACTTGTGTCGGATCTAGTCTTTCTACACACCCAAGTGCTCATGTGAGTCGACAAGGCATGTCCTTGTAGCATCTCATCCACTAGCCACCGAAGAAATGCCTGGAGATGTTGATGCAATGTGCAACTCGTCAGACTGTATACATGCAGGTCACAAAAGCACCCCTAAAACTGAGTCAGAGTATGGTTTCACCGCCAACCACCGGTCTGAATTCCCAGGGCCTTCATTCTATATCCAGGTGGACCCAATACCCAGGCGAGAGATTGTTTCCCCACATGAACGTTTGCTGCTGACTCATGAGCTGACTCCAGCCCTAGGATTTGAAAGACTGGGAGAATCGAGTTCTGGCCTCAGTGATCTAGCCATCAACCTGACGGGGACTGATCGACAAAAAAGAACCGTGAAAGGACCACCAAGTCTTCTGCCCAGATTCCTTGGCTCCCCGAGGGGCCCTTCACTGGCCGAAGTTTGGATGAAATGGAAGAGGCCTATGAGAAGCTGGGCAGAGCTGCCAACATCTGCCGATTTCGTCTCCGACGCTTGGCCCAAGTGTTGCGGGCTGCATGCCCACTGCAGCTGACATCGACCAACGACTGAGGAAGTGGTGGTGAGATCTTTCATTGTGATTTCAGCCGCTCCAGAGCCTTGGCATTTCCGATCCTAAAAGAAGGATGAACTCCTACTACTTTTAGATTCGGTTGCAACCCGTGCAACCCCAATCAACTTCATTTTTTTACTGTACCCCTAGTTCTCCCAGGTTATTTGAATTTGGACGGCCCAATCATTCCTAATAATCGGTCCATTGATGGCTTTGGTTGGTGCTTTGATTGCTTTGGAATCCTTCAATGTAGAGATCTTGATAAGGGAGCCGCCATTACGGTCACCAGCTAACCGCTGGCTGAATCATGGGATGCCGTGAGGATATGACTCCTTGCTCCATTCGCTACGAGCAGCCTTGCAGATCCTGCATGAAATGTTTGGCCTGCCAGAGATGGAGACTAAGCATTATACATGGACTGTGCTACAGAAACATTCCTGGAATATCCTTAATTTTTTCAAGACCTCGTTTTAAAAGATATTCAAAATATTCAAAGCATTGTAAAATGTCATGAAATAGTGACCATGCCCAAAAAAGTGAAATCATTGGGAATTTACTTCATCGATGTTCATGACTGCAGTCCAGCCATGCTCAGACCTCTTCAACAATGCTGGTCACTGGGCTGAGGACCTCTTGGTTCACACCGAAGAATACTATGGCGTTGGCAGCGTGAGCGAAGTCGATCTGACTGTACCAGTGCCCTGACCTCCCAGGGTTCACGGCATGTTGACACACGGCGATCTCCCAGATGTTCAAATGAAAAGTGGATTTCAAATGATTTCAATATATTTCAATATGTCTATAGTGGATTTCATTGTATTGGCTTAAGGGAACGCAGGAAAAGCCTACAAATATGATTAAAAATGATGGTAAAGACCATGGTGTCCGATTTTCCAACGGAAAATCCTGTCCAGGTCTTAGTCCAGGCGCAGCCGGCGAACTGTCGTGGAATCCTCATGCCTTGGTGGGCATTCCTTCAATGGGCTGCTGGGCGCATGTGAGCGTCGTCATATGGATGGCAAATGGATGTTCATCCCCCCAAAGATGGAAAATGTAATTCACAATGTTCATATAATGGGTATTGACCCATGCCCAAACGCTTGTCGAGTTCCCAAGGACTGGACAAGACGATATCGAGAGAGGCTCGAGCAAGCTTCCAGGGAGATTCAGTGGGAGGATCGTGCAGAGGTTTTATTCTGGCGAGGCTCTGACACTGGATGTTTGCACTCAGATGTTGCCAAAGAGACTCTGGGTCGCAGGAATGATATAATATGATATAATATAATATAATATGATATGATATAATATGATATAATATGATATGATATATATATATATATATGGAACATTATGGAACTAATCAGCCATGATTTTGAGTTTTGTTTGGGATCATGTTTTCTGAAGTTGTCAGCCACATCAATCGCAAACGCCTGCCAAGATCTCCCAAGTCTTTATTCTAAAACTAACTTTCTGTACATGCTGAATCATGCAGACACGTTTCAGATCATGTTTCCACCCAGGAGCTGCAGTTTGGCTTGTGCCGCATGGACACCCAACACTTGGCCCCTTTTTCCACGCTCGAAATTGGTGCTGGCATCATCACTGTTCCCTTCACGGATCGATGCAGTCTTCACAAAGGATACGGTCCATCGAGACTGTCAAGAGGTGCCATGTTGGTTTGTAGCCGCCCTGGGACCTGGGAATATGAATCCATCCCAAGTCCCAAGCGCTTCATCTTACCCAGGTCTATGATGCCAGTGGGCTGCGAGTGGCGGAGATTGTCCCTCCTGAAGCTCATGTGCTGCACAAGTCACACGGATTTGCTTACCGGCTAAGCATGGAGGTCGGGAGAATGATTTGGCCACCGGGAATGAAAATGAACATAACAGGGGATATCAGCCACAAACCATCACGAGTACCATGCTATTTGTGGCCACTGGCCGATGGGCTCGCGGAAGTGGTCTGATTTTATGATGGTAATGCCATATGAAATGGGGTTGCATTTCCCCTTCAAAATGTGACATATCCCAACCAAACCAGTATTTAAAAAAAAAAAACTTCGATGGTCTGAAATGGTAGGTGAGCTGACGGTAGTTTAGAGCATACATAATACATTTGCACCCACATGGCCCACTTGTTTGATGTGCCTGTGTGTATTTTTTTTCGTGTCAATTCAACCCAAGTTTTTGGATGTTTTAGGGGTACTGTATAAAGATAGTTAATTGCGTTGTGTTTCTTTGATTTCCTGATTTTGTGAACTGCAAGCATCGCAAGATGTATGAAATCATGAGGTATTTAGCCTATCTTGATGGCACATCCTTCTCCGATCGTCTTTTCTGGCTGTTGCTTACTGACTCCTTGGTCTTTCGTGCGGGCTCCAGCATTCGCGTGTGGTTGGATGCTGGCTTGGAAGCATGGAAACACTATGTGCCGATTCATGGCAATTTGTCTGAGACTTGGTGGTAATTAAATGGCAGGTCAAATGGATGGTTCAAATGAATTCAAAGGAGTCAAGTCCTACTCTTCCCTTCTTGAGTAGGGGGGTCTTCTAAGGTTCATATATTTGCCCAACTGGGAGAATTACGTACAGACAAGTAGTTTTTCGTCATTCAAACAACATATAGTGGCCGCCACGTCAGCGCGGAGGTTTGGAAAATGGTCATCCTCACGCTTCTAGCCAGATTAAAAGTTTCTTACCATGGAAGACCCCAAAAACATCCAATTTTTTTGTCATGTTGAGTTGGCTACCCCAACTTCCCAGGATTTGTTGGACCAACTGGACTGGGCCAAGCAGCACGATGAAGATAGTGCCAGGCCAAGCCATTTGGAGTTGTAATTTGGTGATTTACCCCTGCGGTGTGGCAATTTATGCAATTTTACAATGGGAAGATGGTGATGAACATTGATAAACCACATCTAAACTTGGGTACCCGATTCCCATTTGCAATCAATTGCATGTGGCTCATCAATGATGATCGTCTCATCAACTGATTTTGTTTTTCAGGATTGCAGCCGAAGCCGCGCGCTTTGCCAAGAGCGATCTGACTCTGGAGGCGAGTTTGTTCTACCTGTACCAGCTCCTACTGTTGGCGCCTCAGATGTTGCCGAAACCCCTTCAGAATGTGAAGCAAGTTGCGGGAACTAAGTCGCTAAGTCACTAAGCACTGAAATGGAGATGGATCAATACCAATTATATCCAAGTATGCCATACTGGTATTATGCCATATTGGGATTATTTGGGGGTTGAACATGTTTGAACCCTGATAAATCCCAGCTATTTGGGTATTCGCTGTCCCACCAAGGAGGCTGAGCAAAGTGATCCGTTTGACACCGGATGAGAGAAGGGCAACACCTGAGAAGGTTTTCGTGGAGTCACCCCAGCCACTGGAGGATTGCCTGGTGGGATGGATGGAATCTGATGGAATCAGGGTTTTGGATGGTTTCGGCTCCATTTTCTGCATGTTTTGGTGGTCCTCATTTATTCACACGAGCTGAAAATCAGTTGATTTTACGTGAAACCAGGCTGAATTGGATTGCTGGGCTTTGGGGTTCAGCCCTGGCCTTTGTTGCAATGTGGATCAGCCGCTGGGATGCAAAAGGATGCACTGAAACGTTGTCACAGCAACTGCGGGCGTCACTGCAGGTATGGTCCTGGTGGAAATGCCGCGTGCTGGGATGGACCATATACCTTTGAGGTTTGCTGCCAAGGACATTTGGAGGGTGGGCCCGTTGAAACATGTTGAAACACACAAGTGAAATCCATGGAAATCCCTGCATTTGGAGGCCTCCATGAGATCCACCCCACCCCAAAAAACAACGTGCCTATTGGTTTACGATTGTAGTCCCAGAGGTGGCAATAGTTGGGTTTGGCTTGCGCCGTGAGTCAAGGAGACTCAAGAACGAAGACAGTCGTGGAAGTGGGAAAAAAGAATGCGCATTCGCAGCATCGTTTTAACGGGCTTCATCCCGAAACGTGATGTGTTCGTTTGCTTCTGATGAATCAGTCCATTTTGATCAGGTGAATTTCACTGCAGCCGTTTGGCATTCATTTTTAGACATCGAAACTTTCGATCCGTTGCGCTGCTTGCGCTTCAGCTGCAATCACCAGATGAATTTCTTGCCCCAAAGCCAGCCTCTCTTGGTCAAATCCCACATAGTTATAGTTGGTTTATTATACTATATACTACCCGTACTATCCTGCTATTATATCAAGCTAATTGCATTCAGCATGTCATGCTCATTGATGCTCGTTGTATCCACTAGCATATGCTTGTTCAAAGTGATGATGCATCAGCTGAGGCTGAGGCGCTTAGTCCGCCATGAGCTTCTTCAGAGTCTTAGTTCCTTTGCTTGTTGTTCTTGCTGCCACAGAGGACAGGTCAAAATCTGGGCCATGGAAGCCTTGAGTGCCTGAAGAATTCAAACTCAAGAGGTGGTTGTCATTTGTTGTCTATTTCTCTATGGGAACAGCCATGCCATGCCATGCCCCTATCAAGCGGCTGGGTCAGTGGTCGTCAGCTTTCACCACCGAGCTGTGGAAATCTACTTGCAACTTGGAAACCCCTACGGAACCCTAAACAAGGCAAAAAATGTGTTGAATTGATCAAGCAATAATTAACAAGCCCAAGGGTCTGGAGGTTTCCTTGCGCTTCATTCCCATCCATTCCCTAACGCTGCCGGTGCCATGCGATTGCCACCGTAGGAGTGTCAGAATTGCGAAGCCGATGAGTTGGAACTTCTCCAAGCGAAGACTGAAGAGAAGTTCCCGGACTGGTCTGAGCACCTTGGCTGCTGGCTGTTGGCTGTGGGGAGCTGATAGGCTAAGTGTAGATTGATCAAAATCCCTAGGGCCGAGAATTCGGGCCTGGATTTGGCTGAATTTGTTGATAGGTTCAGGGGCATGAGCAGCCGTTGATGGTGAGGATTTTGGGTGCTGGAAAAGATGCCATGACATCAGGCGAGGCTGTCGTGTCACTGCCTGGCTGAAGAACCCTATTGTTATGAGGCTACCCTAGCCAGATACGGATTGGATAAGATCTAATAAATTGCATCTACAGGTCCATTTGCAATCACCCTTGAAATTGCATATTGCATCTAGGCATCTCGCCAGAAATGCATATATGAGATTCACCTCTTCCCAGAATTGTGCCATATTCCTTTCCCACAACGATTCTCCCAGAATTCCGAATACCAGAACTTGGGCATGGAACGTGAAAATGTACGTGCCCAATCGGAAGAGAGACCTTCATCCAAAATCGTGTCCAAAACCAGGTTTTTAGGGATGCATCTTGGGTTGCTCCAAAATCTCCAGGCGTTGGACAGGTGACATCGAAGATGGGTGAGGCGATGACTAAGCTGAATTCTGAGGTCATGCACCTTGGCAAGCTGCAGCTACGGTAGTTCAGCCCGGCAAGTCTACCTCCCTCTTAAGGCTGCAGCTTGTTGAATGCGGAATGATGTAACAACGTATTGATCTGGGATGATGATTTCCGTTCACCAAGAATTTGCTTGGGATGCCAGATGTGTCCACTCAGCCGTGCATTGGCCAAGATGTGCTAAGGCAAGCTGAGGGCACGGAACTTAGCTGCTGCAGCTGAACTGGCTGTCAGCAACTACATTTTCACATATTTTCACTGTGAACAAACATGAAACTGCCAACCCTTCCAGCACTGCAAATTGATGACTGGCAGGTACGTTCAATGCTTCCCTCGACAAGTTTAACGAAGCGGCTAGTGCAACAGCCACTGTGAGTAGGGAATCCCAGTTAGGACCCTGCCATGTTTTTGGGAACCTTCCGTAGATTCATTGACATGGCATGACATGGCAGAAGAAGACTTAGCCCAGGATGAGATGGTTTAGTAATGTTTAATACAGATACATGCTGATACATGTTCGCTGCAACCCTGACGTTGCGCCGCGTCTGACTTCAGGTGGCTATGAAGAAAAAGTTGATGTTATTACTCCAAATTCCAAATCAACATCTTGTTCATAGGGGGTGGCAAATTTAGATCCCTTATGAAAACAAGATGACGCCCACGAACCCGAATGCTCACACGTATGTTAATGGTACAGATGTCAAAACACATGGTTATGCAGCATGCAGTCACGCACAATACCTTTCTGCAATAGTTTATTTGAACAGTCTTGTACATGTTTCCCTTGTTACCAGTCTGCAGTGTGGAGTGTAAAGTGTAGAGTGTGGAGTGTGGAGTGTGAAGTAAGGAGTGTGGAGTGTAAAGTGTGGAGTGG
>Ga0126342_10023057_pt1 | contig 10223 bp, 9 predicted proteins | sample Cyp1metagenome_FD_92528 | JGI IMG/M metagenome (GOLD analysis project Ga0126342, IMG submission 92528) | Coral microbial communities from Lord Howe Island, Old Settlement Bay, Australia - Cyphastrea 1 metagenome | ecosystem: Host-associated > Invertebrates > Cnidaria > Coral ... | reverse complement strand
CATAGGCACCGCAACAAAACTCAAGAAAAGTGCGCCAAAAACGCCAGAGGTCGCTTGTGTTTAGGGGGTAGGCACGACTTCTTACGTTAACTTCTCCGCAGCTAATTCTGGCATTCTGCAGCCAGTGGGCACGACATTGTCTGTTCCCTGTAAAACCACCGGTTTTGGATGGAACACGTCCACATCTTTGATGCGTCCGTGCCGTCCCGCGTCCGACCTCTTTCGCTCGTGGGGCCAAGGAAGGCCAAGCTGAACCTGGGGTGACATCGGAAAAAATTGGGTGTGCCCAGGGACTATAATTTCATGGTTTATGGGTACACCCAATTTTTAACCAATCTATCAATATAAATACAACCCGGGTTTATAAAGGTACTAACCATCCATAAACTATATATAACCAGGGTTAATACTGGTTTATGGATGTGTTGTTCATTGATGTTCATTGATATATCTATAGTTCATATAGTTAATGGGTTTCATGCACCAACAAACATAACTATTGGGGGTGCTGCTGAGGTTAGTCAGGGGTATAACCATGGCAACATGGATGGTTTGGGATGGAGTTGTATTGCCCTTTGTACCATTGGAGATCCTTGGAGACTCATGGTGGTAGTATAGAACATTGATGGGATGTTCACTGGCCATCTCAGGAACCTAAATTGGAGGTACCTACCATATATAAGGCCTATGTAAGGCCTATGTAAGGGAATATCCCCAGAAAATATGGCCTAAAAAATGGTACAGTACCTCCATTTTAGGATCCTAAAAAATTCCCATTGAGTTAATGGGATACTCTTCTGAATGGGTATGACTATGGTTATAAGTTATCAGTTATTTCAACGTAACCCGCATAAGTCGGGATAAGTCGGGATCATATTATGACCATCTCCGGCAGAATATGGCCACTTACCCCGCTAGAACTGCACCAGCAATTTTCTCTCAATCCCGAGACCGCTGGGGCTACAGTATAACGATGGTTCTTCATCAAATACTATGTGGAAAGTTTAGTCCTTTCAAAATGAAGGGCAAAATGACTTAGGACTTAGGAATATATACACAGATACATATATATATATATATATACATATATGATTATATATATAACTATATATATAACTATATATATAACTATATATATAACTATATATACATATAACTATATATATACATATAACTATTCACGATTGGTATTTTAGGTTGAACTATCAAGAGACATGGGCAGTTGTTTTGATTGACAAAAATCACCAACTTGATCCAATGGATCGACGCTACTATGAGTTCCTTCCCTTCGCTGTTTAGCTTAGAGGCACCAAGTTGTCTCAGGATATCTTGGCAAAATATTTACAGTATCATATACTAACATAGAAAAACATTCTAGGAATAATGGAGATTGTTATAATATATATATATATATGAAAGAGAAGTCATGTAAGTTTCTAGAAATGTCTTGGTCATTTGCAAAATTATTTCTATAATATGGTTTGAATACATACTTAAACAGGGTGCTTGAATATCTTGAATCAAATTCCTATTAACCAATCTCACATGCCCAAAATTCCCATGGGAATCTGATTGGGAATCTGGAAATGAACCATTTAACTCATGAAAAAAAACATTCTACAATTCCCATAGTTTTTATCTGGTTGGTGGTTTCAACCCCTCTGAAAAATATGAAAGTCAATGGGAAGGATGACAACCCATATATTATGGAAAATAATGGAAAAAAGCCATGTTCCAAACCACCAACCAATTTTTATGACTCATTCATTACCCCCTGGTATATTAACATAGACCCTGGCAGTCATCGGGGTTGGAAGACTAGTTTCCATTAAAAATGGGTGATTTTCAGGGTCAACAAGTTAATTTACCAGGGGGTAAACCTCCATTTTCCTATGGCTTTCCTATGATTTTCCCATTTTCCTATGGTTTTTCTATGGTTTTCTTATGATTTTCCCAGTAGCCATGTTTCGCCTCGCCTTTGCGCACGCAGGCGCGCAGCTTGCTATCTGCTTTGGCGGCCAGCTCCATGAGAGGAGCCACATCCCTGGCGGGGAACAAATAGAGATCGGAACCAAAAATTCACCATGTTATGGGTATAAATGGTATAAACCAACGACTTTTTTGTGGGGGTTAGGAACCGTTCGGACATTGCTTTACTAACACTTTTTTGGAAAGTGGAGAAAAAATGGGCTGTTTGACCAGGAAAACAGTGATATTGAGGGAATATCATTGGATAGAACTCACCGACTATGTCCAATGTGAGCATACCCGTCTCGGTGTCATCAAACAGGGCTGGGAAGTCCCGAACTACATGGAGAATTTCACGGGACAATCATAGAAATATTCTCCATTATATACCAGTTTTGATTACCAGCAGAATAATGGGGATTTTCAAGCAAGAATGAACTTCCCAGATTTTCATGGTTTATAGGATTTATATCCATTTATGGCAAATCCAGGGGTGATGATGGTGGATCCTATTGCCTGGGCTGCTCATCAATGGTCCCTGGAAGAAGCACTAGGAGCATCTCACCTCAGCGTCGGAAAATCGGGTGGATCTTATCCTGACCAGATAGGAAAGTCGAGGAATTACCCCGGTTTTAGGGGGCTTGTACTGGTCTATCATGTTCTATCAGTTCTATCTTCGGAAGTTTGGTTGCGATAATCATATCAAAAAACAAAAAGGGATTTCAAGCCTAGAGATCCAGCTTCAGTGCATACTGCTTCCAGATAAATTGATGATCCCACAGTAAGAGCACAGGGATGTTTATGGTTGTGATGAAAATGTTGGCTATGGTAATCCTTTCATAGATTTTGACTGCCTTGGGGATTCTCGTTGCAACTTTTGAGCACCATTGATTTTTGGACTCGTCCAGGTCCAACACGAAAATGGGTGGGTTTTTCGAGTACCCCAATAGCTGGATCTCCACAATCGGTGAAATTTTGAGCCAAAGCCAATCAAAAATCATCAAACACCTCAAAAAGAACTAGGTAACTAGGCATACTTCTGAAATTTTCAATAAATCTTCATCATTTACCCTCCAGGAAAAATCAGCTCCATGGTTTGCTGGTTCAAATACTTAAATACTCCATAAAAACGGGTGTTGAAACCCGAGAAAACACCTCGATTTTTTTTCGGGATGTCGCACTGCCATGAACAACATGCCGGCAGCGTCAACCTCCCCTGGGAGAAGCCATGGATTTGTTCACCAATATGTACAGTCAAACGGAGATTCGCATTGAAAAATCAGGTTGCTATGGAGACATATCACTTTCGGATGGGTCAATCATCGAACTACATGTTCCATCACCCCAAAAAGAAGATAGAACAGTAAAATCCACCTAAAAACATGTTAAATGAAAATTTAATCCATGAACAGTAATGAAAATCCATCACTAACCTAGAACAGTAATGAAAATTTAACATGTACTTTTCAATCTGCGGTAAAAACATGTTAATTTTTCATTACTGGCATCCCTTGTTTCATTCTCGTTCCCATACTGAGCTGGATGACACCATCGGACGCAGACCTTGCAGTAGTCCCCCTCCAGTTCTGGGACCTGCGGCAGCATGGAGGTCTTGGCGGATAGATTTCATCTATGGTCAATGGTCAATGGTCAATGGTCAATGGTTACTGGTCAGATAGTGGTTTAATCCCATGAAAAATCACCATTTATTCAATGGTCATGCAACAGGAACCGAAAAAATTGGAACTATTATATATGTATGTATATATGCAAATGATGAGTAAAAACGGTGTAAACTAAACATCAGATGGAGGTTTCCTAAAATGGGGATACCCCAAAAGGCTGGATGGTTTGTTGTTAGTGAAAATCCATCTATAAATGGATGATTGGGGGTACCCCTATTCTAGGAAACACTCATATGGGTTTGTCTGAAAAAAACAGGGAACACCAAAGAGTTGGTAGAGTTGGTTCATGGGGATAATGTGAATCACAGTAAATCATGAAACATGTTCCCTCTTCAACTCCTCAACGGCGGCCTTGTTTTTGGTGTAAGCAAACACCCACTTTCACACACACACACACACCTATCTGTTTTTTTTGCGCTAAAAACAAAGCCAGAGAGAAGGTAGATGGAGAGAGACAATGAGATACTGGGATTTGTTTCTGGGGATGTACTGGAAAAAATGCCAGTTGATGGGTTTTAATCTATATTTTAAAAAACCCATCATATCTCATGGTTTTAATGCCCTGTATTGCGAAATGGGGCACCGCCAAAAATATGCTAGCATCAACCCATCCATTCGTGGATGTTGTTGCTCATCAATCATAATCCCAGCATCCAGGAACAGGCTTCACATGGGAACCTTTCCCTTTCCACCACATAGCCAAATCTGAAAACTTGCCTTGCTAGCTGGCTCGATCTGGTTTTTGTGTTTTTGGTCCCATTCATTATCATTTATGGCACATAATTGTAAGGTAATTTCATGTAATTTCAAAACACATACTAAACATCTAAGGTTGAACCTGACCATAGGTAAGCCTTGGGATTGAGCCATGCTGGTGGTTGTGATTCTGCAGATCATCCAAGTAAAACCGCGTTGTTAAACATCATATGGTGGGTTCCTAAAATGGGGTTACCCCAATAGCTGGATGGTTTATAAGGGAAAATCCATCTATAAATGGATGATTTAGGGGTACCCCCGTTTATGGAAACCCTCATATGAATAGCATCAGAAGATATGCCATTCCATACCATTCCCATACCATTCCCATGCCATTCCCATACCGTTCCCAGATGTGTCTTTTTTCTGGCGTGTTGCGCTCTTCAACACCGCTGACTCTACTGCCCGTCGCAGACGGCGGCTTGGCCGTCGCAGCGAAGGTCTGTGACACGGATTGGAGCATGGAGTGTCTCAACATATCCATGGAAGCAAGCGATAGGACGAAAACTGGACTCGCTATCTTACCCTCTGGTAAACTAACAGTTTGCTATTGAACATGGCCATTGAAATAGTTAATTTACCCATTAATAGCATGGTGGTGATTTTCCATAGTTATATATGTAACCGTTTACCAGACGGTAAATCTCCATCAAACACCATTAAACCACCATTAACCACCATTAAACCAGGCCGGGTAAACATTGATGTCCTGGGTATGTTAATGTTTAATACATGGTCGTCTGGGTCATCTTCCAACGTTGACTTGTTGGGTCTTGTTGGGACCGACGTGGCGGAAATTTGGGGGAAGGCCATAGAAATCGTGGATTTTCCCATGAAAAATGGTGATTTTCCATAGTTATGTTAGTTTACCAGAGGATGACTGGTTGGTGGTGCAATAACCATTTTGAAAAATGATGGAGTTCGTCAATGGGAAAGATGACATCCCATATATTATGGAAAATAAAAAAATGTTTGAAACCACCAACCAGTCTATGATATGCTGGTGATAACTTGGCCCGCAGTTGAGACACGCCGGCTCGATTTTTGGGTGTGGAGTTGGGTATGACCAAAGGGTCTGTCCAAGTCTATTCAAGCTCAAGGCAACTTATGGAGAAAAAACATATTGATGAAATCATGGTTAACGGCTACTTGAAAAAACATTGTTTGTCTAAAAATATGGTACTGCAAAATTCCTTGGATAACAATCCCATGTTCAAACACATCTACATCATTGTCTAGTATTCATTGGTTAAATCCATGTTTTCTGATAGTTAAATCCCCATTTTGGTTGGTCAAATCCTATTGAAATGATGAAATATTCCACAATATCCCCACAATTTTGAAGTTTCCATCCCCACAAATATCCAGCTTTCCCTTACCGAAAAACACGGCGTGAACAATGTGAACATATCCCAACTGCTACACCTTCGCACCCTCGCGCAGCAACACCTGAGCACACTGATCTTTGCCACGCTCTTGCGCCAGTTGCAACAAGCTGTGTCCTCCAGCGTTGCGCGTACCTCACGGCAGCGAAAGGTGAACTTTCACCGCGCTAGTGAAAGAAATCGACATGGCAGGGCTAATTTTGGTGTATAGGTATAATGAATCTTGATTGATATTGATATTGATATTGATATTGATATTGATATTGATATTGATATTGATATCATATTGATATCTAAGTTAGATAACAAACATTTCTGTTTTAGTGATGCTAGTGCCTGAAAAATGCGGAAATTAATCAATTAATCCCCTGATAAATGGTAATTTCAGAAGAGAGAAACTGATGATAAACGTTGATAAACCATCACAAGTTGGGGGGGCACTCTATGTGCTAATCTTAGATGCCCCAACATGTTCACCCAGCTTTCGGTGGATCGGCTAGGTCACCAGCTGTTCCAAGTTGTTTTGTCTCGGAGTAATTATATATAATTATATATATATATGAATGTGTGTGTGTGTATTCATCATGTTCTGCTAGTTCTTGGGCAGAGATATCTGTGATTTATTGGAAAAAACGATTCGAAAATAGGTGCTAGCAATACGATAGACTAGTAGACATACGATAAACCGTGTTTGTCCAGATTGGACTATGTCGAATAAACTCATCAACCATCCAACATTCCATAGATTTATAGCTGATATAGCAGCTTCCGGCCATCCCTGCCATGCCGCTGAGGTCGATAGAATTGATCAATGGAATTCAAGTGATAGGATTACCATCTGGTTATGACTAACATAGCCATGGGAAATCCCTTATAAATGGAGGTTTGTAGCTGGGAAAATCATCTATAAATGAACCATTTTCCATGGCTATGTTAAATAACCAGAGGGTACAATGCATTGCATTGCCATTACTGAGGTTCCTGATTTTGATAGAATTGTATAGAATTGTCATGAACTGCCAAATGGAGGACGTGACAGAAAGCGCGTCTCCAGCTGTTACTGGGGTCTGTTTGGCTCCAGAAAACCACTGAAAAAATCTGAACCAATCTGAGCCATTCTATAAATCTACATTCACTCCTGAAACTCTACAGAAAAAACTCAAATCCAATCCATATATCTTGTATAGTCTTGTATAGTCTTACTAAATCCACCTAATCCAACTTTGCCAAGTTAAAATCCATCTACTATCTGGCTGAATTCTTATTCCATTCACTCACCTGAAAAAGAAATCCGCTATAAAAAGATGTCAACCCTGGAGCAAAATGTCAACCCCGAAGTTCGGCTGTTGAATTGCTTTTTGTACCATCAAAACAGTAAGTATTGGATGAAATGACTCTTGGAGGAGTACCCCCCCTAATTAATAAACCATTGGTTTAGCATTCCCATCCCGGGTTGACATTACCAGCGGCTCTCAGGATGATCCCCCGGTATTTACGGATGCCCCCCGCGACAAAAGAGGACCGCGGACCGCGGACCGGTTTTCAGCGTTGCCGGATGTTTTTTTCGTGGCGAAAATCCACGATGGTGTTGATGGTAGATATTACGAACTAGTTCCTGGGAGTTATAAATTATAGACAGATGCTGATATATGATTTTGGGATATTTTGGGCTTCTATGGTTTATGGTAGATATTACGAACTAGTTCCTGGGGGTTATTTCATGGTTTATAGACCAACTAACATCACTGGGGGGGCTCATCCTGATCATCCTGTATGATGATCTATGATGATCTATCTATTTTGGGGATGAGAATTCTGTTCACATCCTCCACTTTCTCTAAAAAATTCCACCTCTTCTTCCCCGGTTGCTGCCTTCAATGTCCAAGCCCAGGCTGATCAATTGCCTGTGAAACTATGGTGGGAACGATCAAAATTGAAGCCCCAGACCACAGAATATTCACCATTAAAAAAAAAAAAAACATGGGAGTGACCCAAAAAATTGAGACGTACCTGCGAAAATGTCAAACAGCCCACCTTGAAGGGTATCAAAGCAACAACAGTCGGGAATATCATGGGATATCTACTGGGATAGAACGTGAGTGCATAAGTAACAATATGCTGTATGTATATATATATACATAATATTTATATTTATATGTACACGTATATGCGTACATATTATTATTATATATATATACACATCTATAGTATGTGTATGAGATGTGTATGAGATATAAATACATTAAAAAAAAAAAACGGTTGTTGGCCCGATGGGAAAGTGGTCGACATGTTTGAAACTGCCTGAGGCTTTCAGGATCGTCGTGCATCACCGCCTGAAAGGCTTCCTGCCAGATTTCACCAGCCAAGATGGGCCAAGATCAGAAAGCCCAAAGGTTGTTGGATCATGATAGCTTAGCAATAAACAACTAAAAATGGGATCATGATAAATGTTAGCCAACTAGAAAAATGCCAGTATAGATACAACATGATACAACCCTAGAAATTGGGATCATGATAAATTTTAGCCAACTTTTTCTAAATGCCAGTATAGATACTGGCAAAATACAACCAACATGTATATGGGATAGAAAATCAATGATAGCAAGTTCAAGAGGTCTGGCTGTATATCATTCTATTACATGATATCTACGGATATTCCATGGTTGGTTAGTCACCAACGATGGGTGATCATGACCTGGGTCACTAACGAGTCCTTTTCGGATGATTTCTGGTTCAAAGAAATTCCTGGTTCAAAGGTTCCAGCTGCGGATTTGACCAAGGAGAACCATATGGGTTTGTCTGAAAATAGGGTATATTCCCAATTATAGCCATTTAATAGGGATAATGATCAGCAAAACCATTGGGTTTAGGGGTACACTATTTTCAGACACACCCATATCATTTTCTTACTTGTGCTATAAACGTAGGGAATTTTCGGGAATGATCCACTGGCTAACTATCAAGTTCATCATCCCAACCCCCGGCGACCTATCCAGCAACCCTACGTTTAGCACGCACCGCATCAGTAAGACCATATCATTTTTTGAAATGGAAAGGGGCTTCAGAACACTGGTGATGAGGATGGTTTCACCCCGACAACGTCGAAGTTAACTGCCACACATGGCGGGAAAAACAGCTAAAGTCAAGTTTGGAATCGATAAAACCAAGGGATTTGGCCTAAAACATGTAACTTGGAATATGTCCAAGTCAACCATCAAAATCGAAGCTGAGATTTCACCCGTCAAAATGAGGATTTTTCAGATGATTTGCCGAACACAAAATGGAGGTGTAAGCAAGGTTGAGATGTAATTAATAGGTACGGGTATGCGTGACTTCACTCTGGTAAGTCCCCCGGTGTGCACTTCAAACTAGCTAGTTTGTGGATGTTCATTGAATTCGGATGGGAAAATCTTAGGTTTTGATCCATTCTCGCAGTCTTCAGAAGCCTCCTCCATCTTTTTGTACCCGTTGGTTCGCAGGGGTTCCCAGCTACGAATAGATTAATCGTCAGGATTGTGATCCTCCAGGTGGTTCTTGCACACAATAATCCCGAACAATCCCCAATAGACCAGGTCAGGTGGTATAACCCCTACAACACCTAATCAACCTCCAACCAACCATCGTTTATCAATGATATCCCCATGTTAGCAAAAAAAAATGTTATGCATATTTGACACTTGAATTCCCCCAAGAACAACCGTTTGTATCAGCGAATCATCATAGATTCCATCTCCATTTTTTTCATGCAATAGATCTCCCTTGTTGATCCCCAAATCATCATCAACCATCATTTATCAATGTTATCCCCAAACTGATCAAACTGTTTGCAGCTTTAAAAAAAAAAAGTTTGATGGTAAAATGGCCATCAACAAAAACATCATTCCCGAAGCCCCCAAAACGAGGTGCTCGATCGATGTTGCCATTTCTTCTGCCCATGGTGACGGAGTCCTATGGCCACGGCGGCCACGAGTTGAAGCTGTTGATACATGATATATTTGGATACTATTACCCTCTGGTTATGTCAAAATAGCTATTGAAAATCACCATTTTTAATGCGAAAATCCACTATTTCTATGGTCATTTTCAATAGCTACGTTAAATTACCAGAGGGTATCAGAATTACGTCATGAATTAACCTAAATTATATTTAGAAGAACTAGAGTTACCCGTTTTTATTAGACTGGTATGATTTTGTCTATAATGTTTCGTGTCTACGTATAGATCTATCTAGAGTCTTGTATATATCCATATTATATATATTATTTATATATTATATATTATATATTATATATTATATATTATATATTATATATTATATATTATATATTATATATTGTATTATATATTATATATTATATTATATATTATATATTATATTATATATCATATATTATATATTATATATTATATTATATATTATATTATATAT
>Ga0126342_10023056_pt1 | contig 10224 bp, 7 predicted proteins | sample Cyp1metagenome_FD_92528 | JGI IMG/M metagenome (GOLD analysis project Ga0126342, IMG submission 92528) | Coral microbial communities from Lord Howe Island, Old Settlement Bay, Australia - Cyphastrea 1 metagenome | ecosystem: Host-associated > Invertebrates > Cnidaria > Coral ... | reverse complement strand
ATATGTATATATGAATATGTTAATGTAAATGTAAATGTATATGTATATGTAATATGTATATGTAAATGCATATGTATATGGATATGAATATGTAAATGTATATGTATATGTATATATGAATATTTTAATGTAAATGTAAATGTATATGTAATATGTATATATAAATGCATATGTATATGGATATGAATATGTAAATGTATATGTATATGTATATATGAATATGTTAATGTAAATGTAAATGTATATGTATATGTAAATGTAAACGTATATGCATATGTATATGGATATGAATATGTAAATGTATATGTAAATGTAAACGTATATGCATATGTATATGGATATGAATATGTAAATGTATATGTAAATGTATATGTATACGTATATGAATATGTATATGTATATGTATATGTAAATGTATATGTAAATGTATATGTATACGTATATAGGCACATAGGAATAAGCGGGGTCCAACAGCTCACTGGTCTCAGCTTTTGACGTCCGTGCTCCGTGCTTCGTCGCTTCGACGCTGTGTCAAAGACATTCACAACAGGAGCTTTGCAACATCGAATGACAGCTAAATAAAACTATTTTCCCAAGGTTATTTGGAGGTTTCCCAAGTCACGTGGGCCGCAGGCATCATTTTTGTGGTTATGGATGACCATGACCTAGTATTAAAACCTATGGTGATTGGGGATTTGTATGACTTCAGCCATCAAATATGTCGCCAACAAACAACTTGAACTTCGGTTTTTGGGTCATGAGAAGTCATCAGATCATCGGCAGGCAACAAGGAGAACTGCCAAACCTGGTGGAATTTGGTGCCACCCCAGACCTGCAGTCAACTCCTAGAGGCACAAATGGGTCAAGCCATATTGAAGGTGAAGGGACCACAGATTGACTTGTCTATGTTGAGTTTTTTTTCCGCATCTAAATATTGGGTACCCAATTTTGACCAGCTCATATGTTGGTTGATTTCTAAGATGTGGAACAGTTTTAAGTAGTTATTTGGGTGAACCAGTTGACTTGCATCGAAGGGATGGAACACTGTGCTTTAAGAAAGGTTGGTTTTCCGGCAGGGTTGCAGATGTATGTATTTGTATACATGTACCTTGTACATGCACATACGTATATGTCTTGTACATAGGCATGTAAATAAACATATTATACACACATACGTATTCCACCTACATATACGTATATCATCGTATGTAGATACATACGTATATATATATACACATATAAAGAGAGTTTGCCGAGTTGGTTATTCAACTAGTTAGCATCAGATGTAAATGGCATCAGAATAATCCATAGCGTGGGTAAGTATATAGGAAGTACTGCTTGGGGTCAAAGGTCTGCAATTTGTAGGGATTCATCATGAGCTGGCTGATGAAACCATCCTTAGCATCCCCTATCAATCACTACATGTTCAAGATCTGAATCTGGGAGTTGGACCGCAACTGCCCTGGATGTTGCTTTTTTGGGTCCCCCAAAACGCCGCACCAGCGTGGCTAGGCCAACTTTCCCACGAACACCGGGTTCGTGCGCCTCTCTCCAAGAACCGATGGCCTGCCCGGCTCCTCGAAAGATGGGCGATGGCTCTGCCCAAAATGAAACATAACAAGAAAGAGCCAGCCCTGTTCAATAGTGGTTAATAGTGGTTAATATAGTGATTAATAGTGGTTAATAGTGGTTAAAACAGCTTTCAAGACAACTTGGAGTCTGGGAACCCGACTCTCCATGTTTTATTGGGTTCAATGACCACCCTTGCTAGAGTAGAAGCGGCACGCTTGGCGGGAATGAAACATCATCTCTGTGGTCATTTGTAGTTCTATGGTTCTTAAGGATCCTGTAGCTTCAAGCAGGCAGGGTGGATCTGACATGGAACATGGCCCGTTGAAAGTTGGATGATTTACCTGTTGATAACCATGGATAACCCATTCCACTGGTGAAAATCACCAAATTTTCCACATACCACTGGTCATTTTATGGCCTAAAATCTCCCATTTTCAGAGATGGTAACTTCCATTCTACCATTCAAACAATTTCAACGCTGATTTTCCATATCATTTTTCATACATTTCTCCCATTGTTCCATCATTTTGATTCCCATTTTCCCGTCACCTCGTGGACTTTCGCCCGCGTTCGCCAGCGCGAGGTTCACGCTGGCTGGCGGATCTGGACACGAGCGGCCTTACGGTGGCCAGCTGAGATTCCCTATAGATCCGGTGACTCATTATGGGGTGTTGAATATTAGGGGGAAGGGATTTTTCAAAGGGCTTTTAAAAGTAATATGGCTAGTAAAGGGTTAATATGGGGTGTTGCTTCTATGATCATAGTAATCCCTTCCTAAAAAAGCATTATGTACTATTAATATGCCATATTAAAGGAGATTACTATGGGGGTTTGTCCCCATTACTAATTATGGGGATATAGTTGATAAATGATGGTTGGAATTCACTGGCCCATGGGGGAAGAGTATCCACAATTCCAATGGAGTATCATCTTCCCTATTGAAAAAAAGGTTCTTTGAGGCCTCAGAGATTCCCCCATATTCAGAGATTCCCCAAGATTTCGGTCGGCGCCCTGCAGATTTCGATCTCAGGTCGGTGTGAACTATCGCCTTTGTGCCGATCTGGACGGTGGTTTCACAGAGCAAGGCTTTTTGGATGTGGGGCATCTTGGCGGAGCTTTGTCAAAGCATTCAGGTCTTGGCATGTCGGGATGTTAGTTGATGGGTGTTAGATGCTGTTAGACATCGGAAATTGCTGCAAAGAATGGCCACCATTTTCCCAGGTTTCTCATTCACACTTTTCGTGTGCACTGATCCTGGAAGACCGCAGTGCAGCAAACCCCTGCCAAGCTTGTTGCTGACGGTTGGTTAGCCACGTGAAGGTCCAAAAGATTTTGTGGGGTTTCAACCTGAGTGTGAATAGTATGGGCCAAACGAAAAACATTGTAACTATGGTAACTATGGTAACTAACTATGGTAACTAACTAGTATAACTATTAAATATCTATGGTAACTATGGTCCCACCTCGGGAACGACACAGTTTCAGTGCTCCCATCCAACACACGAGGCAAGTGATGATCACGGGAGTGCAAGCAGCGCAGCATCTCGCAGCATTATAGAATCATGTATAGTAATTATAGTAAGACCCAAAAGATAGAACAGGTTTTAATAGGTTTTAATAGGTTTTACTGTAATAGGTTTTAATAGGTTTTTTAACCTTACAGTATCAGTATTTTTAGTCGGAATTTGCTTTTCTTTTGAGGGTTGCCAAAAAAACATCCATGTCAGCTATAATAAGTGGTTTATCAAGATGTTACAATAGAACTTTGCAGTTCTGTTTCACCAAAGAACCCAGTTGAAGTGGTCTCTGACGCATAAAATCCCCCTGGGATTTCAAGATATGGTGGCAGATGAAGAGGACGTTGACGATGGCTTGACGATGGCTTGATGCGACACCATAGTTCCTGCAGAATATATCACATATTAATCGTAAGACGCAAAACGATATAAAGAATTCAATTTGTCACTATTTCAGTAGGATTTTACTTTTCTAGCATTTTGGGGCAAAAATATGCTATAATACTATCACTATAAATCACTATTATATAATATAGAAGTAACTCAGCTTTGCGACCCAACAGCAGCTTCCAGGGTTCACTCGGGTTTACTCCCGGACCTTGAGATTGAGGTTTCAACAGTTGTTGCGGAAGTTCCATTTTTTGCTCCAGTGAACTAAGAGGATAGATCCGTAGAAGCCAATAGAATCCAATAGAATCCAATAGAATCCAATAGAATCCAATAGAATCCAATAGAATCCATAGGATCGGGGTGATTTGAATCCCATGGTCAAAATGACCCATTGTTTACACCCGAGCCTTGCAGCAGTGCCGGGCCGTGCAGGCGCTCCATTTCCACAGCGGCCACACGACATGAGTGGAGTGGCGGCAGCAACCAGGTCCTGGGTGGGGTGACAATCAACAGCCATTGGGAAAACCCGTGGAAAAAGACACATCCCACGTAACTTGACCTAAAGTCACATATGAACATTTACTAATATTTGATTCTTTTGTTTTTTTTGGATTCACCAAGTTAAATTATAATCAACTATGAAGCATCAAACATTTGGGTTATTTTCAGACAAACCATCTGATGCTGGACGATCTCAGCTGAATTTTCAGGCGCTCGTACTGAGCTGCAGCAGTTATTGCACCACGGGCACCACCTTGCTACTTGGCGCGTTGGAGCGATGGAGAGGTTGGCGATTTGGACGTTTGGACGAAGATAAGGTATGGGGGTGTAGCCAAAATTCTGAGTTCAATGGGGAAATATGGGTATAACATGGTATAACTTGTGATTTCAATGGGGAAACATGAGAATCAACATTGCAAATTTGGGTTGTTTCCCACTATTTTCAGGCACATCCAGAGTTCTGGCCATATAAAGTGAAGCCAGCAAGTTGAGTAGTCGGGAAGCCTATAGTAATCCCATGTAATCCCCAACAAAGATAGAGAAAGACAAATCCTGTTAAAGTAGAGATGATTTACTTTTCTATCTTTTTGCTGGTTAATACATCTAGTAATCTGAGTTTACACTGCTAGCGGCTAGAAGCAAGTCGACTGATCATTTCACTCCGAGGTCATCGTTTTTGGTGTTGTGTAAGCTCCTAGAAGCTTCACAGCCCATGAACCGGGATTCATATCAATATCATTCATCACTCCCTGATATCGAACAGGTTTGGATGTATTCCTATTGTCGTTGATATTTCAGGCCATAAAAAACACACACTCAAACACTATTCCCAAGCTACAGATTCGCACCATTGGTAAATGTCAACACTTGGGACAACAGCCATCCCTTGCTGAGTTGGTGGGAAGATCCTTCCGCACCCCGACACGCCATCAGGGTCTACTTGGCATCAACCTGCGATAGTAGCAGCGACAACAGCGTGCTGAAAACCGCCGTGGCAGGCCCTCAAGGTTGATACTTCCATATATCATATATATATATATCATATATATATATATATATCATATATATATATCATATATATATATATATATATAATATATATATATATATACTATATATTATATATATATATATATATATATATACTTTTCTCATATATATATAATACACACATATTTTGAGACATTTTGTAGACATATGCATACATAGATACTTCTGTGTATACAGTACTGTATATATACAGAAAGAAAGAAATCTGCAGATCCTTGGGTCTTGAACTTTAGGAATGTGTTCCAAGAATCATGGTTGGTGTATCCGAATGTGGTTCCATGTCATCCGAAAAGGTCAATGGATTTGGAGGTTTCCTGAGTCATGGGGGATCCCCAATAGCTGGATGGTTTGTAATGGAAAATCCTATTTTTTAATGAATGATTTGGAGGTACCCGCATTTTAGGAAATTTCCATTTAATTTTCACCCAGGGCTTTTTTCAATTGACAAATTGAAACTTGACCAGAGATGACATAAGTTGCAAGCTTCGAGAAATCCAGCTGTTGGTCGCCCATCACTGGAGTCCCCCCATGCGGATCTTGTGGTTGTTTTCGCCTTGTTTTCCCATGTTTTTCCCATAGCCATAGCTGGTTAGTGCATGTGAATGTACCCAAATTCTATAGGGCTTGCACAGCTTGTACGCGGAGATTTCTATCTACGGCTTAGCAATGCTTAGGCTTAGCATCTGCCTTAAGGAAATGCCATTCCGGCCCTAAGTTAGTTTATAACAAGGTTATCTAGTAATTTATGGTAGGTATAACTGCAGTTCATAGGGGGTATTTTTACCAAGAAGCATAACGGGGGGGCTTGGATTTTCCCCTGGCCGGTCCCACGGCAGGTGAACAAAGTGCCCCTGTGACACTTGACGTCTTGAGTTCCTGGACCACCGAGCTCTTGCCGCAACGGACAGTCACACTCCACGGCCAGGACTCATCTGACATGGCTCGGTTTCTGGGAAAATCATCCAGAAATGGGATATTTTCCAGCCATGGCCATGGGAAAAAACTGCATGAAATCTCTGAAATGACATTTTTTGCATGCTGGGATCAGTTTGAATTGGCCACTGAAAGTCGGAGATAAAGTCGCTGGTTCATCGACTTTCTCTCAATATCTCACTGGTTTTCGCTCGTAGTTTGTTTGCGAAACCAAGGTTCTGCACTGACTCTTGCCATGCCCATAAAACCAATAATTCCTTAGCAAAGTTTCCGTCCAACCCAAACACCCTGAAACAAACAATCTACAAGTGACACATAGTTATAACGACAGGAGAAGAAATGAAAACACCGTTTGAAAGACACACACACACAAATCTGGTTGGTGGTTTGGAACATGATTTTTGTTTTTCCATTCAGTTGGGAATGTCATAATCCCAACTGACAAACTCATATTTTTCAGAGGAGTTGAAACCACCAACCAGAAATTGATGTTTTTTCTTTCCCAGGAACATCTTAACCGTAAAGAAACCCATGGATTTTCCCATGAAACCAAGCCACAGGACGAAGGGATCCAGGATGAAAATCGAACACCAATAAAATCGAAAAATGGTGCTACATCGGACAAGAACTTGACATTTTAAAAAGGTATTATTGCTATTATCATTACTATTATCATTATTATATATTATTATTATTATGATTACTATTCCAGTATTACGCAGGATTCTTATTCTTATTACTTATTATCAATGATTCAACTTCACGATTGATTACCCTCTGGTAATTTAACATAGCTATGGAAAATCACCATTTATAGTGGATTTTCCCATTAAAATTGGTGATTTTCCATAGCTACGTTAAATTACCAGAGGGTACCCCATTCGGATGGGCCTAGAGAATGGATGTGATTCGGCAGGACAGTGGAACCTCAGAGCTTTTCATTCTGACCAGCGCCTGGGCATTCGGACAGCGCCTGTGAAGTTTTCCAAGCTGGGGGCTATCCATCCATTATATATATAATGTACAATATACAATAATATAGACATATGTAATAACAAGAATATATAATCTATAGTATATAATATATAATATATAATATACAATATAGAATATAGAATATACAATATAGAATATAAAATATAAACCATACTATATATATATACACAACATAATATAAAATAATAATATGCATCCATTTGATCTAATTGAATCTACATAATCTAATCGAATGATCTAATGAATCTAATGATCCTATTGAGTCTGGTCTAATCGAAGCAAATCTAATCTACAATCAATCGAAGTCTAATCGAATCGAATAATTGAATCTAATCTAATATGTTTGATACCACTGAAATGGGTGTTTTGTTCGAAACATGGTTTACCTGCAGTCATCCATCTAAAATAGGTCTATCTTGGGAGCGAAGCATTCTTTTTTTGGAGGTACCCCATGTTCAGAAACACCCAAATGGGGTTGTAACTTCTAAGCTATATGTACTTAGCTGCAGCTAAGGTGTTGATGCCACCAAGTACATCGCAATGTTGGACACCAGTGGGCTGACGAATGGCCAGTTCTACAAGTCTCTTGGTGCTATCCCCTTTGGGAGTTTCCCATGGGAAGAGAAAACATGAATGGGGGGATAGACACATATGCTGTCCCCCCTCCCAAAACCTACCTGACCTACCTTTTCTCTTTTCAGCAATTTATGTATCTGTTGAACATATGTAGTTTCAAATTCAAGACGTGAAGCAATACCTGAAGTCGGCTGTTTGAAAAGCAACATGCGCATTTCACGGGTGCAGCAATCCTTAAAAGCATGAGGATCTCATTCAAAGATGCAGTATGCCTTGAGGGAGGTCTTGTTTGTCCTGCGAAAGCACGTTTCATTTGGAAGATGCATAAGATGCTGTCCAGGAAGCAGTCGTCTTACAGCGTATGCCTTTTACCAAAAGGCAACGTTTCCTTTCCAACACTTTCCTGAAGATTGCCGTGCTCCTTTCAAACAAGTAATATGTGTTTTATCTGAGGCTGTCTTCAAAGAAGTGCAATTTTCCAAGAAGCAACATTGAGTTAGAGATGCAGCATTTCCTAAAAAGTAGTATATATATATCATATCCTTTTAACACTTAACACCGTTCATAAAAGTGTGCAGTTGCTTTGCAAGAGTTAACCAAAAACAACAGAGAAATGTGTTGGGTCTTGCTAAAAGCTAAAACAATGCAAGAACAACATGTTTCTTTTCGTTTTCGTTTCTTTTTGGACTTCAAACAGAAAAAGAACCAAATCCCAAAAACCTAGGGAGGATGTCAGATATGTCTTTTTGTTTCCTTCCCTTAGTTGTTTTTTTTTTTTTGATAGCAAACTCAAGGAAAGCATTTGCTGAAAACATATTTTTTTTTGCATATTTTCCGGTCCTTCAACGAAAGTAACAAAATCCAAGACTTTCTGTGTTTGGCATTTCAACCAAAAGAAACAAACGATGTTTTCAAAGGAAATCCATAAGAAAAGGTAAAACCAATCAACCAAACAAACCAAATTACCATAATACGACAAGCAACAAAACACACAGCAAAGATACTGTCTGGTTTAGCTTATCCTTTGTTTGTTCATTTTTGTTGTATTTTTTTGCTTTAGCTTGAATTGAAAGGGTGTTTGTTTTCTTTTTTGCTTCGTTTCAGAATAACAAACTTTTTGTTTTTCAGCTAAAACCAACACTTTCTCTGAGTCTTTGTGCTTTTTTGGCATCTGAAAACCAGCAAACTAAGCGCCTTTTCGAACAAGACAAACACATAGAAAACGTGGAAACACGCAGCCAATTTTTTCGGCTAAGCCAACCATTATCTTCTTTTTGCTGGAGGTTTTTAGGAGTTTTTTTTGTTCGTATGATATTTTGTCTAAACGATTGAAAGAAAAACTTGGCATGGTGAACATTGAGACCACAGCCATCTATGATGCACTCCTGATCTTCAAGTTCTTCCAGAAACTGAATGTAACATATTAAATGACACACACATATATATATATATATATACATGTATATAATGTATATAATGTATATAATGTATATAATGTATAGAATGTATCTAATGTATATAATGTATACAATGTATATAATGTATACAATGTATATAATGTATATAATGTATATAATGTATATAATGTATATAATGTATATAATATATATATATATATGTGGATACTGTACACATACACATACATATTAATTCTAGGGTAGTGTATAACTGCAAGAACTGGATGAACAGAAACTGGTTTTGGACTGCTCACGACCTAAGGCTTTGTGTGGATCATGATGGTGGTGGCAACTGGCAAGGCTCTTAGTTCAGCAGTCACTCTGTGGGATGACTTCAATGAAAGTTGGTCATTTGCCCAATAATATCTCCAACAAAAGGTGCAAGAAACACCTTCTATCTGCGAACAATCTGTAAAATCAGGGTCTGCAGCACCTGTATGTCATACTTGAGAGGATAGGTCGTACTTCGAGATTTTGCCAAGCACCATTGGAAGCAGCTGAGGTTTGTGGGCGATACTGGTCTCACTCTCCTCGCCACGGATCTAGTTGTGGATGCTCGCTGTTTCTTGAGGAATTCCCATGATGACATGACTATCAGTGACTAAATTATGTCTATTAGATTCTATTAGCTAGTAACAGCTGTAGAGAATATGCTCCGAAGCTGACATACATATATGTGTATATATATACCCTCTGGTTATTTAACATAGCCATGGAAAATCACCATTTTTAATAGGTAAACCATCTATAAATGGGCCATTTTCCATGGCTATGTTAAATAACCAGATGGTATGTTGAAGTTCCCAGAATTGGATCATGAGTCATTTCTGCTGGAAAATCCAACTTTCAGCAGGCGGGAAAAACCAGGTGAGTCGTCTCTCAAAATTCCCGATCCGTCGGATCAGTTTCTGCTTGCAAGCCTGGTACTCTTATCAACATTAGTATTATGTAAGCCATACATTCGATTAGATAGCCAGATTAAGCAGACTTGAACATTCAGAACACATATAAGTCATAGATTTTATTCAATAGCCAGACCAACGACCAACGACCGAACGACCAGTGAACATGGAAAACTTGGGGGACCAGACTTGGACTTTTTTTTTTGCGACCCAAACATGCCGGACACTTGGACCGAATATGATGTGATGAAGAATCGATGAAGTCCGGCAACATAATATATATATATATATCCCATATATATCCCATATATATCCCATATATATATATAT
>Ga0126342_10023055_pt1 | contig 10224 bp, 4 predicted proteins | sample Cyp1metagenome_FD_92528 | JGI IMG/M metagenome (GOLD analysis project Ga0126342, IMG submission 92528) | Coral microbial communities from Lord Howe Island, Old Settlement Bay, Australia - Cyphastrea 1 metagenome | ecosystem: Host-associated > Invertebrates > Cnidaria > Coral ... | reverse complement strand
TGGACCAAGATGACATCGAGATTAAGACCCGCGACTTATAGGAGAGCAAACAGAAACCTTTGGCAAAAAACAATGACAAATCCCAGGATGGATTCAGGAAGGTTACTATGTTGAATGTAGGCTTGCAAAAAAAACTTCGAATAGATTAGGTTTGATTAGACCTCGCTGTAGATGTGATGGACTGTCTATCTATGCCATGCCTTTACGTATCCCTGGTTTTCTGGGGTCGGCGGCAGGGGCAGCAGCCCTGGAAGAAATCCTAGGATGGATTCTAGGATGAATTTAAGATGGCAAACAGCAGAGGATAAATCCCAGGATAAATCCAAAGATGAAGTTAGGAATCCAAAACGCAGATGATGAATCCCAGGATAAATCAAACGATGAATTTAGGAAGGTTCCAACGACAAAATATCTTTTTTGGGTTTTCCATTCCCTGGCTGACTAAGATTCTTATAAAGCTAACTATGGGGCACCACCGCCGTTAGGGATCCCTGGGCACCCCATAAGTTAACCATGGTGAACCTATACGAAACCATGGAGCGATGACGAGGATTTCCCCAGTTCCGCCTTCGAGAGAGTCTCTAGCTCATTGCGAAAAAGTGCAATGCGGAGTGCACACGTGGGTACACAGCTAGTCCTTACCCTCTGGTTATGTCAAAATAGCTATTGAAAATGGCCATTTATAGCGGTTTATAGTGGATTTTCCCATTAAAAATGGTGATTTTCCATAGTTATGTTAGTTTACCAGAGGGTAAGTACATTTGTCAAGCCTTTCCATGTTCGACTGAAGATTGGAGGTAGGGAATCTGTGGCCTCATATGACATTGTCAGAGCAACAGAAAATAATAGATCACCAGTAAGGGTCCAAAAGAAGCAACCTCCATAATCATTCATCGCTTTCCCATGGTCACAATTTTCAAGTGGATGTTGTTTGGCCCTCAAAAGATTGTGGTGTTTTTGAAAATGTTGGGGTTCCCTTGTAAATGCCTTGATGCCACCAACTACCCGAACAAAGAAAATCAGCACGACTTTGTTGTGAAGCCATTTAGTGGCACGATTCCAGCTTGCAGAATTCCAGCACAGATAACTGATGTTGCAACATGATCAAAGCGTGTTTGTATTCAATCAGTCTGTGCGATACACGCTAAGCCCCGAGAAAAGAGGTCACTGAGAAACCGGTCGGGTCGTCTATTCAAAGGACAGCTTGGGATCATGCCGATTCCACTTAGTATGGTAACCATATGGCAGCCTTTTACATACGCGATAAGCCACTGAGTACTTGAACTCACACCAGGGTTATAAGCAGTTTTTATCCCGTCGTTTCATAAATCTTCTCATCTTACTGGTGCGTTTTACAAACGTAGGGTTGCTGGATGAGTTGCTGGATGGGTTGCTGGGATGACATTACGAATGTGATGACTGGGATCATTCCCGAAAATTCCCGAATCGTAAAACGCACCAGTAAGTCATGGCAATTCAAGCTACAACCGTTGGCCCAGCCCTTGGGGATCCCACACAGAGACCTTTTTATTGGGGAGATCCTGCAGGTACCAGCACTGTAGCAGTGCCGCTGCAGCCCCAAAGGCGTGGGAGCGAAATATGCTGCCCCCCTGGTTGGTTCATACAAAAATAAAGGGTTCGAAGCAGCAAAACTTGAAACCCAACATGACTTAACCACCAAAAACTTGGGATTTACTAGACGTGATAGTTGTTAGCTGCATTGGTTTATAAATCAAGGTTCATGGTGATGAAATAACCAACTGATAGGTGGCACCACGTGATCGGAGTTGAATCATCAAACTGTAGGTAGTAAGTAGGTAGTAGGTAGCAGGTAGTAGGAGTAGTACTACTAGTAGTAGCAGCAGCAGTAGTAGGTGTAGGTAGTAGCAGGAGAAGAGTAGTAGTGGCATTCTACCTGGCATTCTATATCTGACATTCTTTTCACGCATTCTATCTAGCATCTATTCTGACTTTCTATTTTGCCATTCTATCTGGCATTTATTCTGACATTCTCTCTGACATGGGCACTGCCGGTCCTGATCTGGACCTCGCAGTTGAGGTCCAGCAGTGTCCGCCGAGATCTGGAGTATTTCCAAACATTCTGGGCAATCTCCCAGATCAGGCGTTCTTCCCAAGGTTTGGAGTTTTCACATGAGACGACAGTTGTTTTTCGTTTCTTTACGGGAAAAAACAGTTTGAAAAGCTACTGCTTTTCCAAGGTCCCAACTTCCAACGATGCAAGCCATGGGTCCTCGAAGCTGCAAAGGCTGAGGGCAATCTGTGCGACCCTCAGCATTGTCGGCCGAGGAGTTTCGACATGCACAGGCGTGCCAAGTGAGTGCTCCAAATGCCGGTGAATTGTTTTTTTTGTGATGGGTATGGCAATTTTCGATACTAAACCATCCGTTTTGGGAAGTGTCTATACCACCCATTCATGGCTATTTTGGGGGTGGTTTATTATAAGGGTAGGAATCAATATCATTGACCCCAAGAACTATTTTCATTATCGCAGTTGTTCAAACACACGGCTCACACAAAAGGGTTGAAGACTTGTTGAGGTGGGTGAGCTAGCTTTTCGAGATTTTACCCTATGACTGTTTGAGCTGCCTGGACAGGAGTCAAACTAGTGGTGCGCAAAAACGGCCGAAAACAATCATTTCAGATCACTTTTGTAAGATCACCTTGAGCCTTTTGGGTGATCAGCACCAAAAAACATGCGAACTTAATAAGTGGACACAGGCCAATTATTTTATTGATTTTGGGATGTGAAAGGGGAGATGCCAGTTCAGCAACCCAGGTCTCCGGTCCTCACGACGCGCTCACCAGAAACAAATCATCACCGACACGGAGGGCTCGTGCTCCGCCCACCGGCTCCGGCAGTGCACTGAGCTCTGGACCTCACGGTTGAGGTCCGGCAGTGCCCACTGAGATCTGGAGCCCGCAGTTGAGGCCCGGCAGTGCCCACTGAGCTCGCAGTTCCGGCCGGGCACTGCCCGCAGTTGAGGTCCGGCAGTGCCCATTGAGATCTGGAGTTTGCTGTTGGGAGGAACGAAGGGAAGGACGGAAGGAGGAAGTACATAACTCTAATAATACAATATCTAGACCCTCACCTGATAGGTGGGGAAAAACAAGAACCCCACACAAAGATGCGGGGACACAAAAATGCGGCTTCCATGGTTTTCCTACGTTTTCCAATATTTTCCAAGGTGTTCCCATGTTTGGTGAATGCCTTCCTGCCACCTTGGCCCTCCAGGCAGCCGCGCGCCCTCAACGCGCTGAGTCGCACCGCGCGGCGCCTCGCACGGCAGAGCGGCGTGCTGGAAAGGAGCGCGGCTGCTGCAGAGCGTCATATCTTCTGGGAAACCAAAATTGGTTGTTCACAAAATTTCACAAATGTTCACAAAATATCGCCCGTTCATGTCAACAAAAGATATATTAGATTATATTAGGAAAATCAGGATTAGATGATCAGATTTCACCTGATAGAATGCGTTGGGATTTTTGCCATCAGCAGTGTTTCTTAACAAATTATGGATAGAACATGAAAAATGGTGGGAAAAACAACAAACTGGTAGTTTGGGCACTTTAGTGCCGTCTAATTTTGTGTGATAAATTGATAATATACATATATATATATATACACACCTAGAATACAAGTGTATATATATATATATTATTTGCGATAAATAATTTAACCAATTCAAAAATTGTTTTTGTTTACAATGTGGGTTGGTGATGAAATTTTTAGCCCGTTTTCAGCTACTAATTGATGATTTGCATAAGCTATACACCATTATACACCTAAGTATATGCAGTAATTGTTTTACATGATTTTTTAATTAGCAACCACTTACTGTACAAATTTGGTTTAATTAAAACTCATGGTTGAAGCACGTTGTTTTTTCCTGTTACTTGTAAACGTTCACAATGAATTCATGGAACCCATTCTGTGACATGCTCATGAATCATGAAGAACGTACTTTGAACGAGTCAGTGTAGGTGGTGAAGGTTCTTCTGAATTTTCGATACCTATTTGATGCGTCATCAGAACACTTGCAAAAACGTACGAATATGTCCAAAATTGTTTGATTTTTGGCATGTGTTTAAGGGGAAAATGATGAGGTTGCCCTAATGAATTCAAAAAATGGAATCTGAACCATCCAACATTTGGAAACCATTCTTAGGCAATGTGGAGTTGAGAGAGTATGGCAAATGGGGTTGGCATGCGGACAGATTTATATTTCTCTACAAGGGAAAATTAGTACTGTACAGAAAAATGTGTTGCAGGGTATTTATGTCTTTGGTGGACAGGTTGGAACATGTGTAGTTTTGAATACAACAAAAATGAACATGTCAAATTGATTTGGACAAACATCTAGATCTTGACTTGCGAACTCAGAGACGAGGCACCATAAATGATGGAAGTTGATACGCTGGAAATCATGGAAGAACATATTCAACTAAGTTGGGGGTTTACATGTACATCAATTATCATCAATTTACTGGGTCAATTTGGTTGGTAGGTGCACACACTTTCCGCGTTTGTTGCCGGGCTATCCAACAAATGTGGAGAAGTATTTTTCACCCATCCCCCGGTCATATTGTCGACACACCCGTCACATCCATTGTACGGTCCGAAATATGTGTATAGGGTACAAGGTGGTGCCCCATAGTTAGCTAAGTTGGTTTATAACTCCCATAACTATGGTTTATGGCAGATATAACTATACGTAATGGGGTTTATAAACCAACTTATAACTGGGGGGCATCATCCTGTATAGGGGAAAACGGATTGAATCGGATTGACCAAGTCAAAATGTTCGTGGGAAACCGGGCCAGGAGCACACCCAGTGAGCGCCACATGGGACGGGGTGAGCGAAGATCCTTTGAGCAATGACCACGCGGCTGCGCTGCTCCGGAGGGTCTATGAATCTAGATATTGTAGAATGTTAAGAAAGCAATAGGATCCACCATCCCCAATTTTTCCATGAATATAGGTGATATAAACCGTATAAACCTGTATAAACCATCAAACTCTGGGTGGTTTACAATGTTGCATTACGAACATGATTGGAATTCAATTATGTAAGTCTATGCAGCATTTGTTGATTGTTCCCTCTGGTAAGTCAACATATGTCAACATAGATAAATAATCTGTAAATCGGCGATGTTCCATAATGTTAAATTCCTAGAGGGTAAAATAATTCTGTGTCGCTAGCGAAATTCAACGCGAGTCAAGGGCGGGATTCTGCTGGTGAACCAGCTGGAAAAGAATTGAAGTCGGCATCCAAGAATGGTGGTCTAGCAACCAAAAGATGGAGAAACAGGGACAATCCGGTGAGTTGTGATTTTTTGGCCATTTTCATGGCGATATGAAGCTCATCTAAGCAGGGGCATAACCAGTATTAACCACTTCAGATTATTGTTGCACAGGGTATGAAAGATTGGGTATGTTCAGTGTTCCAGACTTTCTAATCTTTCTAGGGATTGGCAAAGACAGGAGCAGCCGACCAAAACCAGAAGTGGGCAATACATTGTCGATGCAGATCATGTACAGTCTTCAAAACGCGCGTCACTGCGCGGGCACAACGCCTGTTTTATCTTGTAGAAATCCTTCCCGTCCACTGCCAATACCTGTGGACGCGAGAGTTCAACGTACAGTGTACAGGATTTGATGACCCGTCAACGCCGGATGAACTTGAAGTTCAAGGTTTGTGTTGGATTCAGCTATCTCGGATGCAGATTGCGATGTGAGTCGGGAAAAAACAGGGATTCGCAAAGGGCAAATCTTAAGGTGAATGGTACCCTCCGGTAAACTAACATAACCATGGAAAATCACCATTTTTAATGGGAAAATCCACTATTTCTATGGCCATGTTCAATAGTTGTTTGTATGTTTACCAGAGGGTACATTGAAGTGTTTAAATGGATGTTTGGCCATCTTGATAGGGATTGATAGGGTATATACCCTCTAGTTATTCGTTACATAGCCATGGAATAGATGGCCCATCGAAATAGATGGTTTAGCTGTTAAACATGGTGATTTTCCATGATGTCTATGTTAAATAACCAGATGGTAATGGTATTTGTATTAATTATCCTCATATCCGTTAACTTTCTGGCCGGGTATCTTACATTGGTCATGTGCTCAGTGGTGCTCAGTGGTGCTCAGTGGTCCGCGAGGTATTGAATTACGTACTGTTTTGTGTGCTCAAAAGAAGGGTCAGCACTGCAAAACGACTGGTGCACGGCTGGTTCATGGTGATGAAATCTGGCTATAGCTATTTGTTGGACAACTGTTGTTTTCACTCGTATGGAGGATATGTGCCATGTTCGAAACATGATTTGTCTTCCCATGTATTCCCATAACTAACGGGGAAAGGACTGTTGGTCATCAATCCCATTGGATAGATGAGCATCCCCCCAAATTAAATGTGTTTTGACCATGGCAAATACCATGTGAAGCACGGATGTATATACCAGATTTATCCATATTTGATGAATCATGAGTTACCCTCTTGTAAATTGACAACGCGTTGGAAAATCAGCCATTTATAGATGATTTACCTGTAAAAGTCGTGGTATTCCAGTGCTATTAAATGATTCTATTTGCTCTTGAGTTGGGTGGAGCCATCATATTAATGCACAGCTGACATTGTTGCTGTCGAGTGTGCCCTTGAAGATCCAATGGTGATCCAGTTCTTTCGAAATGAACCTTTTTCATCCTAGCCTTTTTTCGGCCCATCCATTCAAGTGATCTTGCAACCAGATCTGGCCGAGTCCATTCGAATCCTTTTTTTATGTCGCAAACCTGCGCTAAAACCATCTAAAATCCCCCTGTCATCTCCGGCCGTGCGTGAAATCTGACTGAAGACGCCGGCCCCTTCTGACGTGGAGAGATAGTCGGTTTCGACCCAGTTCTTGGGGATGGTTTAGGTCATTGGTGTCATGGGGGTACCTCAGGACTCATAGATTGGGATTTTCCAACCCTAAAACCCTCCAGCGATTTGGGGTATAGGTATCCCGGATATCCCCATGACGAAACGGAAACCCCCATGAAAGTATACCCAAAAGGCTTTCAGATATGCTATATATGCTAACATAGATCCCATCAATATACCTCCAATGTTAGCATATATAGAAGCACCATGGATCCGTGTTGGGATACCCAAAAGTTTGTCAGATATGGGATGACCGGATCAACAACACAGCCATTAGCCACGGTTGGATGAAGTGACACTCAGCAAAGCCAATGGTTTTTCGAAAAAAAACTCTGTGGTTCCTTTAGATTTCCCATAAACCAATCCATTTATATCATGTTATTATATCCGTTTTCTCCCAAGAAGATGATCATTAAAAAAACTCGAAACTCGATGGTGAAATCATGTGAAAAATCCTGAAATCTCCCAGTCGAATTTGTTGTTTGAAAATCCGAAGCAATTTTCCATGTCACCAAGTCTGGTTGGTGGTTTGGAACCATGGAATTTTATGACTTTCCATTCAGTTGGGAATGGAATAATCATCCCATTTGACGAACTCATATTTTTCAGAGGGGTAGGTCAACCACCAACCAGAAGATGACCAGCCTAGAATAAACTGAGTTAGTTTCCCATTTACAAAGGTACACTCACTGATTCTTGTGGCAAACCCAGCAAGGCTTTTCCGGTTCATGGGGGTTTCTCACCACTAGGTCAATCTTAGATGGGTACTTTAATCCTGAATAGTCTTTTGGTAATGGGAATATCCACGTTCACCAGCAAAGAATTGAAAAACAATTGCAGATGGTTGCCATAGATTTTCCATATAATCACCTATGGTTCATGCAGGATGATGCCCCCCAGTGATGTTTGTTGGTTTATAAACCCCATGAAGTATAGTTATATCTGCCATAAACCATAGTGAAATGGGAGTTATGTTCACCAACTTAGCCAACGAACTGGGGCACCCCCTTAGCGATTTGCCTCACTGGGGCACCACCAATCTTCGCCATAGATTTTCCATCATTTATGGTTCATTTTCTAACCTAGTGGTGAGAAACTCACCTACAAGGTGGTGCCCCAGTTCGGAATCGCTAAGTTGGTGCGTTTATAACTCCCATAATTAACTATGGTTTATGGCAGATATAACTATAACTATAACTATTTATGGGGTTTATAAACCAACGTTCACATCACTGGGGGGCACCATCCTGTATGGTTCATGGGGGTTTTCACCAGTCTCCCATGGTTTTGGTTCGTCCTTTGTTCGTCCTGGCCAGGCGCCGGAGGATGGAACGACGTTACCCACCGGGTGGACGAAGCATTGGTCCAGCTCCAAGCAGCTCGAGATGCATGGCGGTTGTGCTGTCAAAATCCCCAAAAAAACCAGGTTTGAACATGATGAAATGGTGATTTAATGGGTGGTAAATGGTGATTTAATGGGGGTTAAATCGGTTAAATGGTGATTTCATGGCCAAAATCCTAAGTAGATTATATCCATGGTTACTAAGTCAATCGACTGGATGGCTAGAAACTAATCCTTTAGTCTTTTGATATCAATGGGATTATCTACGTTCACCACCTAAGAATTTATTTGTTGTTTGCCGGGTGTCTAATATTGGCCATGAAAAGACTGCTTGATCATGGTGAACCATCCATTTAAAGGTGACTTCATGGTGACTTCATGGGGATTTCATGGTGATGTCATGGGATCCATCATGATTTAAGGTTTTACATATTTATGGAAATTTATGGAATATATATTATTATATATATATGATTATGTGTATATCTATAATTATATATACACCCTATGACAATGATATGTATATATATATCTCTCAAAATGGAGGATCCCCAAGTCACAAAATGGTTGTTTCCATACATGGTCTGTGAAGACCTGGCTGATTTCGGCGTTCATTTGAGGAAAGCTCCACAGCTGGGGATTTAACGATTTTTTGTTGTTTCATGGGATCTAAAGCCACTAATAATGGGACTATAAATGGGTATAACTACGGTGATATAATGTGAATATCATGGAAAGATCATGGAATAGAAACTATCACCAATAATGATCAGATACTCTCTGGTAATTTGTTACAGTTTGCTATTGAAAGTGGCCATAGAAATAGTGGATTTACCCATTAAAACTGGTGATTTTCCATCTTTTTTTGTATGTTTGAGGCTACTTGGTATCGAACTACCTACGACTTCGAAGTAGGTCATATCCCTGGTTTTGTTTTGAGTGGGATAAGTAGGGGATAATCCACCCTCTAAGTACAGGATAACTATCCCCCAGTCGAGCTCGCGTGTTGAGATATGGCTGTGGCTGCACTGAATTTTATGGTTTATGGTAGATCAAACGAAGCTGGGTGATTAACTATACCCTAGGTTAAGTAACTATAACCATAGCGGGTTGGTGGTTTGGAACATTTTTTATTTTCCATAATATATGGGATAATCCTTCCCATTGACTGATATTTTTCAGAGGGGTTGAAACCACCAACCAGATAGTAGTTTAACATAGTTTAACCCTAACTCTACTTTTCATGGCTGTTTTATAAGCCAACAAAGATAACTGGCGACTCCCATTGTGCAGGGTGAACTGACTTAACGTGCAGCAAACCCTAACTAGATACTATAGTAAATAGATAGAACCGTAATTCTAATAATTCGGCACTATGTAAGTGGGATTTCACTGTTCTATCTTGTTGGGAATTAATATATAATATACATATGGGGGTTGTTCTAAAACCCTCCTGTTAAAATTTAGTAAGCAGTAAGCAGGTTTGTTGAGAACTTTTGGGTAGTTTAAAACCTGCATCGCGCAAGTTTCGTGCAAAGCCGGCCCAAGGTTTTGCGTAAGGGAAATTACATAGTGCTGGGTAAATTATAACGACCTCACTGCGACCTCACTGGAATCATGGTTAGTAAGGGAAATGATCCCCAAATGGCCTTAATTCAGGTTAGTGAATTATTATAATTTACCACTATTAGTGGTATGCCATGTTGTTTCTTCAACAATTTGACTTTGAATTTGACTTTTGTTTGTCGCAATTGATTTTGTTTATCGCAATAATAGACCATCTCCAATTTCACCATTTTTATAGGCTAGGTACCCACTTAGTAAAAGAAAACGCCTGTGGGGTTCATTTTTTGGATTTTTTTTTTTCAAGGGTTTCCCATCCGGCGGTGCTATCCGTTGCAGTTTTAACACCAGGTTCCGGGCAAGGTCAGGGCCCAAAAG
>Ga0126342_10023054_pt1 | contig 10224 bp, 8 predicted proteins | sample Cyp1metagenome_FD_92528 | JGI IMG/M metagenome (GOLD analysis project Ga0126342, IMG submission 92528) | Coral microbial communities from Lord Howe Island, Old Settlement Bay, Australia - Cyphastrea 1 metagenome | ecosystem: Host-associated > Invertebrates > Cnidaria > Coral ... | reverse complement strand
TTCTGATTTTGTGCAACCCAGTAAAAGTGTGATTTTTTGAAACGACCGTATTTTTTCGAAACGACCAAAACTGAAACTGAAATGGTCTTCGACCAGAAACTTCTGGATGGTTCAGGATCTAGGTATATATATATAGAGAGAGAGAGAGAAAGAGATCTATATGAATAATGGATGAATTCCGTTGAATTCGATTCTGAACCCATCGAAATACCTTGGGTATCTTGGTCAATCTGTTCCACTCAGTGCCACAAGGACAGGCAGGCCTTGAAGTTGCCAAAACAGTTGTCTGCACGCCAAAAGAAGAACTGCGCAACCTGTCGGGATCGTCGGGTGTCTGGGGCATCCCATTCAGCCGAAGGCCCTAATCCCCAACTGCCTGGAGTTTCTATAGCTTGATTGAAGTCTGTCAGACCAAAACCATCCAAAAGCCATTGGCCATCATTGGCCCATCTTGATCATATTGGCCCATTGTGACAGTGCCACAAAATGCCACGGATCCAAACAGATCCGTATCGGACGAGACCATCATAGACCATCCCACATCTGCGGCCCTTCAAGATCTTCACATGTAAGCGGTTAAGCGCACTTGAAAATGGCTCAAGACTGCAAGTTGCTCCGAAGTGATGGGGATATCAGTGATCATCAGTGATCCCAATTGCCCCTTTGCTGATTTTTGCTGTTCACTGTGCCTATCATTCAGAAAATACCAATACAGTACAGGACAAAGCAGGGCTTCCCTACTGCCGAACCCGAACCAGGGTCTGTCACAAACGGAAAAATTCTCAGGCAAGGGTCTGCCACCATCAACAGCGCGCCGGCGAAGTGGAAGAACCTCAGAAACATGCCCTCAATTCAGAAACATTCCTATCATTAGTTAATCTGGTTGGTGGTTTTTATCCATCTTGAAAAATATGAGTTCGTCAATGGGAAGGATTAATTATCCCATATATGAAATGGAAAATAATCATAAACAATCCAGTCATGTTCCAAAACACCAGTAATAGATGCTTATTCCCCAAAATATGGGGACAGTGGTTTTGACTACCCATCCTCACATGATGCTCCTTGCCGAATCAGAATCCTCAACTTTGGCCCTGTCGCCGAGTCCTCGAGTCCTCGAAAAAACTTTCCCGCGCCGCCAAGTAACGCAACCCAGCGCGGTAAATCTTTCACGGTGAGTTGGCACTTTTCCCGGATTCGTTCTGGCAGCAGTTACGACAGTTACGATACACAGCTGGTTGGTGGTAGCCTGACCCCTCTGAAAAATATGAAAGTCAGTTTTGCTTATTATTCCCAAGATATGGAAAAAAAAGCCAGGTTCCAAACATTTCCAAACCACCAACCAGCAGTGTTTGATCACTCCAGAACCGGCAAATTCCTTCCCGAACCTTCGCAGTGGTCCAGCCAATCCAACTCCACGAACTCTACCTGCTCGAAATCTGATGACTCTGATGACTCAAAATCAAAATCTGAAAATCATTGAAAAACAAAAGAAACCAGACCTCTTTGGGGAATTACAATGATGGAGCCCTTTTTGTTGCATCAGACTGAAGACATCAACCGGAAAAGGCATCACACAAAAATTCCGTTGAAAAACTGCATGTTTCAGTGTCAATGGCACTGTTTCGTTTGGACTAACAGTTTCAGGACAGTGATCAGTTTTCTGTAGAACATGATTTGTTTGAGTTCTGAGAGGTACAAAATGGGTACAAAATTGGCCCACCTTCGGAGCTGTCAATTGCTCGTTGTACTTGTCAAAAGTGTCCTACGGCCGGTCGCGGGATGCTGTTCTGTTTGATTTGAATTAGCCAACCTGGCTATGTCAAACGGAAATAGCGACATTGAAAATGGCCCAGTCGAAATAGTTGATTTACCCATTGGAAATGGTGATTTTCCATTGTTTTGTGTATGTTTACCAGAGGGTAACATCAAGGTAGTCACCATGCTATCAATGGGTAAATCCACTATTTCTATGACCATGTTCAATAGCAAACTGTTAGATCTGCTAGTTTACCAGAGGGTACATGTTTGGCTTCGAAGCCCTCTGCTTCTAAGAGCTTTCCAGTGGCAAAAAAAAACATCTTTTCAGGTTCCAAGAAGCCCGGAATCCATCCAGACTTGCATCCCCAAAAAGCCACGAGGCGAAGTCACTGATCTTAGCATGTTATGCACAGTAAATGATATATATTAATATATATATATTATGATTATATAATTATATATGTATAATAACTGTTTTTGAACTTTAGGTTTAAGACATCAAAGTCCTTCAATGATAGTAATTCACTTGTAATGACCCTTAGGGGTTTAGACTGGTCTTTCAAACCATTTCTTACGTGCCACGGTCGTCACCATCGGCTCCTGGATTGCCCATCCCATTCCAGTCCAAAAGGTCACTGAGACCAACGCTGTAAGCGAGAACCTGTCTGCAATGATCTGCATCAGAAAAACATTGGGGCTATGAGCAGCTGTGTTTCTGGTGACAAAAAGTGACAGTTTCTGGTTGCATCTTGTGATATCTTGTGGCGAGTCGTCAAAAGCCCACCCGAATGGTAACCTATAGCTGGTGAATGGATGTTTATTCCCCATATTAGGCAATTTCATAGGTGTTGACCCATCCCCGTATCAATATAGATAGCACAAGCAGTTGCAGACTCCAGGGCACATCAGATTGCCGGCGCGGGCCCACACCTGCCAAGGCGACAATGATTGGCTCATGTCTTACTCTAAAGAAACTACTCTCTGGTAACCTGATGCAACCTGCATGTTGAATGGCTAAAAATGGCTAAAGGCACCTCGCTCTCATCTCTGCGCAAGTAGAAGCTCCCGGTCAACGCCAGTGGAATCAATGAAAGGATGACCGGCAAAGTTCCTGCAAGTCTGCGACTAGGGTGATTCTGGGGTAAGGAAGCTCCAGCTTCAGTCTGGAAGAAGAATTGTGATAGAATTTGAATCTTACTGTCAGTCAATGGATTGGTTTAAGGGAAAATCTTAACCGGAAACCATGGATTTTCCCATGAAATATATATATATAGGGGTGTCATGGGGTGTCCTGTTTTCCCGCAAACCACTCCAGTGCCACTGCGTAAGCCACTGGATTTCGCCCGCCTATGGTACACTGAACCAATGATAAGCGCAGGATTCCGGCCAACACCGAGGTTGGCCAATCTGGGCCACCGCAGAGGATCATGCACTTGCCAAAGCTCATCCCAGGTCTGGCGCGAAACAAATCGATGATCGATGGATATTGGATGTGACTGGGGACATGGAAAACACATGGATCTGACATGGATATGAGGTAACCTCTAATTTCCTAAAACCATCTAAAACCTAGAGGATTAGTATCCAACCATCTGATATTTATCCAAGTATTGGACTGGTATTGGATTGGTGTTGTTGGGTGTCGCTTGGAGATTGAGACAACTGACCACAACAGTTGCGCACCTGCTGAGAACGTGCTCGATGGCACGCATGAACGGCCTCAAGTCGTGCCGGAAGCAACGCCGGATTCGCATCTGTTTATACACCAAATAGCTGAAGCAAAAGTACCGAAAAGTACCGAAAAGTACCGAAATGCCAATGGATTGAAATGGGATAAGCCAAGGGATTAATTTTCACCAAGGTTGTTACATGTTGTTACCTCGAATATCCAAAATCATCAAAATCATCCATCCCAAGTCGAAAAGTCTGAAGCCGGTCCAAATCAGATGACTGACCATATGACTGGCCTATGCACTCCAACTGCATGGCGGATGCCTTGCCGATTTCCAAGAAGCCTCAGGGTGGTCGGTCACGTCGGTCACGTCGGTCACTGATTTCAGCGCCATCAAAAAAAAACCTGTGAATCCAAGAGACTCACCAATGCCCTTCTGCTGAATGGCGCAAGCCGAAAGTTTCAAGGTCATGCCTTAGCAGCTAAAGCAGCTCTATACATATCTGAAAAATCAGCCTACCGCATCTTCCATCTGGCTACAGCTACGACAAGCACCTTGCAGCACCTTGCCATACCTTGCCCTTGCAGACAGGTCACAAAGTAAAATGCAAATGCCGCAGCCCCACCTGGACCGCCGTTTTTCACCGGACCGTTGGATTCATCCATTGAATAGCCGCTGCCGCTGCGAAAACTGCCGCAGCTAGTGATGTCTGAATCAATGCACTTAACGGGCATGGGTCAAAGTTGATGTCTGGATTTTGGAAACTTGAACACTCTCAGTTTTTCTGCAAATATTCGACACCAACGTCTGAGTTCTTCAGGTTTTTTTTCCGTCAAAAAAGGGCGTTTTTAAAAACCATGGCCCATCCCCATCGCCAATGCCATCGAGGCACCAAAATCCATAGGGACAATGCTTGGAGATCACCAAACCGCCAAAGAGATAGATCGGTGGCCCAGGTACTGGGGGCAGCATAAACAACACCTGAGGCGCTGGGCGGCTGGGTGGTCCCCAAGCCGGCAAGAAGTGTTGCTCCGGATGATCAGCGCGAGAAAAATGACTCTATTATATATATATATATATATATATATTTTTATACAGGTATGTGTGTATATATATATATTTATTTATTTAGCAAGAATGTAGAAAAGTGTATATGTATATAACATATAGGGTCTGATAGTGTAGCACATATACTGTAAATAGTTCTAAATGTGAGACTAGCTCCATGGCCAAGGGACCATTCCAGCAGCAAAGGTGAAGCCAAGGATTCCAGCGAAAGGCAAATGTTCCACCACGGAGTTCAGCCAGGCCAGTAGGACGTTGATAAACAGCGGAATGACCTTCCGAAACGTTGGTGCAAAAATGGTAAAACGCGGCGCTTGAGGTGCAACAAATATGTTGGTAAATCATGTTGGTAGATGTTGGTAAATGTTGGTAAATGTTGATGGGGATATCATTATGATCAGTCATCTCTGAAGAGATACTTATGTTGGTGATATTCAAAACCCCCAAAATGGGACATGTACCACCCCCTGGAATTTGTCAAAGTTGTCTGCCAGTCGGCCAGGACAGGGCACGGTCACTTCTGGTGTCAATTCATGTCTATTGAATTGATATTCATGGTCAATTGGCACCAATTTGCCAACGTAAAAATGGAAACCGCGGGAAGTAAACAGTTTGCCAAGGTTTGCAAAGATATACCCAGCTTGCCTTGTACAACATCATGACAACGGCCATTATGTATGCCTGGTGTCAAGTCTAGCTTGCGACTCCCCAAAACACAGCGCTACAGTTCTGTATAGTTCTGTCACTTTGCCTGAGTCTCCAGCCCAAGAGGCTAGCGAAACCCACTCCCAGTGCACCATTTGTACAAACATGGTGTGCACTCGGTCCGTCAAGCACCGTCCATCTTTATGGCCACGAACGCATCGTACCGCCTGCACCAAGGTGTCAGTGTGTTGAGACACTTCACAATTCTTCACATGTGAAGTTGACGCCGACCTGGTTCAAGGCAGAAAGAACCACGATCAGTGGAAACAAAGGTACGACCTGGAGCGGAGCTATGTCGCGGTGGCGTGAGTTCAATGGATCAATGGACAGCTCCGTGCCGAGGCCAAAGCTAAGCAAAGAAGAGCAGCACGTGCCCAGGTGGACGAACAAAGACCAACAGCAGACTTCCACAGAGGTAAGTCCTGTTTTGCAAGCGAATAACAGGGGCTTCTTAAAATGGACTAAAAGCATTGGGGGTTCAACACTAAAATGGTCCATTTTAGGAAACCTCCAATTCTCCAATCTCGTGGTCAGATTTTGCGTTTGACAAGAAATCCGACAGCAGATTAGGACCTGAATAGGGGATCCATTTTTGAATCCAATCTCAAGCTCAGCACAAAAAGCAGTCGTTTTGCCATTTTTGCCGCTCCTGCAGCCAACTAGACATCGCCTGCCACAAGCGGTTGAAGGAGACAAAGATGAACGCCACGAAGGTCAAAAAGAAGGCGCCCAAGAAGCTCTGCACCATATCCTGGTTCTGTGTCATCTTTTCATCCACAGCACCAAATCAGTTGTGTTCGCACCATCGCACCATCCCCTGAAAAACCAACTGTTCCCTACTACATATGCTGGTTGGTGGTATACCTACCCCTCTGAAAAATATTAGTCAATGGAATGGATTATCCCATATATTTTGGAAAAATAAAAAATGTTCCAAACCACTGGTACTTTCTCAACCGCATCCCTGTCAGCTGTCCACCTACCAAAGCTCAAAAATACCCATTGGTACCATTTCAGAAAGCATCGAGAGGAACACTTCTGAACTGACCCTTTTTCTCAGCATTTTATACCAGCTGTTCCTGAAATGCCCAAGCGAGTCCGAGCATCCGCTATATGGCTGTCTGCAGCAGTCAGCTGAAAAGCAATGTATAAAGCTCCCAGAATGGCAATGAAACCACAGCCTCGAACTTGCCATGTTGTGGCGACCAAAATGGCTGGACCAATTGATGCACAAAAAAAGAATGTTGCTATTAAACATCATTAAACTATCGGTTTCCGGTGGTTCATAATTTTGACCCACAGAGATGGACACTGCACCGGGGACACTGCCCAGCGGACTGAGATGAAGGCCAACAGTCTTCACAATGTTGGAGAGCTGACGCATATGGGCAGTGTGCTGTATCAAATACCTCAGGACTCAGGACCAGAAAGGTGATTCCAGCGGATGCCAAAGCAAGTGGAAACCATGCCGCTTGTTGGGGAAAAGGACGTGACCCACATCCGTGGTACACCGATTGTAATATGTATGGGTTTTGTCATCCAACCACCAGTTGAGTTTCCATTATCCCTTTTCAGGTACCCTCTGGTAATTTAACATAGCTATTGAAAATGGCCATAGAAACAGTGAATTTTCCCATTAAACACGGTGATTTTCCATAGCTATGTTAGTTTACCAGAGGGTACATCAACCCAATTTCGAGCAGAAAAAATGTGGCTGCAAAACCTGACCAAAACCGATAGTGAGAAGGTGCTGTTTTTGGCCTTCGGCAAACCTACCAATCCAAAATCCCATCTGTATCCAGTTCGAAGATGTTCTAAGTTTTTTTCGCATTTTTCCACAAGATTCCATAAATAAAACATAAATTGAATTTTCCTAGAAAATAGATAGATTCACATAAAATCATACAAAAAAAAACCTATGGGATTTCATGAACTCAATGTTGTCCTTTTAGGAAAAATAGAGGGCCCAGTTTTGTATATCATCTATTATCATCTACCTATTGGTTGTTGAATGGGCGAAACCCTCTATTAATAAACCGACCAGAAAGACAAGGACATCTATCTGGCTGAATTATAGTAACTCACGAACTTGAAAATAGTTTGAATTTGCGGCCATTTGGGCATGATTCCCCATATACATATATATATAATATAATATATATATATATAAATAAATAATATATATATATATATATGTATTTTTGGTTATATATATATTATACATTTAACTAAAGATACATAGATATATATATATATATATATATATATTTATATTTATATTTATATACATGTACATACGTTATATATATATACAGATACATATATATATATATATATCCAGTGAACTCACAGTCATGTCATTGTAATTTATCCAGATCTAAATCGGTGAATTTAAAAAATTATTGTTGATGTATTATCCCATGGTATCCCCCAAAAAATATATCTAAAAATCCCAATGGTATCCTTATATGAATCCCTAGAAAACTGCCAGGGCCAAGCGGCTGCTGCGCCCGGTCTCGGGTTTTCTGTACCTGGGACCCTGGGGTCTCTGCCGCCAGCCGTGCTCGCAAAATGGCAATGCGGTGGTCCATGAGCTCACGGTTCCTTGGAAAAAAATTGGGAGATCATGGGGGTCTCATGGGCATATCAGGGGGATCTAATTGATATCCGCCGACCCCAGCCGACGGCAAGGGGGACCGCGTCAGAGAAGAAATTACAAGCAGCAAGTGTCGACTGGCAGGAAGCAGAAAGAAAACAGGGAGCAAGAAAATAGACAGCAAGAGACGGAGCTAGGGGGAAAAGAGATGGAGCAATAAGCCAGAACAAGAAGGTCAAGGTGGCACTTGGTGCGTCGCTGACTGCCGTGATCAAATGTGATCAAGCTGAGCCGAGCAAACAAGCTCCCCAGCGTTGCTCCGCATGTCGCAAGCATGGCCTGAGTTGCGGGGATCTACAACTTGACATAGGCGGATATTGATCTCCCGGGACGGGCTTGCACGGCAAGCAGGCAAAGGCCCAGATAGGATGCCGAGCAGCTGCGGTGGTGTAGAGCGGCGTGCCTTTGTCCTCCGCGTGGACGGAGCAATGTACATCAGGAGCGCCTGGAAACGAACCTCACACCCTTGCAGGTCTGGAACCTTGGTGGTAACAACGTGGGACCTTGGGCATTGGGAGCATGGCATCATCCAAGCCTCTGCCGTTGGAACGCTAACCTGATCCTGGAACCGTTGGCGGGTTTGGATGCCAGGATGTTTGGAAACCCATGACCCTGGAACTCTAACCTTAGCGCCGTGGAACCCTTGAAACCTGAAACCATGGATTCCTGGAACTGCGCAACCTTCGAACCTTGCGCCATCACACCTTCAAGCCTTGTAACCCAAACCTTTTCCGGGAAGGTTGGAAGCCTGAAATCAGCTGGAACTTTGGAACCCCGAGGCGCTGGACCCTTGCAAGTGGAACCTGAGTGCTTGGAACCTTGAAGCTTGGGATCAAAAGACCATCCATGCAATCTTGGAACCAGGAAACTTGGAGCGTTGGAACCGTCGAACTCAGAGTTATATGCGACTGTGGAAAAGCTGTGGCGAAACCGGCGTTTCCGAGCCCTCAAACCTGCTTTATGCAGTTTCTTGTCGGCTCAAAAAGTGACGTTCGTTTCTGAAGCCTGGCTGGAGCTGCTTTTTGGAGCTATTAAATTTTTTGGGGTCAGAAAGCAACGTTAGGCAGTACAGGCCGCCGGCCGCAGACCCGATCCGTCCTTCAGTAGCATGCTGTTGGCTGTGGCTAAGCCGCCGTTTCTGAGGCCTGGGAGCTGCTCTTTGGATCTAGTTTGTTGTCGGTTCACAAAGCTACGTTAGGCAGTACGGGCCGCCCGATCCATCCTTCAGTAGCATGCTGTTTGGATGTGGCGAAGCCGCCGTTTCTGAGGCCTGGGGCTGGGAGCTGCTTTCTGGAGCTATAAAAGTTCTTGTCGGTTCAGAGAGGTTAGGCAGTACGGGCCGCTGGCGACGTTAGGCAGTACAGGCCGCTGGCCGCAGGCCCATCATCACAATAATTCTGTCCTTGAAAGCTGCCTTCAAAATTCCCCCCAAAATTTAACTCGCAGAGAATAGTTTCCTGTTTGGTTTTGCTTGGAAACGTCTCCTAAAGGCTTTAGCCCGCTCTTTATAAGGTTTGCCAGGACTGAAAGAATCCCGTAACCAAGTTTATCCCACCAGAACGACTCATCAAACACACGAACCTCAATTAATAACTCACCAGGTTTACTCCCTGGAAGATCCTAATCAAAAACGGCGGTTTGAAGCTGGGAAAATCATGGACCACAATGGCAGATTCTCAAGCACCCCATGCAGCTGATCACCAAGTTTTATCCACAAATATTCCACAAATCAATTTGTTCGCAAATACGGTACCTCGTTCCATCCATTGCGTGGAAACATGCTATATTTACAGTGTTTGTGTGCTTCTTGCTTTGAAAAATCATTTATTGCAACATGCTGGAAACTGCGTAAATACGCGTGTTTTTGCTAGGTGCTGTCCACAAAACATTGTAAAAACTGTGGAAACTGCTACCAAGGTCAAAAAACCTTGTAAATATCCTGGTGTTTTGCTTCTGAGACGCCAAAAACATTAACATTGGTATTTACGCCGTTTTTTGCTCCGAACATTTCGAAAAAATGCGAAAACAACACCTATTTGACGATTTTTGGCTCCTAAACGAAAAAGAAAAAGAGCTGTGTAGTATCGTCATGGTTGCAAGATGCACACACCACCAATCACACTACCACCATCACAACCACAACAACAACAACAACAACTACTACTACTACTACTACTCCTCCTGCTGCTACTACTACTACTACGACTACTACTACTACTACTACTACGACTACGACTACGACTACGACTACGACTACGACTACGACTACTACTGCTACTACTACTACTATTACTACTACTACTACTCCTACTACGACGACGACGACGACCACCACCACCACCACCACCACCACCACTACATCCA
>Ga0126342_10023053_pt1 | contig 10224 bp, 7 predicted proteins | sample Cyp1metagenome_FD_92528 | JGI IMG/M metagenome (GOLD analysis project Ga0126342, IMG submission 92528) | Coral microbial communities from Lord Howe Island, Old Settlement Bay, Australia - Cyphastrea 1 metagenome | ecosystem: Host-associated > Invertebrates > Cnidaria > Coral ... | reverse complement strand
TTTAGGGTTTCATTAAGGGTTTCTTTAGGGTTTCTTTAGGGTTTCGTTTAGGGTTTCATTTAGGGTTTCTTTAGGGTTTCAGTTTGGGTTTCATTTAGGGTCTCATTTAAGGTTTCTTTAGGGTTTCATTTAGAGTTTCTTTAGGGTTTCATTTCAGGTTTCTTTAGGGTTTCAATTTTGGGTTTCAATTTAGGGTTTCATTCAGGAGTTCGTGGGTTTCTTATCAGGATCTTTTTCACGATTTCTAAACGTTCAAGTAGGTTCCTTTAGGGTTCCTTTAGGGTTTCATTTAGGGTGTCATTTAGGGTGTCTTTAGGGTTTCTTTAGGGTTTCATTTAGGGTTTGATTAAGAGTTTCAATTTAGGGTTCCTTTAGGGTGTCAATTTAGGGTTTCAGCTAAGGTGTCAGTTAAGGTTTCATTTAGTTTTTTTCAGAGTGTTGTTTAGGGTTTATTTGGGATGTCATTTAGCGTATCATTTAAAGTTTCTTTAGGGTTTCATGTATGGTTTCTTTAGGATTAATTTATGATTTCTTCAGGGTTCATTTATGGTTTCTTTAGGGTTCATTTAGATTTTCATGTAGGGTTTCTTATTAGGATTTCTTTAGGGTTTCTTTGGGTTTCACCTAGGGTCTCTCTAGGGTTTTATTTAGGATACAAACAGAACAGAGTAAAGCAAAAGAAAATGAAAAACATAGAGACAGTAAAGACAGGAAGCAAAGAAGCAAAGGAGCAGGAAGTAGAGCAGCAAAAAACACATGACTGAAGAAAAGAAAAATTAGAATAGTAGAAGTAGAAAGGCACAGAAGTACAAAAGCAGAGAAGCAGGGAAAACAAAGAAGCAGAAAAGCAAAGAAGCAGGAAAAGCAAAAAGCAGAACAGCAGAGAAGCAGGAAAAGCAGAGAAGCAGGGAAAGCAAAAAGCAGAGAAGCAGGAAAGCAGAGAAGCAGGAAAAGCAGAGAAGCAGGGAAAGCAAAAAGCAGAGAAGCAGGAAAGCAGAGAAGCAGAAAAGCAGAGAAGCAGAAAAGCAGAAAATCAGAGAAACAGGAAAGCATAGAACCAGGAACCCGCCCCAAAAAACAACAAAACCTGCCGCAAAAAAAAAATAAATAAATAAATAGCCCTCCCTATGACAATGCCACCCAGTACTGACCGCTACCACTTGTGCTTCCGCCAGACTTGGCTGAAAGAAACCTGCATCGTAGGATCTGAAACAGGGCTTCACCATATAACGTACAAGAAGATAAAGAAGAATCAAGTACACCCTCTCAGAGACAAGGCAAGTTGCATGATGTTGTGGGCCTTCTTCACCGGATTAGACAGTATGCGGCCAATAGTGGCAATATGTTCGTGATTCCTCAGCGTCAGGCAAAAGATCAATCATCATTTTTTCCAATGCCAGGCCCAAGATGTCGAAAATGCAGATGCCATCACTGCCAGTCATATCCAGTCACAGTCTTTGCAGCTCGGGCTCCATGTGTTGCCATCAGCCACCGACGTTCGCTTGGCAATGCCAGTGATCTGATAGCCATAATCCCACCAAGCCAAAACTCGCGAGTCCGAAGGTGTGTTCCTCTCGATCCATTTGTAGCCTGTGGCCAACACAAAAGGGTTTTCTATGGTTTTCTACCCATGGACTGATATATAGATAAACAAATAATTAGATAGCTTTCTACAGTAGTGCTTTCTACCGTCTTGTCTATCCTTTGTTGATCTTGGCTTCCTCCCCTACCATCCTGCCTTGGTAGTAGTCATCCACAATGATGGTCTGACCATTTCGCAGGCGTGCCTCATACGCAAGACCAGGGCCGGCCAGGGAGTCAGCATGCTGATAACCTCGGCAGATCAGCTGGCGACTTCTGGGCAAAGAAGGGGGCAGGAGTTGCCTGCTTTCATTGTCGGGGGGGCTGTGAGGTGCACCGCAGAAGACGTGAAAATCGAAGAAACTCTGTGTTTTTGCCCCTCACTATTCTAAGCACGATGAAAAGGGTCATCCATGGGAAGGTTTTGGATCAAGCATGATCAAGCTATCTTTTCTTGGCCAAGTTGCAGAGCGAAACAAACTTCTCCCAGGGATCCTGCTTCGCTCAGCTGCTTGCAGTACTTGGGTGCAAGGTGAGTGTTTTACGGACCACACCCTAGCTCATCCCCTTAACTGCAGGGGTGGGGTAGTGGCCCGCCTGTCCACCTAGTGTTGCACCCAGGTATTGAACCCGGGCCTGACGCATGAGGTATCCACTAGACCATACCGGCCCTCTCTTGGGTGCAAGGGGCTGCTCGAAAGATTCAAAAGCCTAAGTTTGATTAAGTTTGTGTGCTGCATGATGCTGCATGCCATCGATCCAACTTGACCCAACAGTCCTGCATCTCTCGCCATGCGGTACTCAGAATTAGTGATGCCAGAGCGAGCCTTCCAAGGGCCGTCCAGAGTCAATGATGCTACCAGCTGAGAGGCAATGACATGTTCAACTCTTGAAATGACTGGAAGCAGTGAAACTGGCTTCGTTGAACCTGCCTTAACTTGCAACTAGTCTGGCAAGAAGTACAATATGTATCAATACGATTCAATATGTACAATAGTCATCAGGAATCCATTCACCATTATCGCGATCAGGTTGCCATGGTTTGCCCATCCCTCTTCATAAGCCAACAGCTTTGCTCTGACCGCGAGATACGTTGTGTCTTGAGCTCAACAGCTTTCCTTTTGTGGGAGTTGCACCAGTTCATTCACCAAAAAATGGCGGCTCCCAGCCCCCTCTCCGAACGCAAGCCTGGTGATACGGTCTAGCAATGGAAGCCGAAATGCGAAGTGGCCCATGACATCCTGGTGGCTTGATATGGTTTGCAATTGTTCCACATTCCATCACGTTCCATCACGTTCCATCACGTTCCTACATGGTACACTCTACAAAGCCCGGGCCTCAACACTTCGCAGCTCGTCAGTGTAGGTGACCTTACTTCTTCGTGGTTTCATCTTGTTCAATAGCCACCTTTCTGTCCAGTCAACCCTTTCTGTGGCCTGCTCATATCAGGCCAACTTGCCCGCGCTTTGATAAGCAAAAACCTTCAAACCAGAATTTCGACCAAAGAGGCTGGCTTGACAATCTTGTTCAGCAAGCGATATATAGATCCCATACCACCTGACCATTGCTTGGACATGAAGGCTGAGGAGGGAGCCCGCATGGCCCACGATCAAAATCGAGTACTAGGATGTACTACGTGCTATTTGAGCTTTACAGGGCAGTGAACACGCGAACCAAGTCCAGACACCAAAAATCACCATGCACAGCAGCATAGCCAACGCAAACCCAACTGGTAAGGAGCTAGCTAACGCAAAATCACACCATGCAAGGGGCCGAACCAATTTCACAGCAAAAAAGGAATGATTTCTGTTTGTCCGTTCGACCTTGAGCTTTCAGCATGCAGCTCAACCCGCCCACCCGATCCACATACCCAGCGCGCCAGTACGCTTTGGTAAATCTTCTTCAGGAAGCGATGGCAGTGGACCACAAACCAAGCGTTTGCATTGCTCAATGCACCAATCAAATACGATGCCCAGAGGGTAGCCTGCCGGCTTTCTCGGAGGCTTGCACTTTGGTTTGCTGGTGATTTCTGCATGCTTATGTTCACACACTTCTGCGTGATTTCTTCGTGCATGGGTACCTGTTAGTGCAGCATCATCATCATCATCATCATCATCATCCTTATTCTCATCTTCCTGTATGTAAAAGTGCGCGCATAAATGCTCCCAAGAATCCCAGAATCACAGAATCTCTAACTCTGAGTCTTACCGTACGATCTCCAAGTCTAATTACCCCTCGAGATTGTGTCTGGCCTGCCAGGATCGACACTATCGGACCACAAATGATGATGAGATGACTCATCTTCCTGGGATTATGAAACTCACAACATCAAAATCTCACAACAGTCACAAGCTTGCCCCGAATGCGTTCACAAAAATATAAGCATGTGCAAAAGCATGCCAAATCAACCCTAAACAACATTTCAATAATTGCTCCCTTTGCAGCATTTCTGGACCATAGCATACCTTGAAAGTTTGCATACACGGGTTTTAGCAGGCTGCAATGAGAAGTGGTAAGCGACTGCCGCAAAAAGCACCTGGGCAGAAGCGCGACCAAGGCAGCAAAGGCCATGGATCCACCAAAATTGGAATGATTTGGAATGAATTTCTGAATGAATACTGGATACATCTGGATACATCTGGATACTATCCATGAGCATCATGAGCTATGCCAAAATTGTGCCAAAAAAATGGGCTTGAGGGGGACTCTTCACCGAGTGACAGGGAAGATTTTGGCAGGAGTTCGCTGGTGCCAGCAGAAAAAGAGCCCAGCACATGCGAAATATCTAGGGGTGCTCAAGTACATGTCGTAGGCTTGTTCATTGGCTGCTTGATGCTCTGCCACTGAGTCTACAAGCGGATTTCCTGTCCTCATTGGCTGGACAGGATGTAAGACCCACCCCCTTACTGCAGTGGCAAACGAAATCAAACTGATGCCTGGCGATGCCTGAGTACACAGCAGCACACAATATGAAACTAGAAACATCATAAGCCAAATTGCTTCAATCATCTTCAATCGATATTGATGTTGATATTGATAGTTATATCATGTTATGTGCATGTATAATGTATATTATATATATATATCGTGGTATCTGGTTGTTGCATGTTGTTAATTACAACTGATGTAATGCATGCTGGGAACAGGTCTGGCCAATCCCACATATCCCACATGTCTGAAGTGCCCAGCTTCCTTGCAACGCTTCGATCAACCGATCCGTCACGGTCCATGCCAAGCGTCTTACGGTGCTTCAGGAAGAGACCCCGAATCCGCGAGGACCACGGTGAGAAGTAGTTGAACTGAAGCAGCACCCTGGGCTGAAGATTTTGCTAAGCACACGTGTATACAGTATACGGTATAATTAGATATATAGTATACTGTATACATAGTATACGTATAGTGTACAAGTATACATATATTCTAGTCCGCATATGGTATACATATGATTGCATATGCATATGCTTTTGCATAATATATGACAGGTTGTGGATCCGCATACACAGTTGCGATTGTACACCTCTCCCTCTCTCTCTCTCTCATGACTCAATGACAGCGATACCACAATTGATGCCCATAGTCTGCCTTGTGTCTGCAGTTTTTTTCATGAACAGCTGAAGGAGCACAGCTGAAGGAGCTGGTTGGCACAGTAAAGCTGCTCACTCTGCCAAGATTCCAACACACAGCACAGGTCACAACACCGATGGTCACAAAAACGCTGACCCGAAAGAAGAAAAAACGCAGGCCGCTCATGGGACGTCTCTTTCGCCAAAGGTCGCAGAGTTCCAACACCTCACAACGCATGGTGCAGACATGGCCTGTCGGGCCTGTCGGGCCTCCCAACCATATTTGCAATATTTTGCAATATTGGATGCCTTGAGGCGAATGAAAGAAGCAAATTGAACAAATCAAATAAATTGAACTTGTTGGCCAACTCTTGTTGGCCAACTCTTGGCCCTTCCCACCCCGCCTGGAATCCCATGAAAACGGCCATGGATGGCATCTGCTCAATGGAACGGATGGGCATCAACCCCACTACTGGCACCAGTGTCGCGCATGCACTTCCAAGAACATACCTAGGTAGCAGACTGCCAAAGACAAACCACTCAACAGGCCAACAGGCAGTCTTGTGACAAATTTCGGTTCACCAGCTGTTTGTTGTCAAGTGCTGTGCAGAGTGATAGCAGTATTTCGTTTAGAACGTGCTCCTGGAATTCCTGAAGTACAACGCCTCAGACTGTGAAAAGCGCACATCTGTATATAGATACAAATTGTTTGTTCTCGGGTGCCTCATCTCATGGGGCAAAAATCAAAAGTAACATGACATGATATGTTTAATGAAAATGAATAAAGAGAGTAAGGATGAGTAAGGCTAAACTGCTAAACGATCTTCTCGGAATCCTGGTATATACCTCAAACCCAAAAGACCCATAAAAGGTACAGACCTCAATTCAAATGGAAGGTTTGAGAAGCTGCCAGAAGCCAACTCAGACTAACTTTCCTCAAAGGCGCCAAATGCTGTAGGCACGGTACAAGCCTGTGCCATACTTTCCAAGGCCCACCAGAACAGCCGCATGCAGTGCAATCAAATTGTTCACCTCAAGGACGGCGACACAACGCACAGGAGGACAAGATGGAGGAAATTGAGGAAATGCAAAAAATGGGTTTGATATGGTTTGATATGGTTCGATGCCGATTTGAACTGCATCGCAACAAACCTGGCTTTCGAATGCTTTCGATCTCTTGTGATTTTACCTATCCTCACAGCGCTGAGGCACGGGCAAAAATGTAACCGCCCCAGGTTGCGACAGCACTTGCCTCATGTGGAGCTTGATGTCCTTTCCCAAACACTATCGTCAAAAAGGTCATGTCTGGCATCATGTTTGACCATGTCTGACACCCATTTCTAAACATGTGTCAAACATCAAAGAAACGTGGCAACTAGAATGCCCTTACCCTTGCTACATTAATAAGCAAGGCACGTAAGCAAGAGCGGCAGGCAATGCCCAAGGCCAGCTACTGGAGTGTCTTATGCTCCGACACCAAAGCCAAAACGCGGTGCAAAAAGCCGCCATTGCGACACATTCATTGTCGAACTCACCTAGCATCGGCGCTGCAGCGAGAATTCCACAGACATGTTTTGAAGATGAAGACAGTGCGTTTTTCGGCCATCACCAGGACGGCAAATGACACTGACCCCCCAGCCCCATTGCTGGTTTTTTTTGTTTGGTAGAGCTGGGTGCAGCCGGCGGATTATCTGGAGCAATATAGATGATCACAACATGCAAGTACATATGACAACTTACTCCGGCGTTATAGAAGCAATTTGGTCATCTGCGTTGCTCGTGCATCTATATCCTTGGAGTTTGCTCCTCTGGCTTGTGCAACCTCCACTCCTATTCCGGTGATGCAATTCTGAGTCTGTTTGTTTGTTTGTACGTTTCCTCTTGAAATTGTGCGCTGGTGTTGAGCATTGTTGAGCCATTGTTGTAGTATTAGTAGCTATTGGTATGTTGGTATACGTGTTGAATTATTGACCATTGTCACGGCTGGAGTTTCCGAATGGGTTTCTGTATATATCTGTTCCTGAAATCCCTCTGATAATTTTCCATGATTAGATTTTTGGGTGTCATGAGATGATTGTCTGGTTGTGCAACAACCTGCTCCTTTTCTAGTGGCTCCTTACAAGTGACATGTTCATTCCTTAAATCCATAGACCTTTGTATCATTCTATATCTATGTATAAAAAATAGTAATAATAATAGTAATAAATATTATATGTACATATATATATATAATTATATTCTCTTCAAAGCCCTGTTCTCCCTGCACCAACCCCTGCCTGTCATGGAGCGCATGAGGTGCGCAGGAATGATGGACATCACAAGTGCCGCACACACCGCAGCGCCAGAGCTTTCAGACACTTCCCAGGTCAGAAGGAAGATGGAAAAAGTGGCCACAGAGGCTAACCTCTGTAGAAAGATGTCATGTTCCAAGTTTGGATGTGTTTGGGGTCTAAGATGCTCCAAAGATGTTCCAAGTTCAGAAGTGCAGCATCATAGTATATATATATATATATAATCATAGTGCAACCTTTCAAGAAATACCTATAGATTGACAGATTCAATGGTAGATAGATTTGAACTGGTAGAACATGGTATTATGTGGCTCCTTTTCTGCATGCAGAAAGCATCTTACCTTGGGATCCTTGGGTAAAGGGCCGCTGTTTCTGCTCTGGATTGAAACCATGACACCAAGCAGGCACCATGACGCACACGTCGTTCACAGACATCGGCCCCATAGAAAGTTGCCCATGCCCTGGCAGCATCGGCAGCCTTGGTGCTGTGAACAACTCATCTGAAGTCCTGCAACCATCTTCTTCCCATGGAAAGATTATATGACTATACAAAATGACACACACACATATATATATATATATACATATAATCATATATAATGCAATTCCCCTCAAAACAACATCTTGCATCATCTTGAGATGCCTTGAGTCGAAGCACTGACTCAGAAGAGGGCATGAAATTGGCATTGCCTCCAAGTTGCCAGTTGGCCGGAATCAGGTCTCTGCCAGGCATGTCTACAGTCTTCTTGGGGAAGAGCTTCAGAAATTGCCAAATCCACACCTAGGGAGAAGTCATCTATCCTGTTTTTGTTTTCTAGCCATGCCACTCTCTCAATAGAGCTTGAAGCCGATTCGCGGCGGTCTTTGTCATTTGTCACCGAACTAAATGTCCTAAAAAAACTTGAGATGATCTGCCACTTACCCCATTTGCCCCATTTGCCCCTTTAGCAGCCAAAGCCAAGACACCGATAAGATCTGCATCCCTGGGTAAATGGTCGTGCCAATGGGACGGCCAAGTGGATACCAACCTGTCATGCTCACCCCTCCCCCGGGTGGCACTCCGCCCGCAGGAAGCCCTTTTTGTAAACTGACTGAAGATGTACAAATCATGATTCGATAAGCAAAAAGCCAAGTGCACTGTGCCTTTGTGCTACATTTAACGCATTTATGCAAGATTAGATTTTCTCTTGTGAGTGCAAAAATATTCGACTAGTATGCCCTTTTGTATGCTACTTTAAGATACTTTAAGTGCATCTGCATATGCGCATGGTTCCATACGGCTCCATACACATTTCTGGCAGAAAACACGCGTGTTTGCGTCTGTGATGTGCATCTGACTAATGCGTATCTTCTGACTAATGTGCATCTGAACTTAAAAGACTTAACTTCAAAGTCTTAAATGGTACGTGACTTGACCTGGCCTTAAGTGAACTTAAGTGAGGCAAAGGAATACGCCGGATGCTGGATCGATTTCTCCCTTTCTCACCGTGCTTTGTAGGTCTTACCTTCCCTCCCTCCCTTTGTTGTGTCTATGGTGATATGAAGAAATTGCAAACCGAGAGGCTCATGTAATCATACCAGTGGAAGAAGGCATGCCAGCCATGTTTCGCCAGATATTTTGTGGCCCGCGTGTTGAACCTTAGGTCATGTTCATCTCAGCTCTGGCAGCATCTTCTTGACCCTGCCGCAGGGCCCCCGCTGCCTGCACCAAGAATGATTGCAACTGAAGGGCCAAGGGTCGAACTCGTGGATCAAGTAACCTGCATCACTCACAGTTGTCTGCATCTCATAGCGACCAGAACAAAGCCGATCTTTTAACACATCTAGGCTAGTCATCTAGGGAAGCACCTCAAAATGAAATTTGTGGGCCCATGGCGCCATGTCGAGCGCTAGCCGAGCGCTAGCTAGTTATGTCAGCCAAGTCGCCGTACTTCTGCACGGAGATCTGTCGAATTCGATAAGCCCAAAGGCAACTCCCTGCTAGGATCAGGAATTTCAGACTGGCACTCACGAAGCTGAGGAGTAAACGCAGCAACCTTGGCTTCAAGGCCTTCTGAAGCTGAAAGCATCAAGTGTGGCTCAAAATGATTCAGCACGTCTCCGTTCGTCTGGCGAACAACTCCGACAGTAACTTCAGCTTGACCTGTGATGCCACTGTGATTCATGATGGATGGGTTTCTTCTCATATGCTGAGGATTGAAACAGAGAGGCGTCAGCTCACACTGCTGACCCGGCCAATGTCACCCGAATCATGCACCAAGATATACCAAGATGCTTTTGCAGAAGGCTAGGCTGAAATTTGGCTTCAGATTCTGCGCTTGTGTCATTGCCATCAGCATCCACCTTTGCCATGCCTCCGGGGGGTGCTAGGTGTGCACATTTGTCGGATGCTGATGGTTGCAATAGTTATGATAGTTCAACTTCCACACCTGCCAGGAGCCTCCCTAGCGTCCCTGATATGCGTCTAAGAATCTAAGGCATTTAGCTTTCGAGACAAAGAGGTACATTCTCTTGTAGCCGATATATAAATCCGATCAGTTTGGGAAATCATGCATGGTATATATTGTATAATGTGTATACTGGTGTGTATATATTAAATATATATATATATAATTATATATATATGTACGTACGTACGTACGTACGTACGTAGGTAGGTAGGTAGGTAGGTATGTAGGTATGTAGTAGGTATGTAGGTATGTAGTAGGTATGTAGGTATGTAGGTATGTAGGTATGTAGGTATGTAGGTATGTAGGTATGTAGGTATGTAGGTATGTAGGTATGTAGGT
>Ga0126342_10023052_pt1 | contig 10225 bp, 8 predicted proteins | sample Cyp1metagenome_FD_92528 | JGI IMG/M metagenome (GOLD analysis project Ga0126342, IMG submission 92528) | Coral microbial communities from Lord Howe Island, Old Settlement Bay, Australia - Cyphastrea 1 metagenome | ecosystem: Host-associated > Invertebrates > Cnidaria > Coral ... | reverse complement strand
TAGTATAATATAATTTAAAAAAAAAAAAAAACATATCATAACATGATATAATATAATACTATATAATATAACAAAATATAAACAAATATAATATCATAAAACATAATATAGTATAATATAACATAATATGATAATTATATTATATTGTATTATGTTATATGATGTTATATTATATCATATTATTTCATATTATATTATGTTATATTATATTATGTTATATTATATGCTGTTTTATTATATTATATTATATACGTAATTATATATACAGTATAGCATAAGTCTGTATAGTTGAAAACCAGTTTAATGACGTAACCAATTTGTGCTTGGTTTTGACTCAAAGAGCGTCTACCTCAACTTAAAGCATGCATACCAGTCTCTGTGTGTACTGGGTGTGCAAAGCCTTAGTTGATCTTAGTTACATAACCACATCATATGCGTTTTACAGAACGAATCCTTGCGGCTATCAGTCTGGAAGGCTGTCTGGAAACTTAATACATCCAATGGTGGGGTGAACAAATACCGCTAGCCACAGCTAGTGTTCGGCTCTGCCTTTTCCTCCAGTAACACCTGCTGGTCCCACTTTTCCAGCAGGATGGCAGATTGCCGATGTGTAGTCCACACCTGCGATGTGAAACTGTGCAATATTCAATTCATCGCTGCACCGCCCAATTCACCCGACACAGGCTTTCAACTCAGGAAGTTGAGCACAGCGATCGGACCTTCCTCTGGTTCTTCTAGTTCACCAGAATATTTCTTCTTGGTTGGCGCGGTGCTTGTCTCAAGAACTGCTACAAAAAATGAGGCACACACGCAAATTCACTTCACCACCAGCCCAAAAGTACAATGATGTCCACAGCCAAGACGGCATGCAGCACAGGCTAGAAGAGGGTCATGAATTAATAGTTCACAATGTTTACTCTGACTGATCCTATATTATATTATATTATATTATATTGTATTATATCATATTATATTATATTATATTATATTATATTATATATATATTAATATACCCAAAGAGTTTGAGGCCAATAACTCCAGCAGTTCAAGCGAGGAAATGGTTTCTGGATCACAGGTTGGAAATTACACCAGTAAATCCCAGCAACTGACACTGCAAAAAAATGCACAAAAAGTCAGTCCTTCGAGATTCCTACTACAAAGACCAAAAAGGCTGGAAAAACAAGCCAAGCAACGTAGGAGATGCACGTCAGCTTACCGTCCTTCTTTTGGAGTACGACTTGTTCACATTGCGCGGACTGCCACATTGAAAAGTGCGCAAGCTGATCAACAGGTTCGCGGGTGAAATCTTTTCCAGCGGTGCTGGGTTTCTTGAGACAAAACCATGTCTAACCATGTCTAGTTGATAATCCAGGCCTTCTCCACCTCTACCGTTGCGATGTTGATTGAACGGCCCTTTCCAGGGAATTCGATCCAAACGAAGTTCCCGTTCTTCCCACCACAATCCACAATGTAGGGTCCAGCCTGAGAGGAATTCACCAGCTGATTTTCTCATACTTCATTTAAAAAAAAAAAGTGGTGCGATTAAGTGTAAAATCTGCCGGCATACAAAGTTTGTGGCTGCTGTTCAAAAGCGAATGCCATTCTCAGAGATCAGAAAATTTGGAGTTCAACAAGATTTAGCCATAGACATGTTCGACACCTGAACAACCTGGGTGTGATTGAAAATGGTGTACACCCCCCAATGATTGATTTTAATGAAGAAATTTATGACAATCCTTCTGGGGGGATTAGGGGTACCCATGGGTACCCTATTTTGACAGAAAATCACAGCTCATAGCTCACCGATGCTCAAAATCTCCCTATAAATCAGTTTTAAGGTCCAGACCAGCTTGGCAGTGGTCAGTTTGCCACAAAAGACACCAGCTTTGGCGCAGCCTTCAGGGTGCACGAAATCACCAAATATTTACCAAGTCCAACAAAGGGAATGTCATATCGCAAAAAGCCATGGAAATAAATGAGGATATTCAAAACCCATGGAAAACCCATGGAAATATCATATCATTGCAAATAAATAAACATAAATCATATTCAAATGAAGGACCAGACAACCCCACATGTTGCTATCGACCGCTGAGTGGTGAGTTAGGATGAATGCAGCGGATGACGGTTGGATGGAGCAGAACGCAAGATCAAAGTATATAGATAGATATGGAGACAGATAGGTGTACCGACAGATCGTTAGATCGGTTGCTTGATTGGTTAATTGGTTGATTGATTCATTCATTCATTCATCAATTCATTCATCAATTCATTCATTCATTGATTGGTTGGTTGGTTGATTGGTTGATTCATTGATTGGTTCATTGGTTCATTGGTTCATCGGTTGATTGATTGGGAGAAAGGGAAGATAGAAAGATAGACAGGTTGACTGATGGGTTGGTTGATTGATACACATATAGATTGATTGATTGATGGACAGCTAGGTTGATTGACTGATTGAGGGATAGGATAGGATAGGATAGGAAAGGATCGGATAGGATAGGAAAGGAAAATTCAGAAAATGAAATTGGTTTCAAACTCGCTCGAACTGGTTCAGGCTGGGTTCAGACTGGTTCAGACTGGATTTACACTTAGGACTGGTTCAGGCTCTGTTCGGGAGGCGGCTTTGCGGAGCTCCAAAGGCCTTGGAAGGGTGATACAAGGCATGTCGTGATGGCAAAGACAACTTGCCACTAAGGGCTGTCCTCTTTGGTAATCTTTACCTCGGGTTTATGCAGACCGGTTCAGGACTCAAACTGGTTCATCCCAAATCTGAACCTATCTGAACCCAATTTTCAACGACTCCTGAACCGCAGCAGCAAGGTGGTGTGGAAAGGCACGAAGCGCCCCGTATCGTTGCATCCAAAAGCAGAAGGGGGTGGAAGCCAAACCAGGCCAGTCTACAGAGGCAGGAACCGCCGCACCTGCCACGCCAAACAAGTGTGTTGGCCAAAGCGGCCAAGCCGAACGCGAGGCCCCAGCGAGCCAGCCAAAGGGTGGAAGGCACCTGCCACGCCAAACAGCCGCAGCGTCCAAAGCAGCCAGGCGCCCTAAAGCCACTGTCAGCTACAGCAAGCTAGTCTGAAGAGGCATGAGGTGTGAGTCCCGGCGCCGGGACAGGTTGGAACAGACCAGTTGATACAAAGAAGCTGATAAAGAGACGAGAGGAGTTGATGAAGACAAAAGGAGACAAACACTTTCGACAAATATACGGTAGCTACATTTAATTTTAAAATATACGGACAGGTATTTTAGACTACCTCTGGGGATCTCTGGGAAGGTTTTCCTTGGCCCGCCCAGCCATTTAAACATACGGAATCCAATTCATTTAAGCATACGGTAATTCCATTCAAATTTACGAACTGGTATTTTATACTACCTCCTGGGCCTCGCGGTCTGGCCCGCCCTCAACATATCTAAAATATTCTAAAATTATTAATGTTTGCATGTCGTTACCGTAAGTTGATACAAACAATGAATAGAGATGGGTTTGACGGAGATAAGTTGATAGAGATCAATTTGGATAGAGCTGAGTTGATAGAGACAGGTTGGCAGAGATGAGTTGATAGAGAGAAGTTGAGAGAGGAGGGAGGACAGCAGGAGGACGGAGGAGGCGAGAAAGCGCAGCACAAAAAAACAAGAACCCACAAACCCCGCGGCGCGTGATGTAGGGAAAAATAACTCTCTTGCGCCTTCTTCAGTGCACTCTTTGGTGCTCACACCAACCATCATTGGCTTCTCTTTCGTTGGCAGAAACTTGGTTCGGTCTGTGCCCGGATAGATGGAGATCTTCCCAACGCTGTTGGCCTCGCGTTGAAAGGGGCTATGCAAACAGAAGTGGCCCTTGACAAGAAATGCTTCAGAGGCTGCACCCTTGCTGCATTCCGGGTGATGGATTCTACCAAGGTTACTCTCTGGTAATGACTAACAATTTGGGAACTGGAGACCCACATGTTCAATAGGTAAATGATCTATCAATGAACCATCTATAGCAGTGTAGTGTAGTGTAGTGTAGTGTAGTGTAGTGAAGTGAAGTGTAGTGTAGGGTAGTGTAGGGTAGTGTAGGGTAGTGTAGTGTAACGTAGTGTAACGTAGTGTAACGTAGTGTAACGTAGTGTAACGTAGTGTAACGTAGTGCTAGTTGTAGTTGCAGCTGCAGTTGCAGTAGTAGTTGTAGCGTAATGTAATGTAATTAGTGTAGCGTAGTGTTGCGTAATGTAGCGTAGCTGTAGTTGTATTTGTAGTTGTGTGTTTTTAACCTTCACGATTTGCTCACTTTTGGCAGAGTGCAGAATCCCTTGCGCCTGCCACACAAAGCGACGCTTCAACGTCCAAAAGTGGCGCGAACATGTAATGTTTTTAGCACTCTGTCTTCGAAATGCGCTTCGCGCCACATTGGCGTGCACTTTTTCGACGTCTGAACTTCCAAAAGTGCTCCGAGAGGTTGCTGTTTGGAGCATCATATCTGCAGGTTCGCTTATATGACTTTACGTGACACGTGCAGCACTTCGTACCCTGGGCGCTGCTTCGCGCCACAGCCGCGTGCACTTTTTCGACAACTCAACTTGCAAAAAGCGCTCCGGCGTTGAAATATGTTGAAAGGCCACTTTGACATGTGCTTCGCGCCACATCTGCGTGCGCTTTTTGAGCAACACAGCTTCCAAAAGCGTCCCTTTTTGAGCAACACAGCTTTCAAAAGCGTCCCGAACGTGAGGTGCTTTTCACATTTTGGCTTCGAAATGTGCATCGCGCTACAGCCGCGTGCACTTTCTGAGCCATGCAACTTCCAAGAGTGCTCCGAACATGAGGTGCTTTTAACCTTTTGGCTTCGAATGACTTCGAAATGTTCTTCGCGCCACAGCCGCGGCGCTTTTTCAACATCTAAACGTCCAAAAGTGCTCCGGCGTTGAGGTACTTTCAACATTTTAACTTCGAAATGCGCTTCGCGCCACAGCCGCGTGCAATTTTTGATCTCTCATCCCGCCATATAGCTCCGCACCTGCCGCTTTAGCGAGCCTACTTTTCGACCCTCCGAAGCCCCAAAACATTGGAAAGACATGGGAAAACACTTTCGAGCACTTTGATCTTCTTTCTACTCGCTCTCTCTTTTCCAACTCTTCCCACAACATCCCACAACTGTTGCTGCATCTGTCCATAAGTCGGAAGTTTGACTTCTAATCCCCCCCCTTTAAGGGGGTGGGGGGGTTAGCACTGAAACATTTCACTTTTGGAGGGGGTTACCCCTCCTCCCCACCCAGAAATACTTCAGCTAGAGAAATGTCTGGTTTATATACAGTAGAATAAGGCAATGGAAAATCTTAGCGCTGTCAATTGTGCATCAGCGGGCACCGGTGGATGTGGTCAGGTGCGTGCAAAGCAGCTGAAGCGTCATTTCCATGTTTTTTTCTCTCCCCAAGCTTTGCTTGAGAATTTTTTGAAGGGTAGAGGTGCAAAACCATGGTATTTTACAGCTCTAGAAGCCCCCCGCAGAAATTCCATTGCAGCAGTAGGATTCCGTTTCTGAGAATCTTCAAAGACCAGGGCTAAAGTCTTACATCCGGAGGACCCCCCCCACCTCTTTTGGAAGCCCAAAAAACACGTGGAGGGGGGTGGATATTTCACGTGGTTGGGTGAAATATTTCTCAGAAATTTCTTGCCTTACCCCCCCCCCTCGGCAAATATTCCAGGGTTAAAAGGGGGGGGTAAGGCAAACTGTTAGCCATTGCCGGGGGTTACATCAATTTGCTGCTAAGTCGCAGCTGCATCATCCGCCAGTTTGATCTGCAGCCAGGGGTTGTCGCCAGCCTATCACTACTGACAAAGGTTGGATTTTCCATGCTGAATGAGTCAGGTGAAACTTGGTCAAGCTATGTGAAAATCATTTTTTTGCAGCTTTTATGCTCCAAAGTCTCCCCGGTCCTGCGAGATTGCGGTAGTATCTGCCCTGGCATCACTGTGGCATGCGAACGCTGGGCTCTCGAGTCGAGCAAACAATATATATATATAATTATATATATATATAATTATATATATATAATTATATATATAATTATATATATATATAGTTTCAAAGAGCGGAAGAATCCCAAATGTCACTACACGAAGACAGAGATCAAAGAACCGGGGCTGATGCACTAAATTTGTAGCCCCGTCTAATGAGATCTGATGCGCCTTCCCGCAATTTTCATTTATCGGTTTGACATGGTTTGACAGTGTTTCAAATGTTTCAGCACAAGCGAAGCAGTATCGTCGCATATCGTCGCATCCGGCCTGCCATCGAGCACCATTGACGCCTTCTGGTCAGCATCCTATGGCAACTCAAACGTGAAGGGTCATCGAGGCATCGAGGGTCGTCAAAATATGTCAAAATTGGGTCGGTATCTGCTTCGGTATCCCAAGACTGGTTGATTGGTTGTGTATCAAAATGTGCGAGTTCCTAGGACAGAAATTTTCACCGGCCCATAGCCATACCTTGTACCGCTCTGAAATGAGAAAGGCATAGAAAGGCTACCACGGAGAAGAACAAAGAATGTGCTAGTAAGCAAGACTTTAGGCATGTATTTCCCAAGTTGCAGAATGATCCAGATTTGCGAAACGATAGTGGCTTAAGACACCTCAGGAATAGATCCCAGATTCCATCGGGCCGTTTCTTGAAACGACTGTCCCTTTGCCTCTGCTTCTGGCATCATTTTGGCTACGGCATCGCTTCGAGAAAGGATTGCATCCTGTCAGTCGCATCTTTTCTTTAGAGAGTGGCACTCGGGCACTAGCTCCGATCGTAGCATATCGCTGGAACATCAACCATGAACATCAACCATGACCCTTCTCACCTCCCAGACCTCAACTTCAGCAATAATGAGTCTCTTGTTTCCTGCACAAGGCGCCACGCAGACTACCTGGACTACCTGGACCTGGACTACCTGGACTAGCTGTGGCTGGCGATTGACATGTGAGGTCAATGATGTGTACAAATGTCAGTGAAGAGTTTCTCAAAAGTGTTCAAACACAAAACTTCCACTGCATCTCAAACTTTACTGGCTTTCAAACATCTGCCCTTGCACCAAGCCTTTGTGTCTGATCACCAGAAATTGTCCAGTGTTCCCATCGCAGTTCACGAAGTTGCTGTTTTCATCGAGTGTTCCACCTCATAAATGGACACTGATCATGGCATTCAAAAAAAAAACCTCGGGCCGGGTAATCAGCGATACATGGCTGGGAAATCCTGGAACTAAATGAAGGTCATGGGAAATTCATGCATAAATGGGCGACTTTCTATTACCATTGAGTACCAGAGAGGGTAAGTGACTGTGATAGAAACATATAGAAACCATATTGGATCACAGTGGAAGCAAATTGCAGCTCAACTATCTCAGGGTCATTCTGAATAGCGCATGGGTTCACTTGGCAATTCCTGAGTGCTCCGCAAGTTTTGCCCAAATTGCAAGCCTCATTCGATTCGTGACCTCAGTTGAGGCTTCACGGGGCGATGTTGAATCCCACCAGTCACCATCAAAGAATTCAGACATGTTGAAACAATTTTCGGCATCCGGAGTTGATCATGACAAAAGTGGCAGCGCATGGGGTTGGGGTTGGGCATAGTGACTTTCACGTTAGGCACATATCACTGTTGCTACGCTGTGTCACTTTCTGCTCCACTTGCAATACTTGCACATATCCAAATATGGAGAAGAAAACAATGCTGATCATGTGATGTGTAGTTAAAACATGTTAAAAGGTAGAATATTGCATCACTAAATAGCACGAAATCGCAGTGAAACACAAATCCCTGTCAAAGAAAATAGACCCCGTGTTGCGAAATGCAGAAATTGAGATGACGTGTAGGCAAGACAGTCAAATGTTTGAAACCCAGGCAGATTCTGGCCTGATTTGGCGAGATCCAAAGATGAGGCCGAGTTGCCCTAGTTTTAGAACCCGTTGAACATTGAATGTTCAATAATGAAGATGATGAATAAGTTTACCACGGAAGGTTTCAGAACTTCAACTGACTGTCATTAGACCAAAAACAATGTGCTCTTGACCCACTGTTCAACCGGAACGTTCCATGCCAATTTTGGGTTTATATACTTATAATTTCAATCTTATAATATGTCATAATATGTCATGATATGTTGGTGTTTTTCTACCTTGTCTCTTTTTTGGGTAGACAACGGCTCCAAAAATCTCCAAAAATCGTCTTTTTCTCCATATCCAAACCAATTCCCATGGCCTTTGATTTGGTTTGCTAACTTCTCAAGCAAGACCATTTCCCCGTTGTTCTCCAGGTCCATTTGGTCCTTGGCTCGGCATGGCTCGGCCGCCACCGTTTTCGGCCATGGGATTTTTTGTGGAATTGCAACGGTAAATCCAAGGATTTATGGGTGCCATGGTGACTTGATATGAATTAAATTGGAAAAGATATGAAAAATGTTGAAATGAAATGAACATAGTACTTCGCCCATGAAAAAATAAATAAAGCATATGAAAATGAAATGGCAAGTTCTCATATTCTTCAATCCCACCCCACACAAACCCAAATCATCTCTTCATTTACAACGAGGCACCACCGAAGTCCTTTCAGCCAACTCGCCTCGTTGTGACATTGTGGAGTGTTGGAGTTTTTCTCAAAAGGATGGAACTGCAAAATGGAATGTCTCAGACCGGGGCAAAGAACGTGTGTACTTCTAAACGTGCAGAATGCCTCTTGAAGTTGCAATAAAATGCGGAGCACATTTCGTCAAATTATTGTAGCTCAGCCCCATCCCTGGCCTGTTTCGTCCTCGTCATGTTCGTCCTCGTCATTGTTGCCATTGCCGTTGTTGCCATTGTCGTCATTGCCATTTTCGTCATTGCCATTGTCATTGTCGCCATTGCCGTTGTTGCCATTGTCGTCATCGCTATTCTCGTTGTCGCCACTGTCGTCGTTGCTATTGCCATTGTTGTTGGTCTTGTTGCTGGTCTTGTTGGTCTGAGTCTGAGTCGGGTTGGTCTGAGTCTGAGTCGGGTTTATACAAGGCTCGTCTCGCAAGCCAACTTCACATCCAACGCAATTGGTCGCGGAAATCCAGACTTCTCCAACTTTTCTGTCTGTGCCAAGATCGACCTGTCTGACAACAAGGACTCAGGTACGGGATCCTTAAAGCTTTCTGCTCAAATCTAATAGAAAGCATCAGAAAGCTGCATTTTGCCTCCAAGTTCTTGCTCCAACCACATTATTTGAAAACCGGATGCATCCCGCCTGCCACCACGGTTCGTTTTGCTGCTTGCTGACAAATTCTGTGCTGCCATCACCATCCAGAGCATTCTTTGGCATCAATTTCATCGATCTAGCCCCTGAGGACCTGGTTCCTTGCAGCCCGTCGCAAGCAGCTAGTGACATGGCAAAAACCCATAAATAAATGGGTTTCTCTGAAATTACACCACCGTAGACCCCAAACAGTGGGACACAGCATCCAACACAGGCACACATATGTGGGGAGACAATGGGAGACAAGGGGAGACAAGGGGAGACAAGACCTCGGGAAGGCGGAAACACCAGCCAACACCAAGGCGGACACCTTAAGAAAGCATTAAGAACCCCTAACAGTACACTGTTTGGGGAAATATGGTACCCGTAAATCCGTTGATCATCATGTTCCCATTAAAATAGCTATTTGGAGGGGTATATCTCATTTTAAGACACACCATGACACAGCTTTGAGTGTGTTTCGTGTCATACAAGGCTTCCACGATCAAGCGGCCTCCATCTTTTGCCAGGTTGACTCTGGCGACGCAAGCTTCGGTGCACTTCTCAATGTTGGCGTTGTGTGGTGCCCCGAAGCCGTGCCCCGTTCCGGGAGTGGCCTTCAATTTTTTGCCGTGCAGGACAACGCACCTCGAAGGCTCGGAGTATCTCGGAGTATCTGGTGTTACACCTGGCGATCATCCCGTATTACAGAGGAGTTTCCCATTGAATATGGGGGGTCCGATCTTTGATTACAGGTGAACATCTCACCATCTGATAATGTCACTTAAACCATCAACAATAGGGATTTAAGCAGTCATTTACTGGGAGACATGTTCATAATCGATGTACATATCGATACATGATATTAATCAATATTATATATGTGGTCCCATATATATATATATTATAGACATAATTATATATATATGTATATATATATAACTAACCAACATTGACCAACAACGTGATACATGGGTTTTAATCAAACTGATAGAAATAGGC
>Ga0126342_10023051_pt1 | contig 10226 bp, 14 predicted proteins | sample Cyp1metagenome_FD_92528 | JGI IMG/M metagenome (GOLD analysis project Ga0126342, IMG submission 92528) | Coral microbial communities from Lord Howe Island, Old Settlement Bay, Australia - Cyphastrea 1 metagenome | ecosystem: Host-associated > Invertebrates > Cnidaria > Coral ... | reverse complement strand
TCCACTTCCACGTCCACTGTTGCCTTGCCAACTCTTGGCCAAGCTCTTCGCCAACTTCGGAGCTCAGTGCGCACTGCTGGACCTCAACCTGGGACCTTCCCAGCTCAGTGCGCACCGCTGGACTTCAACCTGGGACCTTCCTAGCTCAGTGCGCACCGTTGGACCTCAACCTGGGACCTGCCGAGCTCAGTGTGCATCGCTGGACTTCAACCTGGGGCCTTCCGAGCTCAGTGCGCACCGCTGGACCTCAAAAGCCAGATAGAATGCCAGAAGATTTGCCAGATAGAATGTCAGATATGATGCGAGGAGATATGCCAGATAAAATGCCATAAGATTTGCCAGATGATACGCCAGAAGATATGCCAGATAGAATCTTAGAAGATATGCCAGGTAGAATGCCAGAAGGTATGCCAGATAGAATGCCAGATAAAATGTCAGATAGAATGCCAGAAGATATGCCAGATAAAGTGGCAGAATGTTTTCCAGATAGAATGCCAGAAGATTTGAGTAGATAATATGCCAGAAGATATGCCAGATAGAATGCCAGAAGATATGCCGGATAGAATGCCAGATAGAATGCCAGAAGATATGTCAGATAGAATGCCAGAAGATTTGCCAGTAACAAAATGTATAAATGTCATGGTGAGGATCACACGAAGTAAAGTAATTCTTGAAGGGTTGGGGCACTGACTTTTGTTGGCACATTCCCTATTTAAAAGTCAGACTCTTGACCTAATTTTCAATACCTGTCCAACCCGAGGACACGCAAGAATCTAGTGAAGAAGACTATTTCGAAGTCGGGTCGGAAGCAAGTGACGGGGAACAGTAAGGCATTGAAAGAGAGTGCCTCCTACCCTCCAGGTTTTGGCTATGCTCTTGCATCATTGATGCCCCGTTCTTCTGTGTTGCCAACAGCTAACCCGGACAGGGCTTACACAAACCCATGCATGTGACCCTTCAATTCTTGGGTTCCCAAGACCTCTACTATATATATCATATAAAATTTAATGTTTCCCCCAAAGGAATTCTGAGGTGTATAGTATATATCAACAAATTTTGGTCTCAATTTGAAATTATCTTGTCGACATACAGGGTATATGTTGGGCTCCTCCACTGACCCCATACAAGCTAAGATTTGACTAGAGCTCATACGCTTTCCTTTGCCCAACTTTGCTGCAGGAAATCACAATCACTGAAGATGACCCCAATGATGATGATTATGGGGCCTTGGATGACCTGATTCGGGAGAATGGCCGTCGTACTGCACATTGGCGACAGCTATAATACATGTGCACATGTGGTACCTTGGCTTTAAAAAATGGCCCCTCAAGAAACTGAGGATTAATGAATATGTTTTCGGGGGAAACATACTATATTCTATTGGGGCCTAGTACAGGCACATTGTTTGGCTTTAGTGAACTGAACATAGTTTTTTTGGTCCATTGGGTCTGTTCATCCATACAGCCCCAATCTACTGAAGCGAGATGCCTTGGCTCAATCAGTAGAACTGTTATTAATTGTGGTCTAGGTACATGCACCTTATATCTTTTGTGAGCTGATCTCATTTTTCCCGAATGGGTGCATATGGGGTGCATTGATCCCTACATCCCCATCTACTGAGGCGGGCTGTCTTCCCAGATCAACAGGACTGAAGGTCGTTTCTGGTTTATCCATGTTCCTTTTTAACCTTTCAAAGTTGATACCATGAATAATGGTATAACTTCGCCTTACTTTGGGAACCACTGGGCACATGTGGTTGGAAAACAACGTGTTAGCTGCCTGCTTAAGGGTTAGCCTAGCTCCCTTCCAACTTGGGTACCCCTGCAGTTTTGCAATCTGCTGCTCTCCAGCCTGCGTGTCAGAGCGTGTCAGAGCGTGTCGCTGGGGGATATGTAGTATCGAGAAAGAGGTCACTTATAAGCAGAAAGAGGTCACTTAGGAAGTATAAAGAGGTCACTTACAGTTTTAGCTCACTATGCGTGTCAGAGCGTGTCAGAGCGTGTCACAAAGAGGTCACTTAGGCTCAGGGTCCAAAAGAGACCAGCACCCAAGTTTTCCCTCACTTGTGTGTTTTTGGAGGCAGGGCCAACTGTCTCGTCAAAGTTTATGTTTTCCCATGTTTCTTCGCTCTAGCTCATATTTGTTTGTTTGTTTCATCTCTGTAGGCGATGGCTGGAGGAAAGACAAGGAAACACAAGGAAGGCGAGGAGGAAAAAAATGAAGGACCAAAGAACACGACGCCAGTGACACCAGCTGCTCCAATGATGGTTGGGGCAGGTGGCGATAGTACTGATAAGCCAGACAAGAGAGCCAAGAAAGAGAAAAAAGATAAAAAAGAAGAGAAGGATAAGAAAGAGATGGTAGGGAATACCACTGGAGTAGGTGGGGGTGGGGTCACTACCTCGAATGGGATGTTGCCTGGAAATGTGCCTGACAAAACCGAGAAGGAAAAGAAGGAAAAGAAAGATAAGAAAGAAAAGAAAGACAAGACTGACCAGGCAGACACAGGAGGCAAACATGCGACTGAGGAGAGACCGTCAGCAAGCACAGCAGCAGCCTCCAAGACTCCACCTGTTGCACCTGTGACACCTAGTGTGAAGACCAAAGGCGATGAGAAGAGCACAGCGAAGGAAGGCCAAGCAAAGAAGGGTATGCCACAGGGTACGACAAACACGAAGGAAGACACTGCAGGGAAGCAAACGGGAAATCAGTTGCCTTCTACCACAGTAGATCAGCCGAAGCATACCGAAACCACAGACGTCAAGCTGTTAAAGCCTACCAAGGAAACTCAGATGATGCCAGCAGCTGTGCCAGATCAGACAGAGAAGACGGAAAAAAAGGCTAAGAAGGAAAAGAAGGAGAAAAAGGACAAGAAAGACAAAGCTGATGGGAAGGACCGACATGAACCAACTGCCACAACCACTGGTGACAAGTCAACAAGCACAGCAGCAGCATCCAAGACTCCACTGGCTGCGACTGCAACCTCGGAGGTGCCAGCTACTTCACAGACTACAAGCAAGGCGCAGGAGACAGCAAGACAGAATGAGAAGAATGACAAGAACGCAGGCAAGACAGCAAGCATGGGGAATGGCACTGATGACAGTGCTAATGCCCCAGCAGGAGGGACAGAAGATGAGACGAAAACCAAGACAGAAAAGAAAAGTAAGAAGGAAAAGAAAGACAAGAAAGCAAAGAAAAAAGTGAAGGATGAAGACAGGATGAAGGTACCCACTGCCACTGCTACCCAGGATTTGCAGAAGCACAACACCGCAGCTGGTGGGGAAGAGCCTCCGAAAGACACCGAGCAAGAAGCACCATGTGGAACCAAGAGAGAAATGGAACCTCAGGATGTCGACAAAAACAAGAAAGCCAAAGGCGCCGAGAAGACTTCCAGGAAAGCTGTCACTGGCACAGGTGAATCTCCAGAGAAGAAGAAGTTACGACCACAGCCAGAGGATGAACGTTCTGGTAGTGAACTTGAGGACAGACTTTACAGTTGTGAATGGTCACTGGGACCAGCCCTAATGTTTCAACACACTACGATCGACATGCACCCACTGCTGTCTAAATGATATGGGAGCCCTGGGATTGAAAATTCCTTTTGACTCGTGAGGAGCCCCGAAAGGTGGCAACACCTATGCAGAAGCCATTTGAGCACACGGGAACCCTATCGAGCCTTGATCTCTTGCGAGGTCTTTCTGATGAGCAGCTTCTTTCGCCTACCACACGTGGTGCTCCCAGTGAACAGTCGCCCCAGGAAACACCACCCTCCAGTCAGGACAGTTTGGGACTAAACAATGGGTGTTTGGGGCACTAGATTAATCCCTCAATTTTTTCCGTTATTGGTTGGATCAGCTAAAGCCCCTGTGAGGCTCCAAGGGGTGGCGGGGTTGCTCGGATGACCAAGCTCTCAGCTGAGCAAAAGGAAGCAATCGGCAACATGAGTGGACCCAGTGAAATGGAAGAAAACGATACTAGCACTATGATCAGGTTTTAGGGCTTTACATATTTTTTGTTATATTAAATTTGCTGAAATATTGCCATAATTATATTGGATATGTCTATGGTCACACCTTTTGGGTTGCCTGGCAACATCATATCCCTCTAAGGAGCGCAAGAGGCAGTATTCGGCGCTGAGACGCGCTATCCACAGGAGCGCGAATCCAGCGCTTACTACGAAGATTACCCACTGCAGTGACACAGAGAGGCCCCCTTCAAATTTGTTATATCGATTACATGTTAATGACTTGAATTCATCGGAAAAATTTCCCCACTAGAGTTTCAGGAACATACCATGAGTCAGCTCATATCAGGTTTGGCATGCTCAAGGCATGGCTTGTGAATGACACCTTGGATTCCATCCATGTTGAAGAGAAGTATCTCAAAATCTTGGAAGAAACTAGGTGGCATTGTCGCAGTATACTTGGTTTATTTTTTTGGGAAATCCACTGATCCTAGTGCCAAAACTAGCCAAGGCAAGCAAGAAAGACAAGTACGTCACTGTCACCTTGTTTCAGCTAGAGAAAATATATGGTACTTCTCCCGAAGCTCAAGCTTTCGTGAAAGACCTTGTGAAGGGTGTCTTTGCTGAGGAATTCATTTTTTTTGCTGCTTCACACTCATCCATCAGCTGCCTCGACCTGGCTTCCCTGCACTTTTCCTGCCGAGCTGAGGTCAGAAGGGGACGAAGCATCCCCAATCGGACCATCCCAAGGCAATGATGTACAAGGTATTGGCCGAAATCGTGGAAGAGAGGGGAGAGATCACAAGAGGGGAACAAACAGCCACGGTAGGGGGAAGGGTTCGATCGGGTGAGGCCAAAAAGGCCGTTGCAAAGGCAATCGCCAGTGGGGTGAATGAACTAGACTCTATGGGCCTGGTTGATTTGAAGACTGGAGAAATCAAGTCAAAGAAGAGAAAGGGAACCAAAGAAAAGAGTCCCGCAGAGCTTGTTCTGAAAGAACTTAAGACTTACCAGGGAAAGATACTTATCAGCATGCATGCATGCACCATTTTCTTGTGCAAGATAGTTTAATCGATTCATGGGGTTTAGAAAAAAATTTGTGCAATATATCACTGAGAAACTTATACGGATTGAAAAATTGTGTTTAGTTTAAGATTGTTGGACGTGAAAAAGAGGATAAACATATGAGAGAGAGATTGATAGGATGCTGTTACAAAATAGATGGCCCATATCTAAGGATCAAGAAGGCCTTGAATGAGATCGACAGTTGCACTCGTGAGATCCGGGATCTGCAAGTTGGGAACAGCGCAGAGCTAGTGCCATGATTTAGAATGTCATAACAGTGGCACAACATATCTAAGTCCTGATTGCTATCAGCTTATGGACCTATCATCCAAGAACCTCAGTGACTTATAGATTGGGGTCAGCTTTCAAAATACCATTCAAATGTTGGCTATACTAAGGTAAATGCTTTGGAAGGCTATCGATTAGTTCTCCCTGACCACATGGCTGAAGCCCTTGAACGTGGTGGTCGACCCGTCAGTGCTGTGGATGTCGAGGAGATGAACCAGTCACTTGGTGGGGGGCTGAAATAGAGATTCATGTTAAAGGATCTTATTCCCCCCATATTATAAGATTGGACCAATAGAATGGCTGGAAATCTAGACTTATATAAACGATCCCGAGACCAGCTGGTGACCCATATTCGAATTGTTTTTTTGGGACCCTATGCATTCCCTTGATTTCAAAAAGTGGAACTAACGGGGATATGTGGGGATCCGATTAAATACCTACTTGGACTGATAACCTATCCCATACATATCCATAATGGTCTTCCTAAGGTGGTTGGAAGATGAAAAGGAGTGGCTCACATCGGTTGAAACGGACATCCGTGACGCAAAGCGAAGGATCAACCTCCGAAAGCCCAGGCCTCGAAAGGCTACTGATGCTCTGCCCAAGCAGAGCAGTGCCTCCGAAGATGAGGCATCGGATTAAGTGGTGCACCCACATGTTGTTTAAGATTCATGTCAATAGCTAGCTTTGCTTTGAAACAGTAACACATTCCACTGTTAGATGTTGAATCCCAATGGGCTTGGCATATAGTACTTTGAACATGTTTTCCACCGCGGTTTCTAGTTATTAGTTTCTTCCATGCACAGGGATTCCCACACAAAAAGTGCTATATATGCATTACAACAATTCTCGTTTATATTTTGGAAGCACCGTTCATGGATTGTTTTCCTATTTCTAGCTTCCAAATATCACCATTATTATCTAGGCGGGTTTCCCATACACACCCTGTCAATCCGATTTTGGGTAAAGTGTGGGTGTGCCCACATCTTGAGTTTGTCAGTTTCCTGCCAAGACATTGGCCATGGGTAAAGCAAGTCTTAAGAGAACCTGAGGTCCGGGATGATTTGTTACCCTCAAAAAAAGTCATTGCTGTTTTGGTGAAAATATTTTGGGGCCTCGGGATGTGGCTTGTGTTGATCGGGGACCAGCGCGCTGGGAAAAAAATGGTTTACACACATTGCCACATGAATAAGCTGGGGAATGTTAGCAACCCTTACTTCAGCCTGCCACCATTGATAGCAACCCCAGCTCGCCTTGTGTCTTGATCTGTGCCTTGGCTCCTGGAGTGCTAGTTTTCATTGTTTGATGCAAGGGGCTTATATACTGACAAAACAATGTATCTACGAGGTGAGCTCCTTCAGTACATAAGATATAAGTTGGTTTAGAGACCAATTCATAATTTCTTTATATACGTATCTCGACAATTGATACATAACCAACTAAAAAGTCAATTAACTATTTAGGGGGCCTGACCTTGAAAATAATGTGGGACCCACATACCAAAAATTGCATTTAGGGTGCCTGACCTTGAAAATAATATGGGACCCACGTACTATGTTACTTCCGTGGGATACTAAACGCGCATTTTTCAAGATGAAGCACACGTCTAGCATCATGGATGCCATGGACATTGTCGAAGAGTTCATTGAACTTGGAAGGGAGGTTTCTAGGCAGAGTACATGATGATGGTGTCCCTGTCAACTATTGACATGTGAACCAATATGAATGTGATCGCTATAGTATCCACCCCAACAACATTCGAAATCCAAGGTTAGTGTAACCACTTTGGTTGCCATGCTCGGGGTGATCCACCGGAGATTCCCTGAACGGTTACAGTCGAGACTTGTTCAAATGGAGTTTCAAAATGGTTGTTATATATGTTCTGTGTTAGCATGAGGTGTTACTCATATGCAGCCACTTTTTGAGGAAAAGCCTCAAGGACTTGATGAGACTACGGAAAGCTGAGGGCAAAAATCCGAACGCACCCCGACTCTTCTGGAACTGGCTGGCACGACAAGAATGGAGATGCATGCTTCCTAAAATTTGGGAGTACTTTGGACTAAATTCAATGGAACAATGACGTACCTTGCCTCTTAGCAACCTCTCTTGTATCAGAGCGCATGTGTGCTGCCAGGATTTCAGTAGTGATGGTGGACCATGGACTGGATCCCAAGTACGTCCTTGGTAAAGTGCCTATGTTCCTGCCCTCTGAAATGTTTCTCGTCATTGGTAAGGTGCTGAAAGACTTTGAAAGGTTGTGGGGTTTTAGGTCTACAAAACCAAACATCTTCCGGCCTGAAAGGTTTGCCTCGATATTTGCCTACGACCAAGAAATTTTCAGAAGGAGGTTCTTGGGACAGCCTGGTGTATCTTGCTTAAATTGAGTGAGTTGAGAACTTACCAAACCTAAGATGGAAAATGCATAACCCAAACATAGCAAGTGAGTGCACCAAATGATGAAGTAAGGCGCTGGAAAAATTCTGGGAGCGCAATCGCGATACTGAATTCTTCCGCCAACACCCAGTGCTCTCGGACCCTGTGCTTTGGTTGCTATGCATACACACATGTGCATGAACTACGTAACTACGTGCTGTGTACACACGTGTGCATGAACTACGTAACTAGGTGTACCACGCACAACGGATGTGTTACTTGTGCTCTGCATGTCTAACTCAGGATGTGGACCTTTCACGAGTTGTGCCTCTTTGTGTACACGCTGACGATGCTGAGTCGCACAGACGGCGGAGCTTCTGCGTAGCAACCGTGTCATCGGTTTTGGTTGGGGGCACGTCCCCATGGGATGTTAGGCTTTTGCTCTACGTCACAAACAATCAAGACTGCCTTGATGAAACATTTGACACACTTCATACATGGCTGACATGGTCCCTTACGGAATTGGCTAACGGAAAGTGGTTTGGCCATGACCCGTGGGGCAATGTCATTCCCTCGCGTCAAGACATAGCAGGGAAACCTATTGCTGCGGGGTGGAGAGGCGTCCTTGTCCTACACAAAGGCGATGCCAAGTACCTTCAACGCGCATACCACACCCACAACAGCTGGGTGAGTGACAGGGTCTGTTGGCACTGCCGTGCCACCAGAGCAGGAAACCTTTGTTACACCCTACATGGTAAGTTTGCCCCCCACCGTCAGACCATGGTTCCTGATCTTGTTGGTGTGTTTTTTGTCTGTTTTCCACCCGTTGTGACACCACCATGTTAAACGTTGTGGGCTTTGGTGTAGGTGGTGTTGCATTTTGATTTGTTACCCCTCCACCTCAGCTAGTTTTGAGGAATATTTGCTCCAGCCTGAGGTGACTTCTGCCGAATTCATCACCGATGGATGTCGCAACAATGCTTGGTGCCGGATGCCGGGCTGGCACATTTCGATACTTGGGTTGGATTGGTTGCATGTGGTGGACCTCACCCTGGCCCCCGAACTTGGTGCGTCAGTACCTTGTATAGTGGATGGTGGGTTTGCGCTGTGTGTGACACGTAAAACAGTAAAACAGTGTACACGCAGCATACATGCATGCATGGTCCTCTATAGTTTTCTGCTACCAGGCACTTGTGGAACTTTGTCAAACCGATCTTGTCTGGAAAGGTAACTGGTCTTGAGAACTAATTGCGCCCTACGGCTATGCTTGTTTGTGTTGGTTTGGGCTTGTGTACTTGCGCGCATATAAGCCTAGGTGACAATGTCGATGAACGTCTTCATGCTGCTCACGTGCAGTTTGTCCAGCAGTGTCGTTTGCACAAGATCAGCCGCTTGTACCCACACACACACAGGGTACATTGGTGTTGTGTTTGCCTTTTTGGGTAAGTAAAGCCACAATTCTCAAGTCAAGTAGCCCAGGAAACCGAGGACAAGTGTATTCCTTGAACCTTGGAAGACCTTAGCCTGAGCCATTTGCATGCTAAATGTGACATTTTTTTGTGTTTAGCATATATTGTTCAAAATGCTCAGGAAACAACTGAAATGTGAGAATGGCAAGAACTATCCGACGTTGGCACAGAAGCATTTTAATGCTGCAGTTTGGGGCTGAGGTACGCGTAAGTTTCCTACATGTGTGCGTCTTGCGTGAGAGCATTACATATTAACATGTGCATGCACTTGTGATGAGGAATCGGTTATCTTGGTGAGATGGCTTATGGGCATCACGCTTGCAGTTGCTACAGACCACCCAGAAGATGACCATGCACAGTTACTTGACTGTTCTGCTAGTGCTTCGCCCACACCCACACACACACAACCTGACCCCATACCCATTGTGCTGCTGATGCCCAGGCTGCGCGCTGCGGTCTTTGTGGGCTTGGTGCGCATGCGATCAGCTATGACTCCCAAAGATGTGCTGCTACCGGAGGAGAAGATTCAAGAGCTACAAGTCCCTCGTTTTCTTTAATGTTGGCTCGGCTAGGTGGTGTGGGCTGTGGCTGGTATCACCGTCAACTCTCAACCTATAAAAAATATTTTGCATTCGAAATATTTGCAATAAATGAGTCATACACCACCACTGTTATATCTGTCATCATATCTTAGTATCATTTGGATTGCGCGTTTCACATTAATTAATTTCCCACCTGCCAGGTGAGGGTTGTTAGATTTTATCAGAGCTGTTCTCCTGATCCTCCTCCTCGTCCTCCTCCTTCTCCTCCTTCCTCCTCCTCCGCGTCCTCCTCCTCTTCTACCACCTCTGCCTCCACTTCCACGTCCACTGTTGCCTTGCCAACTCTTGGTCAAGCTCTTCGCCAACTTCGGAGCTCAGTGAGCACCGTTGGACCTCAACCTGGGACCCGCCGAGCTCAGTGAGCACCGCTGGACCTCAACCTGGGACCTTCCGAGCTCAGTGAGCACCGCTGCATGGACCTCAACCTGGCTCAGTCAACCTCCTTGAAGAGGTGAGCCTCAACTC